>Ga0208919_1000759_pt1 | contig 20330 bp, 31 predicted proteins | sample 4_EtaG_FD_184076 | JGI IMG/M metagenome (GOLD analysis project Ga0208919, IMG submission 184076) | Marine viral communities from the Subarctic Pacific Ocean - 4_ETSP_OMZ_AT15127 metaG (SPAdes) (version 3) | ecosystem: Environmental > Aquatic > Marine > Oceanic | place: Pacific Ocean | collected...
CTGGTGTTTTAATGGTGACGGTGATGCTGGTGATGATGCTGTTGATGATGTAGAAAAAGAGGGAGAAGATATAGACCCTGACACGGATCTACAAGGCAGAACTGCTGATGATCCTGAGTCTAATCAAGCGGCTGCCGCCGCCGCTGATGCTATTGACGATGATGCTCTCAGCACGGACGCACCTAGCGTAACCGCTGAGAAAGCGGCAGACGCTTCTAGTGCTGTTGGAGATTTGGACAGTTATTCAAGTCGTGACGCAGCACAAGCCGCTATGGATATAGCCACCGCTAGTGTTTCGGGCAACGTGGCTGATTTGAGCGGGTTTGACACAGCCGCTGTGGATGAAGCAGTTAATCAGTTAAATGAAATAGCTGAAGTCAGCATTGGTTACAACGACCTAGCGGGTTTCAAGGATGAAGATGGTTTTGGAATAGAGTTTGGACCTAAACAAGAGAGTTACTTCGATAGAAAAGAAGACGACATCCAAAAAGCAGATCAAGCTATTGCCGATGCGATACAAAAGAACGCTAAAGCTCAAGGCCGTGATGTAAATGTCAGTGTAGATGCACAAGGTCAGCTTACCTACACGGCTGGTCCGAAAGGCACCGCTACTGATGTAGCGGCTGTTCAAGCAAGTCAGATGGCTCAAGGGCTTGCAACCCTGGGAAGTATAGCAACTCCCACAGGACTGGCGATGTCGGCTTTAAACCCAGATCTTTTTGATCTTGGTTTGAGTCTAGCACCAACGACCGAAAAGTTTTCTCCCACGACAGTAACGCAGGCGGCTTTGAGCGAGAGGCAAGGCACTTTCGATAGAGGTCAAGGTGCCGGTCCTGCCGTTATGGGTATGGGGGCAGCGCAAGATCTTGGCCTTGCAACTGTGACACAGGCAGATGCTAGAAACAGAACAAACGTTGACCCTAACAGAGCGGGTTTCCCCGATCCATCTGGTTTAACGGAAGCTCAACAAGATCTAGTGAACGAAGTGGCGAGAGACAGAGCTGAAAGAGATGCTATTGCTCAAACAGATCTTTTTGATGAACTCCAAAGACAAGATTATGCAAGACAGCAAGCCGAAATTGATCAAGGGGTAGTTTCTCCTCTTTCTGTAGCTCAACAAGATCTAGTGAACGAAGTGGCGAGAGAGAAATCTCAAATGGATGCTACTGCTCAAGATCTAGTGAACGAAATGGCGAGAGAAAAAGATCTAATGTCAGCAAGATCATTTGAAAAGGCAAGTGGTAATCCTGATCCAATAGCTATGGTTGGAATAGATAGATACTCACCAGATGATCTGCTTGCGGAAGATGTCGATCTATTGGGAAGTTTGCTAGAGGAGGAAGAAAGTGAACAGACCCCTGTTGTTATAAAGCCGGAGGAAGAAAAAACGCCAACAGATCCGGTTGAAGAAATAACACCGCGTCCTTTTGAGATCTTGCCTTTTGCCGCATCAACACCATTTACACCTTCTACTCAGTTTGGTCAGGTTGTTCCTTTTACCAGAAACTTGGAGTATACAAGACCAGGTGGTATAGCTGACCTTCAGCGACAGTTGGCAATACTGAATCGGAGACTCTTCACCTAAGGGGTGTGAACCATGGACCCTTTAACAATTACCAGTGCTATTGCTGGCATTAAAATGGCTAACTCCGCTTTTGGAGTTATCAAACAAGCGATCCAGAACGGGCGTGAAGTCACTGACTGTGCCTCATCGTTGTCCAAATGGGTGGCCGGATGCGCGGCTGTACAGAGAGAGCACTCAGAAAAAACATCTCGTCTTGGCGGTAGTGCAAGTGAGAGGGCTGTAGAGACCCTTGTTCATATTCAAACTATTCAAAGACAGAGAGATGAGCTACGAGAGTTTTTGCAGTTATATGGTCGTCCTGGATCTTGGGATCAATTCATTCAACTTGAAAGGGAGTATCGACTTCAGGCAAAGAAGGAACGAGATGACGTTGCGAAAAAACAAAAGAAAAAACGAGATATAATCATAGCAGGCTTAATTGTTTTATTTATAGCAGGGGTGTTCTCCTTTATTGGTTTCATGCTTTATCTGATTATAACGGAGGGGAACGTATGAAATTTTTTCTTGTTATTACTTTCTTGTTTACTACTCCGGTACCTCCAGGTTCTACTAATGCCATTAAAGTTGGGTCATTGAACGGAAAACCTTTGTTTTTTGACGAGATCCAGGAATGCTTTGAACATGCTACTAATTACTATGGGGCTCTTCATGATCTTATTGGTTATGTTTATCCTGGAAGCAAAGGGATTATAACTGAAGCGTCTTGTGTTCCTGTTAAGGAGATCAATACATGAAATCTGTTTTAGTTAACAGCGCAAACAATTGAAACTTGTGTTTATGCTAGTCGTTCTTTCATCGTTTAACCACACGTTAAGTGAGGTGCCGTATCGAACCATGGAAGACTGTAGAATTATGGCGCGGTTAGTTAATTTGCCATATATAGCTTCATGTATGCCTAAACTTGTGGATTCAACGATAAAAACATTCGTTGCCGAAGAACCTAAAACAGAGAAGAAATAACCTTGCAACTTGAAACTTTACCAGAAGAAGCACTGAAAGAAATTCTTAATCTTGTTGAGGCTAAGAAAAGAATAGATTTACGGGATAAAGCGCAAGATAATTTCATGTCTTTTGTGCATCACGTCTATGACGGATTTATCGAGGGATATCACCACAGGCTTATTGCAGAGAAGTTAGAGCGAGTGGCGCGGGGTGATTTGAAACGGTTAATTGTTAATATGCCGCCGCGTCATAGTAAATCAGAATTTGCTAGCTATCTTATGCCTGCATGGTTCTTGGGACGTAACCCAAAGCTCAAGATTATCCAAGCAACGCACAACACAGAACTTGCCGTGCGCTTTGGTCGTAAGGTTAGGGATCTACTTAACTCTGATCAGTATATCGATATATTTCCAGACACGGAGCTAAAGGCTGATGACAAGGCGGCGGGGCGTTGGGGGACATCAAGCGGCGGTGAATACTTTGCCGCTGGTGTTGGTGCGGCGGTTACAGGTCGTGGTGCAGACTTGTTTATTATTGACGATCCGCATTCAGAACAGGATGCTATGTCGGACAACGCTCTTGATCAGGCATTTGAATGGTACACGTCCGGTCCTCGACAACGACTACAGCCTGGTGGTGCGATTATTGTTGTTATGACACGATGGGGACTGACAGACTTGACCGGCAAGCTGTTGAAAGCATCAGGCCAGGATGTCATGGCGGATGAATGGGAAGTCGTAGAGTTTCCAGCCATTATGCCCTCTGGCAAACCGTTATGGCCAGAGTTCTGGAACAAAGATGATCTGTTAAAGGTTAAGGCTTCGCTTCCAGTATCGAAGTGGAACGCACAATGGCAACAGCATCCTGTTGCCGAAGAGGGTGCGATTATTAAAAAAGAATGGTGGCAAACGTGGAAGGCTAAAGAAATTCCACCTGTTTCCTATATCATACAAAGTTATGACACAGCATTTAGTAAGAAAGAAACAGCAGACTACTCTGCTATCACCACATGGGGTGTCTTTAAACCAGAGGACGGTGGTCCTGATAACATTATTCTTATGGATGCCAGACGAGGACGTTGGAACTTTCCAGAACTTAAACAGGTAGCGTATGAGGAATACGAATATTGGGATCCTGATATGGTTATTGTTGAGGCCAAGGCTTCGGGTACACCGCTGACTGACGAATTAAGATCGACAGGCATACCTGTAATGAACTACACTCCATCAAAAGGTAGAGATAAATTTACGAGGATGCATATGGTTGCTCCTGTTTTTGAATCAGGTATGGTGTGGGCTCCAGAAAAAAAGTTTGCGGATGAAGTAATTGAGGAGTGTGCAGCTTTTCCTCATGGTGAACATGATGACTTTTGTGATAGCATGACCATGGCTTTAATTCGTTTTAGGCGAGGTGGATTTTTAACTCTTGACTCTGATGAGGCTGATGATACGTATGAACCGCGTCAGCGAATTTATTACGGATAGGTATAGATTATGGCGACAAACATAGGATCTTTAATTGATAGCGGCATGGAATCTGTGCCTGGAGAAGTCGTTGAAGTTGAAGAGGCTCCAGATTTTGAGGGCGGTGCTGAAGTTACCATGGACGATGATGGGGGAGCGGTTGTTCAATCCGTCACCGAAACAGAAGTTGCTATAGCTGAAGTTCCTCATGATGCTAATTTAGCTGAACTGATTGAAGACCAAGAGTTAGGAGAGATATCATCTCAACTAACATCAATGTATGAAGAAGACCTTAGTTCACGATCAGAGTGGGAAGAAGCGTATACCAGAGGCTTTGATCTTTTAGGTATAAGACAAGAAGAACGAGCAGAGCCTTTTCAGGGAGCATCAGGTGTTACACATCCGATAATCTCAGAATCTGTCACACAGTTTCAAGCACAGGCGTACAAAGAGTTATTACCTTCTGGTGGTCCAGTTAGAACACAGGTCATTGGTGTGTCTAACCCAGAAACAGAAGCGCAGGCTTCTCGTGTTAAGAATTACATGAACTATATGATTACGGAAGTCATGGAGGAGTTTGATCCTGATCTGGATCAATTGCTTTTCTATCTGCCTTTATCAGGTTCAGCATTTAAGAAAGTATATTACGACCCTGCTTTAGGACGCGGTATTTCCCGATTTGTACAGGCACAGGACTTGGTTGTTCCATACTCTTGCACAGATTTAGCAACTAGCAGTCGCATTACACATGTTCTTAGGATGTCGGAGAACTCTATTCGTAAGTTACAGGTTGCAGGGATTTATAGAGATATAGACCTATCTCCTGATAGTAACGAATACGAAGATATGGTTCGAGAGAAGACCTCTGAGATTGAGGGTGTCAGTCCTAATAATATGGATGACGAGTACACAATCCTTGAAATACATACAGATCTTGACATAGAGGGTTTCGAAGACAGAAGCGCGGATGGCGAAGAGACAGGTATTAAGTTGCCTTACATTGTTACGTTAGACCATGGATCAGGACAGGTTCTGTCGATTACAAGGAACTATGATGAGGGTGATCCGTTAAAGAAAAAACGACAATACTTTGTTCATTATAAATTTTTACCAGGGTTAGGCTTTTACGGTTTTGGTTTAATTCACATGATTGGTGGATTAGGTCGCGCTGTCACAGGAATACTAAGACAGCTTATGGATGCTGGCACACTTGCCAACTTACCGGCAGGGTTCAAAGCTAGAGGTATTCGAATACGTAACGATGATGAACCTCTTAATCCTGGTGAGTTTAGAGATATAGATGCCCCTGGTGGGGATATTAGAGCTTCGTTAATACCACTGCCTTTTAAAGAACCATCAGCTACACTTACTCAGTTACTGGGATCTTTGATTGATGCGGGACGTAGATTTGTTTCTATCGCTGATCAACAGGTCAGTAATATGAATCAAGAAACACCTGTTGGCACTACTGTTGCCATGCTTGAGCGTGGCATGAAAGTAATGTCAGCTATACATAAACGTCTACACTATGCACAAAGAAATGAGTTTAGACTTTTAGCAAGAATATTCTCTGAGAATGCGGTGTATCCGTATGAACCTGTTGGCGCACCAAGTCAGATCTTTCAACAAGACTTTGATGGCCGAATTGATGTACTTCCTGTTAGTGACCCTAATATCTTCTCGATGGCACAACGTGTTGCATTAGCGCAGACACAGTTACAGCTTGCCCAGTCCTCTCCAGATATGCACAATATGTATCAGGCGATGAAACGCATGTATCAGGCTTTGGAGGTGCAGAATATCGATGAGATATTGCCACCGCCACAAGAACCTGTTGCAACGGATCCGTCTATTGAAAATGCTCGTGCATTGGCTGGTAACCTATTACAGGCTTTTGAAGGACAAGATCATGACGCACATATTCAAACACACATCGTGTTTTTACAGATGCCCATCGTGGTGGCCTCTCCCCCTATACAGGGTATTTTAATAGGACACATACAGGAGCATATATCGTTGAAAGCCAGAGCTATCGCTACACAAGAATTACAACAAGTACAGCAGCAGGCGGTAGAACAGTCTGCTGTTGCTCAAGTCTATAGTGATCAAGGCTTTGCAATACCTGGACAAACACCAGAACAGACACAGATGCAACGGTCAATGCCTTTAGATCAGGCGGCGGCTATTACACCTGAGGATCTTGAAAGACGTGTTGCAGAGTTAGAAGCGCAATTTACTGCGGAGTTTGCCGCTGCCATCACACCACAAGGGCAGGCACCAGATCCTCTGGTACAAATTAGACAGCAAGAATTGGCTATCAAAGCGGCTGACACACAACGCAAAGCACAGGCAGATCAAGTCGATCTTCAGCTGGAACAACAGAAACTACAGCAACGAGCCCTTTCGGACGCAGCTAGGATAGAAAGTCAAGAGGACATTGCTCAACTTCGTGCTGACGTAAACCGTGAGAGGATTAACGCACAAAGACAAAGAGGTTAAATCATGTCACCAAAGAAGTTTGAAGAGAAGTCACAGTTTTCAGATTTGGATGTAGATGGGGATGGCACGGTATCTGATTATGAACTAAGCGTTGTGCAGGCACACGATCAACATCGTAAATACAAAACTCAAGAAAGAATCACTATAGGGACGGCTGTCTCGATGTTGGTATTCACGGTTGCTATGTTCTTATTACCTGAGTCTCGTATTTCTGTTTTGACTGATCTCAGTAATTTATTTTATATTTCAGGCGCAGGAATTATTAGTGCTTTTTTTGGATTTCAGGCCATGGGAGCTTCAAGAAAATGATGTCAAGCATTGATTTCAATAAAGTCGGTATTCTTAAAGATGAGATTGAAATATTAAAAACAAGGGCAGAGAAAGAGGGTGGCGGCATGGGTCACTTCTGGACAACAATAAGTGTCTTGGAAGGTCGCATTAAAGAAATTGAAGAGAGAGAGTTTAATGATACTCTGGAAGTTACACGTTACTTATATAGGAATGTAGAATGATACAAGCACTTCTCCCTTCGATACTACCCGCTGTGACCGATATTGTTGGTCGGTTCTTGCCAGAGGACAAAGAAAAAAGGGCGGCTGCTGAAAGAGAAATAGAGAAACAGCTTGCAACGCACCTTGCTAAAATTGATATTGCTCAACTTGAAATCAACAAACAGGAAGCGGCTCACAGAAATATTTTTGTTGCGGGCTGGCGACCCTTCATCGGATGGTCGTGCGGATTTGCCATGTGCTATGCGTACATAATTCAACCAATCACTGTTTTTATACTTGCACAGACAGGAAATCTTGTAGATTTACCTACACTAGACTTATCAGAAATGATGCCTGTTTTGCTCGGTATGCTCGGATTGGGGGGCTTACGTTCCTTCGAAAAGTATAAGAAAATATCGAAATAAGATGCCATTAACAAAAAAAGGTTCTAAGATTAAACGATCCATGAAGAAAACATATGGGTCTAAGAAGGGTGAAAAAGTTTTTTATGCCTCTGTTAACAAGGGTGTAATTAAAGGTGCTAAACGCAAGTCAAGGAGAAAGTGATGTCAAGAAGAAAGACAAGCAGGACAGGGCAAACTGTTAAAAACCCTATAGGGACTGCCACGAGGAAAAGTCCGAAAACAGGAAAATTTGACGAAGCTACGAAAAGAAGAGTTTCAGCTGCGAAAAAAGCTGTGACTTCAGCTAACAAAAGAGCTTTAATGAGAGCGGCTGGAAAAATGCTACCTTATTCTGGTGTTGCCGTTTTAGCTAAAGATGCACTTGACGTAGCAACTGATCTCGTTCCAGCAGAGAATATTAAAAACATCAAAGAGATGGATAGAACACCAAGGGCGAGAATGAGAAGAACTGAGAGAAGCGTTTCTCCACCAGGAGATACAATGAGAAAAATGGAAGAAGAAGAAAACACGAATAGCAGTCCTAATCCACTGCCTAGAGAATCTGACGTTTTTTTTGACGCACCTGAAAGAATGCGGAAAGGTGGAATGATCCCTTCAGAAAAGAAGGGCTTCAATATGTTGCCTGAATCGGTTCAAAATAAAATAGATTCAGATTTGGCCGCTGAGTTTATGCATGGTGGTGAAGTTGAGGCACCTAGTCAGAATGTTTCACGTGGAACAAGAGCCGCTATCAAAGGCACTAAATTTTCTGGCGTGTACTAGGAGTTTTAAATGACTGATAAGAAAAAAGTTTCAGACGCTGATGTTATAGAAGCATTGGGCATTATGAATGATGCACAGGATCCCACTCCTAAGGATGCTAGGATGTCTAAAGAAACATTACGTAACGCCACTGAAAAGCAAATAAAAGTGGCAGGAAAACAGTTAAATATACCATCCTTCAGCCACGGTGGGTCAGTCGGGTCAGTTGGTACAGGTGCCGCTATCAAAGGCACTAAGTTTTCTGGTACGTATTAAAACATGGATAGTGCTTGTTTATCTGATAATGTTAAGGAAGAGATTCGTCTTTGGTCTAAAGTATCTTTAGAAACGCCAGATGAAACTCTTAATAACTTACCTGTGTGTCCTTTTGCAAAAAATGCTTGGGACAGTGGAAGGGTAAAAATTCATGTGCAAAACATAGAGCAAAACAGGTTGGCTCTCTTAAATAAAACTATCGATAATTTTGATGATTCTTACGATGTTGAAATTATTGTAGATCTTTGTTTTTGTGAGGAGACAAAAGTTTTTCATAGATGCATTGAAGACTACAATGAAAATCTTTGGAGGAAAGATATTTGGTTGATGGGGTATCATCCTTATGATGAAGTTGATAGTGAAGATGTAGGTTTTGAACCTATTGTTGATAGATCATATACTATGATTTTTGTTCAAAGGTTATCAAAACTACAAGAAGCGTCCGACAAGTTGTCGATGCGGGGATACTATAAAAACTTGAAAGAGTATATTAGTAATCCTTATTTCCGTGAAAGAAAACGTGCTTATAGGAGAATGTTAAAATGCCAGGTGTAAGAGGAAAAGGTATGGCTAAAAAAGCCAAGAAAATGACTGGAAAGAAAACACCAGCTAAAAAGAAAACAGGCATGCGAGGTGGTGGAATGGTTCCCAAGAAAATGGGCATGCGAGGTGGTGGAATGGTAAAGAAGCGTTAAGAACGTGGATGTTGTCGATTTGTGTAGACACCTGTATAAGGTGTATCAAGGAAGAGAGGAGGAGATCTCCTCTCTTCTGACAAACGGTATGGTGCAAGACATGTCGCAATACCGCCAGCTAGTAGGTGAAGTACAGGGCCTTCGCTTTGCTAGAGATGAAATCAAGTCCCTGCTGGAGAAAACAGAAGAAGATGTCGAAGACACTTTACGTACCTAATGAGGTCGCAGAAAAGAATAAACCCACAGCAAAAGTTGCATATATTGAAGAAAAGGATCGAGTTTTAGATCCGTCACTCCTAGATAAATCACTTGTACAAAGACTTCCACAACCAACAGGTTGGCGGGTTTTAGTTATGCCCTACAAAGGAAAAGCTAAAACAGACGGAGGTATTTATCTTCCTGATCAGATTGTTGAAAGGGAGGCTGTTGCTACGGTTGTGTGTTACGTACTAGCGGTTGGACCGCTAGCGTATGTTGATGAATCCAAATTTGGATCTAAAGCAAAACCGTGGTGTAAAAAAGGTGACTGGGTTTGTATAGGTAGATACGCGGGGGCTCGTTTTACTATTGATGGCGGAGAGGTTCGCATTATTAATGATGATGAGGTTATCGCTACTATTCTAGAACCAGACGACATAAAACATATCTAAGGAGTTTATTATGGCTGAAGAAGCAATTAAGCAAGAGGTTGACGAGGATGTTGAGATTATTTTGGATGACAGTAGCAATACGTCAGAGACTGTTGATATTGAGAACAAAGCTCAAAATACTTTGCACGAGAGCGAAGAAAAGGCTTCTGCTAATGAAACTGAAACTCAAGAGAACACTGAAGAGGAGATAGACCAATACAGTAAGTCTGTTCAAAACAGAATTAAAAAATTGGTTACCGCACGAAGGCAAGAAGAAAGAGATAAAGAAGAGGCTGTTCGATACGCTGAAGCTCTCCGCAAAGAAAACGAAGAGTTAAAAGAAAGAAATACAACTCTTAATAAAGGGTATAATGCTCAATACGAGGGAAGAGTTGGGTCTCAGCTAGAACAAGCTAAAAAAGCATTTAAAGATGCTTATGATAGCGGGGACTCTGATGCTATCGTTGCGGCAAATCAAGCTATTGCTCGTATCACACTTGATGAGGAACGGTTACGAGTAATCAAAGCTCGTGAAGAAAGAAACGAAGCGGCTGTTCAACAGCAACAGCAACCGCAAGAGCAACAACAACCAGCAGCAAATCCTGACCCAAAGGCCAAAGCATGGGCTGATCGTAATGATTGGTTTGGAAATGATCGTGTTATGACAGTTGGAGCTTATGCAATACACGAGGATTTAGCTGGTGAGGGGTTTGACTTAACATCAGATGATTACTATTCTGAGCTAGATAAAAGATTAAGGGTTGAATTTCCTCAAAAATTTGAGAATAATACAACCAACGGGGGAACTGCCAGAGTCGCTTCTGCTGATAGTTCCGCTTCCCGCAGCACTAAGAAGGGGCGCAGAGCCGTCAAGTTAACACCGTCACAAGTTGCGATAGCAAAAAAACTTGGTGTTTCTCTTGAAGACTATGCAAAGCATGTAAAGTGAGGAAAACCATGACGGAAAGAACACCTAGAGCGGCAAGAACTCGTGCAGGAAATGCACGACCTAAACCTTGGACACCACCTCAGAAGCTAGATGCTCCAGAGCCACCTCCAGGGTATGTACATCGTTGGATTAGGACTGCTATTCGTGGCGAGGACGATAAAATGAACATGCATGCACGTTTACGTGAAGGATGGGAATTAGTTCGAGCAGAAGAGCACCCTGAGTTTGACGCACCAACCATAGATGAAGGCAAGCATGCTGGAGTCATTGGCGTAGGCGGGTTAGTTTTAGCCCGTATACCTGAAGAGACAGTTGACCAACGCACCGAATACTATCGGGATCGGACCCGTGATCAGATGGTAGCTGTTGACCAGGACCTGATGAGGGAACAACACCCCTCAATGCCGATCAAGAATGAACGGCAAAGTCGTGTATCATTTGGAGGTCGCGCAAGCGATCAGAGTTAATTTAAACTAGGAGAGAAATCCAATGGCAAATGCTAATGGTGCTTTCGGTCTTCGAGCTATCGGTAAGGTAGGTCAGAACACCAACTCCACTGGTTTTTCAGGATATACGCAATACGAGATTGCAAGTGATAACTCAAATTCAATCTTTCAGGGTTCACCGGTCATACCGCTTTCTACTGGTTTCATAGACATAGTAGGTGCGGCAGCTGGTGGAACTGTTGGTCTTTTGGGTGCATTCAACGGTTGCGAATACGTATCCTCAACTACCGGTGAAAAAGTCTTTTCCAACTTTTGGCCTGGGTCTGGTGCAGACTCTAACCATCCGGTTAAGGCATTCGTTTATGATGATCCAATGCAATTATATTCAATTGCAACGGATGCGTCTGTTACCAGTGAAGCAACTTTGCGTGGTCATGTGTTTGCTAACGCCAACTTCTCAAGTGGCGCAAGTGGGTCTACTACAACAGGTAAATCCTCTGGCGCATTGGCTGTAAGCACAATCGCTACCACCAATTCACTCAACCTACGTATCATGGGTTGGCAGGAAGATGCTGAGAATCAGGATTTTGCTGCTGCTGGTATTCCTGTAATTGTTCGTTTAAACAACCACTTCAATAGCGCAAACGGTGCTATTGCTGGTGGCACTGTTTCTACGACCGGCGTGTAAGGAGGGTATCTTAATGGCTATTTCTCGCGCACAACTCGCAAAAGAGCTTGAGCCAGGTCTTAATGCTCTTTTTGGTTTAGAGTACGATAGGTACGAAAACCAGCATGCTGAAATCTTCACAACTGAAACTTCAGATCGAGCATTTGAAGAGGAGGTAATGTTGTCCGGTTTTGGAACCGCGCCAACTAAAAGTGAAGGTTCCGCAGTAGCATTCGATGATGCTAATGAGGCATACACTGCACGGTACAACCATGAAACCATAGCTCTTGCTTTCTCTATCACAGAAGAAGCAGTAGAAGACAATCTTTATGATCGTCTTGGTTCACGGTACACTCGTGCTTTGGCTCGTTCTATGGCTCACACTAAACAAGTTAAAGCTGCCGCAGTGTTAAACAGTGCTTTTGATAGCACTGTAAAAGGTGGAGATGGGGTTGAGCTTTGTTCTACCGCGCATCCATTAACTAACGGTAGTACGTTTGCGAATGAGCCAACGACTCCCGCTGACCTTAATGAAACTTCTTTAGAGGATGCTTTAATTAACATCTCTGGATTTGTTGATGAAAGAGGTCTTAGGGTGGCTCTTCGAGGTGTAAAATTAGTTATTCCTAGACAACTACAGTTTGTGGCTGAAAGAATTATGGCTTCAAACCTTCGTTCTGGAACTGCCGATAACGACATCAACGCGATGCGTTCTATGGGTATGCTTCCTGAGGGATATGTTGTGAATGACTTCTTGACGGACACAGATGCATTCTTTGTCCTTTCGGATACGCCTCGTGGCTTTATTCACTTCGAGAGAACCCCACTTTCCACACAAATGGAAGGTGATTTTGACACAGGTAACATGCGTTACAAAGCGAGAGAAAGATACAGCTTCGGCTTCTCTGACCCTCGTTGTGTGTTTGGTACACCAGGAGCTTAGAAGGTTCGCGTGTGAAACTAAGGGAGCGGAACCTATTGAACCGCTCCCTTTTTTTCTTTATAGTATTAAACATTCCTGACGATTGCATTGTGTGATCGACATTAGCCAAGACAGGAGAATAACATGGCTGTTCATTTTACTGGTCCCGTACTTTTTGCTGGCAAGGACGGCCAGCGCAAATGGTTTGAAAATTTACCCGTTGACAAAAACCCTGATTATTTAGTCTACATGGACGATTTCACAGGTGTCTCTCTTGATGACACAGACGATTGGACTGTTGTTAAAGACAGCAGTGCATCAGCAGATATCGCTGCAGACGTAGTAAACGGTGCGATAACACTAAGCTCACAGGCAACCACCGATAACGATGGTGCCTCTATTCAAGGCAATGAGATTTTTGCATTGTCCACGACTCGTGATGTTTGGTTTGAAACAAAGCTGACTCCAACTGATGCAGAAGGTAACGCAATAGAAATCTGTGTTGGTCTTACTGTAAACTTTGCCACCAATCCTGAAGCAATGTTAACAGCAGCAGATCGTATTGTGTTCCAAGTTGATGATGGCGATAGCAACATTGACTGTGTTACAGAAAAGGATGGAACAGCAACAACCACTGATAGTGGTGTGGATATCGCCAGTGGCACAGCTGTGACATTAGGTTTTCATGTTAAAGGCACAGGTTCTGTTGAGTTTTTTGTCAACAGAAATTTAGTTGCTACGCATACAACTAATCTTCCTGACAATGAGAACTTAGCGATTGGAGCTATGGAGTTGTCTGGTTCTGCCACCGGAACTAAGTCAATGAATGTTGATTATCTCTTCGCCGCGCAAAACCGTTAAGGAGTAAGGTATGACTACTTCCTCCAAGACTAAACTTAAAGCCCCCGCGAAGAAGGCTACAGCGAAGAAGGTTTCTAAAAAGGATTTACCTCCTGTTGGAAGCGCGAAGCGTAAAGCACTAATTCTGCGGGGTGAGATAAAGGAGTAGATTATGTCAGGATCTGATGTAGTAGCAGTCTTTATAACTGCTGACACTAATGCCGCTGATAATGCTTCTATTTCTGCTAATGAGCGTCCTAATACCGATTTTACAATTGGGGGTACGGATACTTCTGGCGGAGTCGCAACTTTTGATGCAGGAAGGATTGTTACAGCAACAACGGCAGGCACAGGCGATAGCGGAAAAACCGTTACCATCACAGGCACAGATGTTAACGGTAATGCTCAAACAGAGACAATAACTCTTCCAGGATCAGCAACTACCACCTCTGGAACAAAGTTTTTTAAAACAGTTACTGCTGCGAGTGCTAGCACACAACCAGCGGCTAATGTTTCTTTGGGCCATGCGGCGGATGCAGCGGATGTTGTTTTTGCGGGAAGGTCTCGTTTACAGGGTCTTAATGTAGTGTGTTCTGCAACTGCGGGAACCTTGGATTTTAGAACTACTTCTGCTACTGGCTCAAGTATTTTTAAAGTTGGAACTGTTGCTTCTGCTACGGCGACAAGGGACATTACAATTCCTGACGAGGGTTTGCTCTTTACTGATGGAATATATATTCAGTACACTGTTGCCACGTTTGGTACATTGACAGCCTTTCATGCGTAATGGCACCGAAGAAGAAAACAACTCGCAAGAGAGATAAACAGCCTCCTAAGACGAAAAAGTATTTTCGTTCTACGAAGTCGGGGGCTGGAATGACTAAGGCTGGGGTAGCACGTTATAGACGTGAAAACCCTGGCTCTAAGTTAAAGACTGCTGTTACAGAAAGTAAACCTAAAGGTAAACGAGCCGCGAGGAGAAAGTCCTTTTGTGCAAGATCAGCGGGACAAATGAAAAAGTTTCCGAAGGCGGCAAAGAATCCAAACAGTCGTTTACGACAGGCAAGAAGGCGTTGGAGATGCTAGATAAAAGTCAATGGTTTACAGGAGTATCTATAGCTTTATCAGTAGGAGCAGTGGTTTGGATATGTTCAACGCTCGTTGACTTAGACAAGAAGACTACGATAATTTCTTTAAAAGTAGAAGAGAGCAATAAACAGATAAAGAAAAATCAAGAATATATTAATTTAGTTTTAAAGAGTGTTTTAGATGATAACGCCATAACTTGGGATTATTCTGGAAATAAACATGATGCAAAACAAAAATAAAAAAAAGATAAAAAAGGTTATTGGTGGTTTAAAAAAGGCTTCTAAACTACATGCAAAACAAGCTAAAAGTTTAAGTAGTATTGTAAAAAATAAATCTAAATCTCGTAAAAAGAAAAAGTAATTAACGAGGTTACTAATGACAATTTCTAGGTCAAGCATACCCCAACAAATAACTAAATCTCCATCAAAGAGGAGAAAGAAAAGAGACCCGAAAGTTGGTACAGGTAAAAAGCCAAAGGGTAGTGGTAGAAGGCTTTACACAGATGAAAACCCTAAGGATACAGTTAGCATAAAATTTGCTACACCATCAGATGCACGAGCAACCGTGGCAAAAGTTAAAAGGATTAAGAAACCTCTTGCAAGAAAAATACAAATCCTTACTGTCATGGAACAGAGAGCAAAGGTGATGGGTAAAAAAGAAGTTGTTAAGATAGCTAAAAGAGGTAAGGAGGTCATACGAAATGCCAGCAAAAAAACCAAAGCCAAAGCGTAAAAAGGGTTCTCCCACTCCTGCTAACCCTAAACTTTATTCAAGGGTTAAATCAGAAGCTAAACGTAAGTTCAAGGTATATCCTTCCGCATATGCTAATGCGTGGTTAGTTAGGACGTATAAGAAACGAGGCGGGACTTACAAATGAGTCTTAAAGAATGGTTTGGAAAAGGTCCTAAAGGAGACTGGGTGGACATAGGTGCCCCTAAAAAGGACGGTAAGTTCCAAGCCTGTGGGCGTAAGTCTGCTAAAGGGAGTAAACGAAAGTACCCAAAGTGTGTGCCAAGGGCGACAGCAAAGCGCATGACCAAAGGTCAAATTAAAAGTGCAGTTGCTAGGAAAAGAGCTAAAGCGCAGGGAGTTGGAGGAAAACCAACTAATGTCAAGACTTTTGCTAAAAAGTCTAGTAAAAAGGTTTCCACCAAAAGAAAGACTCCTGTTAAAAGGAAAACTTCTACAAGAAGGAAAAAAAGTAAATGACTACTTCTGGATCTGTTGACTTTGACCTTGATGCTGCTGAGATTATTGAAGAAGCCTATGAGCGGTGCGGTCTTGAGATGCGAACAGGATACGATGCTAGAACAGCTAGACGATCCATGAATATCATGTTGGCTGAATGGGCTAATCGAGGGGTTAATCTTTGGACTGTTAGACAACAAACAACAACTTTAACCGCAGGCACGGCCACCTTAACTTTGACTGCTGATGTTGTTAGTGTTCTAGAAGCTGTTATTCGTAGAGACAATACAGATTTTGATCTTCAGTTGATTAGCCGTGGTGAGTATTTATCTATTCCAAACAAGACCACGACAGGCAGACCATCTCAGTTTTACTATAGCCGTCTTACTGTTCCAGAAATTAATTTATGGCCAACACCAGATAGTTCTTCCGATCAAATTGTATATTATTTCATGAAACGCATGGAAGATTTTGACACATTAAAGAATACTTCTGATATGCCTTTTAGATTCCTACCATGCATGGTTGCTGGTCTTGCTTATTATATTTCATTAAAGAAAGCTCCAGACAGGATTCAGGTGTTAAAGACTTTATATGAAGAAGAGTTTCAAAGAGCCCTTAGTGAAGATCAAGAAAGGACTGGTCTTACTCTTGTTCCCTCTATTCAGTATTTGAGATACTGATATGGCTCGATATGCATCAGGAAGAAAAGCGTTAGGAATATCAGACCGCTCTGGTTTTGCATATCTTTTACGTAAAATGAAAAAGGAGTGGAACGGTTCTCTTGTTGGACCCGATGAATTTGAAAGAAAGCATCCTCAATTAGAATCACCTAAAAATATTTCTGATCCCCAGGCTTTAAGAAACCCAAGACCTAATGTTACATCTGGTGATGTGAGTGTTTCAGTGGGAAATACTGTTTTCCCACCTGTTGATTCCGTTGGTCCTATGATAGCGGCTGTTGGTCAAGTAGAGGTAAGTATCTCATGAGTTTTACATTTGCACAGCTTAAAACAGCAATACAAGATTTTACAGAAAATACAGAGACTTCTTTTGTTAATAACTTACCTGTGTTTATTAGATCTGCTGAACGCCGTATACTTAGTCTTGTTGATCTAGAGTACTTTAGAAAAAACGTGTCTGGAACGATGACAAGTGGCGATAGGTTCTTGGCTGTTCCAGATGATTATCTCGCTTCCTTTTCTCTTTCTATAGAGGTATCTAGCAGTAAAGTATTTTTACTTCAGAAAGATGTAAACTTTATCCAAGAGTACAATCCTAATAGTGCTACAACAGGAGAGCCAATATACTATGCTATTTTTGACGTTGATAATTTTATAATAGCACCAACACCTGATGCTAACTATAGTAGTGAGCTTCATTATTTTTTTGAGCCAACAAGTCTAACCGCTGGATCTGATAGCGGAACTACGTGGTTAAGTACAAACGCTCCTAACACAATGCTTTACGGATCTTTAGTTGAGGCATACACTTTTATGAAAGGAGAAAATGCATTACTAACGCAGTATAACTCTAGGTTTAGTGAGTCTTTACAAAGGCTTAAAGATTTGGGAGAAGCTCGTGAAAATAGTGATGCATACAGAATTGGTTTACCTAGAAGGGCAAGAACCTAATGTTTGATGTTAGCATAAATATGTCTGACGATTTTAATGTTGAGGTTGGGACTACGACAAATCGAGGGTGGACTCCTGAAGAAGTAGCTCATCGTTGTGCAAATAAACTCGTAGAAGTTTCAGAAAATGCACCACCTGTAATACGTGATCAAGCAGCGGCTTTTAAAAACGACATTGAAAAAACTATAGCTTTATATATGAGAGAGGCTATAAAATCAGACAGAACAACTATTTTTAACGCAATCAAGAACGCTGGATATCCCGATCTGGCAGAGGCTATCAGGAGGTTATAAGATGTCAATTACGCAAGCGATGTGCACCAGTTTCAAGAAAGAGCTTCTTGAGGCAAAGCATAATTTTTTAAACTCTGGCGGAAGCACTTTTAAGTTAGCTTTATATACAAGCAGTGCATCACTTGATGCCACAACCACTGCTTATACCACAAGCAACGAGGTTTCTGGAACTGGTTATTCAGCAAAAGGAAATACATTAACTCGTGTTGACCCATCTACCAGCGGTACTACAGCGTTAACCGATTTTGCCGATACAACTTTTAGCAGTTCTTCGATAACCGCGAGAGGTGCTTTAATTTTTAACGAAGATGCCACTGGTGATACCTCGGTTTGTGTCCTTGATTTTGGAGGCGATAAAACGAGTTCCTCTGGAGACTTTACTGTTCAGTTTCCAACTGCTAGTGCAACGGCGGCAATAATTAGAATAGCTTAATGGCCAACATAATCGTAGCATTTGAGGGATGGAACTCCTCAACGCAGGCTTGGGGGTCTGCTGGATGGGGAGAGAATGTTGCTGTCCCTGGTGCTACATCTGGATTAGGTAGTGTTACTGTATCGGCTGATGCTAACGCAGCTGTTACAGGATTAGCAGGCACTGGTTCTGTTGGCTCTGTTACAATATCGGCTGACGCTAATGTTGATGCTACAGGAGTCGCTGGAACATCCGCTTTAGGAACAGTTGTTGCCACAGGGGGTGCTAATGTTGATGCTACAGGAGTATCGGGCACCTCTGGATTAGGTAGTGTTACAATATCGGCTGACGCTAATGTTGATGCTACAGGATTAGCAGGCACTGGTTCTGTTGGTAGTGTTACAGTCGTTGAGGGACAGGGTGTTACATTTACACTTACTGGTGTTGATAGCACTGGTTCTGTTGGTAGTGTTACAATATCAAGCGATGCTAATATAGCAGTTACAGGGGTATCGGGCACCTCTGGGTTAGGGTCTGTTACGATTGCCCTTAGTATAGTGGCAGAAGCAACAGGAGTGGCAGGCACTGGCTCTGTTGGTGATGTCACAGTATCAAGTGATGCTAATGCTTTAGTTAGTGGTGTTTCTGCTACAGGAGAAACATCGAATGTGAATGTGTGGGGGGCAATAACACCTAGTCAAACACCTAATTGGGTCTCTTTAACACCTAGTCAAACACCTAGTTGGTCAGCTATAACACCTAGCCAAACACCTAGTTGGTCAGCTATAACACCTAGTCAAACACCTAATTGGAGTTCTTTAACACCTAGTCAAACACCTAATTGGCAAGAAACAAAACGTAAAGCCGCATAGTGAGATAGATCATGACTTCTACATATACAGCTAACAATGGCATTGAAAAAATTGAAACCGGAGATCAGTCGGGGACGTGGGGTGAAACCACTAACACGAACTTTGACATTATAGATCGTGCCTTAAATGGTGTGGGAAGTATTACTCTCTCTGGAACTTCACATACTTTATCAACAACTGACGGTTCACTCACAGACGGTATGTTTAAAGTCTTGTCTTTGGCAGGATCTCCCACTGGAACGAATACCATCACTATCAGCCCTAATGACCAGGATAAATTATATTTTGTGACAAACGCTAGTGGTCAATCCGCTGTGTTCAGTCAGGGGACAGGCGCAAACGTAACAATACCAAACGGTGGTGCCGATATTATATTTGCTGATGGTGCGGGTAGCGGTGCGGCAGTCTCAAGTCTTTTTGCTAGCACAGTAACTTTTGGCAGTGATGTTCTTGTCGGAGATGATTTAACTCTTAACAGTGATAGTGCGGTTTTAGGTTTTGGTGCAGATACAGACACAACTCTTACACACACTGACGGAAGTGGTTTGACATTAAATTCTACAAACAAACTTATGTTTGGGGATAGTGGCACGTTTATTCACCAAAGTGCTGATGGGGTTCTTGACCTAGTATCAGATACAGAAATAGAAATAAACGCAACCACAATAGATATTAATGGTGCGGTTGATATAAGTGGTAATATTACAGGCGGTGGCAATTTAGATGTATCTAGCGGAACAATCAAACTTGATGGCAACTACCCAACAGGTACATCAAATGTAGCGTTAGGAGATACAGCATTAGATTCTGTAGAAGCTGGCGGTACGCATAACACGGCGATTGGCGCAACCGCAGGGACAGCAATAAGTACAGGGGATTCAAATACGGTAGTGGGATCTGGTGCTGGAGATGCTATAGCAACGGTAAATGACAATACAGCAGTTGGCTTTAATGCTCTGACAGTTGCGGTCACAGCGCAGAATACAGCTATTGGTTCAGCAGCACTACAAGCCTATGCTCCATCCAGCGGTGATGGATCAACAGCAGTGGGTTATGCGGCGGGAGCAACGACAACGACTAACGCAATAACAGCAGTGGGAAGAGAAGCTGGATTCCACCAAACAGGAGCATCAAATACTTTTGTTGGTTCATCTACTGGAAAAGGCACAGGAGCATCAACTGCGGCAAGCAATACAGGTGTTGGTGATAATGCTCTTACTGCATTAGCAACTGGAGGCACTAACAATGTGGCTGTAGGGCATGGTGCAGGAC
>Ga0208919_1000760_pt1 | contig 20326 bp, 11 predicted proteins | sample 4_EtaG_FD_184076 | JGI IMG/M metagenome (GOLD analysis project Ga0208919, IMG submission 184076) | Marine viral communities from the Subarctic Pacific Ocean - 4_ETSP_OMZ_AT15127 metaG (SPAdes) (version 3) | ecosystem: Environmental > Aquatic > Marine > Oceanic | place: Pacific Ocean | collected...
TGAGCGTATGTTTTATGTGGGAGAAGTCTTAGCAGCATTATACCATAATAATAAAAATGTGTCTGTAGATAATAGTCTAGAGTCACGTAAGTATTATGAATATGGTACAAATATGATTATGTTTACACATGGTGATAAAGAGAAAGCTGCTGAATTACCTTTATTAATTGCTACAGAACAACCAGAAATGTGGAGCCGATGTAAAGTTAGGGAGGTTCATTGTGGACACAAACACAAAGAAATGCTTAATGAATATATGGGTACTAAAGTTAGATTTATTCCTAGTATATGTGCTAACGATACTTGGCATAAAACTCAAGGATATGTAGGAACACTTAGATGTGGACAAGCATATATTTGGAATAAAAATAGAGGACTAGAAGGATATTTACAAACCAATATTATGAACTATGGCGTGGAAACGGAGAGTTAAAAAACCAGGTAAAAGTAAAGTAAAAAATGCTAGAAAATCTAGTTATGATGGTAAAAACTTTCAGTCTAATTTAGAATTATATTGCTATAAACAATTAGAAGCAGCTGAAATATTAGTAGACTATGAAGAACACACATTTACTATATTTCCAGCTTTAGTTTATCCTCAAGCTTGTTATGAAGGAACATCTAAGAAACTTTACAATAAAGGAAGTAAAATTAGGCCTATAACTTATACGCCTGATTTTGTAGATCCTAACGGTAAATTTATTATCGAAACAAAAGGCTATGCAAATGAGTCTTTTCCTTTAAGATGGAAATTGTTTAAAAAACATCTTAAAGATAACAATCACCACTATGTGCTATTTATGCCTAGAAATAAAAAGCAAGTAGATGAAGTGGTTGAACTTATCAAACAATTATAGGCTAGAAAGAAGGTTAAATATCACTAATTATTAATTATAAAATTGAGCAGTTATACTTTGTGATTAGATATAATCACGGTAAATATTGATAAACAACAACGAGTAAATTAAATTAATTATTAACTTAAAAGATTAAATTTACAATTAAACAGTGGATACCGTGATCCTTCTCTCTTTCCTTTTTTATTAATCAATTAAACACAAAAATTATGAACTACGATGATTGGAAACTATCTAATCCTATCGATGATGGGTATGGATATGACATGGTCAGCAACTGTTGCGGAGCAAGACTTGATACGTCAGAACAAAGATGTTCTGATTGCGGAGAAGGGTGTTCTGCAATAGAAGATTATGAGTATGAAGCTGCTAGAAAAGAAGCGTATGCTGAAATGAGAGCAGACGGAGAAAGAGACGAAGACTTATGATAAGAAAGATCACTAGAAAGTCTATGCTTATTAGACCTTCAGGTAGATCTACAGATTTTATAAGCCCTAGCTTTGGTTACGGCTGTTTATATAACTGTTCTTATTGCTATATGAAAAGACATAAAGATAGTGGTCTTGATGTAGCAACTAATACAGGAGATATACTAACAGCTATAAACAATCATGCTTATTTTACACCTGTAGATAAACCTAATCAAACACATGCAGATTATACAACATACGATATAAGCTGTAACGAAGACTTTGCATTGCATGCTAAACACCATGAATGGGAAAAGATATTTGAATTCTTTCGAGACCATCCCGTGGCTATGGGCAGCTTTGCAACTAAATACGTCAACAATAACCTTCTTTCATTTAACCCACAAAGCAAAATACGCATTAGGTTTAGCTTAATGCCGCAGCATAAATCGGATTTACACGAGCCTAAAACTTCTAAGATACTAGATAGATTAAAGGCTATTGATAGATTTATAGATGCTGGTTACGATGTGCACGTTAATTACAGCCCTATTATAGTATATGATGGGTGGCTAGAAGATTATAGAGATTTATTTAATCTGGTAAATACTTATGTAAAAAATAAAGATAAAGTATTATCAGAATGTATTTTTCTTACACATAACTTTAAGAAACACACGGTTAACTTAGGTAAACATCCAGAAACAGAAGTAGATTTATGGGTCCTTACTAAACAAGAAGTTAAACGCTCACAGTATGGTGGAGAAAATATACGATACAAACTTGGCATGAAAGCTGAGTATATAAAACAATTTAGACAACTACACAACCAGATTATACCTTGGAATACAATTAGGTATATCTTTTAAATCAATTAAACATGAGAACAGTACAAGATCAACTCTCCCGGGTATCAAAAACTTTGATATTCACAGAGCCTTTCTACGGTATATTTCTTATTGGAATGCAAAAAGAATTCAGTAAGAGTTTAGCTACCGCAGGTGTAGGAAAACACGGTATAGGAATGAGGTTAGTTATTAACCCGGATTTCTTTACAGAGCTTAGTGAGCCACATCAACAAGGCTTGCTAAAACACGAGCTATTGCATATAGCTTTTGGCCATATTATAATGGCAGATAGATACCCTAATAAAAAGTTATTTAATATTGCAGCTGATATAGAAATCAATCAATATATAGATTATAACATGTTGCCAGCTGGCGGATTAACTTTGGATACATTTCCAGATCTTAATTTACCAAAGAGAGCTGGTACAAATAAGTATTATAAACTGTTAGAAGATACTATGGATAAAAATGGTAATAGCAGCTGCCCAGACTTACAAAGTATACTTGATCAAATGGACGGAGAGAGTCAGTATGATCATAAGTTATGGGATGAAGTTACGGATCTTCCTGAAGCAGAGAAGAAACTGGTGCAAAAGCAATACGAGCATCAAATGAAGACTACTGCAGAAGAGATCCAAAAGAAGCACGGTGACATACCGGGGGAATTAGCAGAGCTTATCGAAAGATTATTTGTTATACCTCCTGCTAAATTCAATTGGAAACAGTTTCTTAAAAGGTATGTTAATAATGCATCTAAAATCTACACTAAAAAGCTTAGACGTAAGAACAACAAACGTTATGCAGGTAATCCGGGCCTTAAGATTAAACATAAAAATCATGTGCTCGTAGGTGTTGACACTTCTGGATCCGTGAGCAGCGAAGAGCTAGTAGAATTTATGTATGAGTTAAGTCATATGTATAAAACTGGTAACCAAATTACAGTTGCACAGTTTGATACAAAGCTTACTAGTATAGAAGAGTTTAATCCTAAGAAAAATTGGGAAATAAAAGGTAGGGGTGGAACATGCTTTCAACCTGTAATAGACCATTATAACGATCCTAAAACTAAGTATTCAGGATTTATATGTCTTACAGACGGTGAAGCTCCTAATCCGGACAATTGCCCAAACAATGCTTTATGGGTACACAGCAGCAAATCCCAGATAAATAATGACTTACCTGGAATAAAAATACAATTAAATTAATCAATTAAACACAAATAAAATGAATCAAGTAAATTTAAACATTGATGAACTACAAGATTTTGTAGGGCACATCATAACAAACAACCGCCACTTACAGGCAGGCGGAAAGAAGCCTGTAGCAATTGAAGTAGTAGGTGAATCTGGCATTGGTAAAACTACTAGTATTATGGATATGACTAAAGCACATGGTCTAGATTTTGTTAAGTTAAACTTAGCACAGATCGAAGAGCTTGGTGATCTAGTAGGATTTCCTATTAAACAGTTCCAAATGTGGACCACTAAAGAAGGTAAGAAGATAGGTAAATGGGTAGATGAAGTAGCAGTTAACGACTATTCTAAACTAGGTTTTCAAACTACTGGTAAAAGTAGAATGTCTTATTCAGCTCCGGAATGGATTGCTGACAAGAAGCAAGGCGGCGTACTGTTATTAGATGACTGGAACCGTGCTGACACAAGATTTATCCAAGCGTGTATGGAATTAGTAGATAGACAGACTTATATCTCGTGGACACTACCTAAAGATTGGCATATTATATTGACTGCTAATCCTGACAACGGTGATTACATGGTTAACTCTGTAGATTCTGCGCAGAAAACTCGTTACATTACAGCTAACCTTAAGTTTGACATAGATGTATGGGCCCGTTGGGCGGAAGAGAATGAGATAGACACTAGATGTATTAACTTTTTGTTGATGCATCCTGAGTTAGTAACGCAAGAAACTAACGCTCGTTCTATATCAACATTCTTTAACAGTATATCTAGTATTAAGAGCTTTGAAAACCAGTTGCCGCTAATCCAGATGATTGGTGAAGGTTCTGTGGGCAATGAATTTGCGTCTATGTTTACAACGTTTATTAATAATAAACTAGATAAACTAGTTACACCAAAAGAGATAGTTCTTGGTAAAGAAGAGGAAGTATTACCTAGGTTAGGTGAGTGTATAGGTACGGGTGATAACTATAGAGCTGATATAGCTAGTCTGTTAGCTACTCGTATAGCTAATTTCTCTGTTGCACACTCAAAAACTGAGACTGTAACGCCAAAAATGCAAGAACGTCTCGTTACGCTGTGCACAAAAGACTATTTTACTAATGACTTAAAGTATCTTGTTGTTAGGACAATATTCAACGGAAATAAATCGAAGTTTAACCAGATGATGATGAATCCTCACATTATCAAAATGACAATTAAATAATTATGGCAAGTAAAAACATACATAATGGTCCTTACCCAGACGCAGAACTAACTGCGCTTGGGTTTGAAGACTCACAGGTTATTGGCATGGTCCAAAATAACTTAGATATAGTGGATGTAATCTTATCAGAGTCAATTGCACAATATAATAAAGTAAAAGAACTTTTAACTACAGAAACAACTAATGATTTAACTCAGGTTAAAAAAGCTTTTATATTACCAATGCATAGTGTATCAACTGATAGATTAAAAGCAGCGCTTAAGGAACATAAGATTGGTATTACTAATGATTATGAAAAAGCTGATTTTATTATACCACATACTAATTTTTATGATAATTATTCTGGTGTTGAGAACATACCTCAAACTAAAATGATGCTTAAAATCCATAATGGTTATTGTACTAATGCTCATAGAGAGATAGTAAAAGATTATTATAAAGAAACAGGTAATAATACTATTCTAGACAAAAGAAGTTTAGGTGATAGCTATCAACATACTATAGAGTATTCTAGTCTACCATTTGATAGTTTTATATTTAGTAATATGTCTATTATATTAGCAAATGCAGTAGAACAAGGAGAGTTAGAAGTAATTGAAACTGATACCATTCTTAATCAATCTGCTAATAGGGTCCCTATGACTGAAGAGTTAATGGAAGATCTTAAGAAAATGATAGAAAGTTATAGTGCTACTGATGAAGAACTAGCAATGGCTGGTAAAATTATTCCTACTATTGATCCTACTGGAGAACCGTATTTATTATATAAATATGCTGAAAGTTTTTTAGGTAGAATAGATTATAAATATAGTAGAAATAAAGATGTGCTATATTGGCTAGAAAAACATGATATAGGAAGTTTAGCACATAAGAATGCTGAAGAGGCTATTAAATATTTTGAAGCTAGAGACATGTTAGATTCAAGATGTTTTAGAGCATTAGAAGTATTATGTAGAGAACAGATACAAATCTCAAATAGAGAATTGTATACATTCAAAGTTCAAGTTAAACCCGAGTACAGAAAATACATGAAATAACTGTGGAGAGTTATTTGTGTATGACTCGTGTTTAATTGATTGCATAGAAGGGGGAGGTTATTAATGTAATATGCCCTGGACCCTCCCCCTGATATGTTTAACCATTAAAAATTAAAAATATGAAAGAAACAATAGCATTAATAGATGGCGATAGTCTAATCTATTATGAAATGGGTAAGCCTACCTTAGAAGAAGCATTGCAAGGAATAGATACTAGAATTAGACATATGCTAGAACAATGTAACGCTAATAAATATGCAGGATTTCTTACAGCGGGTAGATGTTTTAGATATGCAGCTGCTAAAACTAAACCTTATAAAGGAAATAGAAAATATAGTAATAAACCAATCATATTTCCTGCAATAAAAGAATATTTAAGACAAGAATGGAATTTTATATCTGTTCCTGAACTAGAGGCGGATGATTTAGTCTCTGTCTATCATGACCCTATGAAAACAGTTATATGCAGCCCTGATAAAGATGTATTATATCAAAATAAAGTATCCAATTATAATTATGGAAAAGCAGAATTTATAACTGTAGATGAAAATGAAGCAATAGCATTTTTATGGAAACAAATGCTTATGGGAGATTCAACAGACGGTATTCAAGGTATACCAAAAGTAGGAGAAAAAACAGCTACTACATGGTTACAAAATCTAAATACTAACCAAATGTCTACCTTTGTTTTAGAAAAATATATAGAAAAGTTTGGAATTCACGAAGGAATTACTAAATTTGCAGAGACATTTAAACTTGTGTATATTCTTAAAACCAAAGAAGACGTTCTTAGGGAAACTGGTATCGAGCTGCCTGATTTAGTAACATATGATGTTAAACCTTTAAAAGAAGACGAATGGCTGTGAAATGTAAAGAACTGATATATACTCCTATAAATGCAATATCGTTTAGAATTAGTGGAGGAACTCACTTATTAACTCCTAATATAGAAAAGAAAATTATTAAATCTTTAGAAAGCCCTGATGGGCCTATATTTACTTTAGGTACTACTGTTGAGATTAAAAATCGTAAGTATAAAGTAAATATTATTAAAGAGCTTATAATTAATAATCGTAAACAATATACAATATCTATAGCAAAAAGAACTAAATCTTCTATGTTTATCATGCCAATGTTAGGTGGGCATAGAGAATTATTTTTTTGGAATAAATTATTTGTAAATTGTTTTATAGCAACTGAAAAAGATGAAGATTGTATAGCTTTATTATATAGATGGTCTTCTGATCCTTTATATGTTAAATTTGAAAAAGCATTATCTAAATTTAGAACATTTAAAAGAAGGTATGATCCTAATTCAAACTATGTAATGTTTGTATTTGATATTCCTAAAAAACACGTTAGAAATTATAAAAAATTTATTAAAGGTCAATATTCTAGATTTTCCCAAAACTATAAATTAGATGTTTTAGACTTTCATGATAAAGACTTTAATGATGATTTAGGTCAAATTTTATTTAAAAGTGAAAAAAGAAGATTAAGTATGGAACATAAATTAGATGTAAAATTACCAAAGCATTCTGAATTATTAAGTATAATTAATATTAACGAAGAAACATATAACCCAACAATTTATAAATTTAAAAAACTAATATAATGGATAAAAAAGAAAAAGATTGTGGCTGTAATAAAAAGCCTAAAATAACAATGTCTAAACCAGAAGGTATGGAATTTAACAAATCCTATCCTATAGAAAATATGAATACAACTATGGGTAATGATTTTGATGTAGATAAAACAGAGCATAATAAACATTACTTTGATACTACTAGAAATTTAGACCCTACACCTTCTGTAGATAAAAAATTACAAAAAACTATTGAATTTCAAGATGGCTTGGATATACTACTTACTAATATAGGTAATTTGTTAAAAAGTAAAAATGAAGCTTATGGTAATACATCTTTAAATCCACCAAAGATTTTTAGTAAACTTGATTCAACTGAAGCTATATGTGCTAGAATTGATGATAAGATTATGAGGATAAAAAATAAAGGATTAGTAAGTGCTACTGAAGACACAGTAACTGATTTAATTGGATACTTATTATTACTTAAAATGTCAATGAAGAAATGATGATAGTAATATGGCCATCATAAAAATTAAAGGGGCTTAATGCCCCTTTTTTACTACCCCTTTTAAAATTGATTAAACCAATTATAAGCTTCTAATGGATTACCTGTTTTTGTTAATCCTCTCCAAACAGGAATTAAATCTTCAAAATGTTTTCTTAGTTTAGCATCTCCCTTTGCATATCTACCAGATCTTCTTTGATAGAATATAGCTTTTTCCGGAATTGGTAATCCCATTGCATATCCTGAGTGAAGTAACGATTGACTAAGAAGTTCATAACCTTTTACTAATGGTCTTGAAGTTGCGGTAGGAGACTCTAGTATTCTAAGCATTTCTGATATACCTGCAGGAGGATACCATTGTTCAATCTCTGTTTGATAACGTTTAGCTTGGTATAACGCAAAGTTAGTTCCCCAATTTTCATCATCATCATCTAAATTAGATAAAGCGCTAACAAGAACAGCTGCTGTAGCCATAAATCCTAATTCAGTATATCCTCTTTTAATATTTTGCTTTTCTAAGTCTGTAAGTTCTCCATAAACTAGTTTTTTAGCACGAATTGAACTTTGAATTTGATTTAATATTGAAATTACAAATCCTTGAGTTAGTGTTCCTAACTCTTCATCTACATGTAACGTAGAACCAAAAGCCCCTCCATGGCCATAGTGTCTTCTTAATCCAGGCATAATCCAGTTACGGAATAACATAAATAATTTACCCATCCATCTTCTACTTGCCATAGACATGTGCATTTTTCCTTTAGTCTGGTTTGTTCTTCTACTTAAACCTTGTAATAAATTTATAAAATCTAAACGATTAAAGTTATCTACTTTAGGATCTACAGACATTAAGCCTGTTTTTTTATCTATAACTAGCATATCATATAAATCTGCATCTTTCCCTTCTTTATTTTGAATAATATTTCCAGATTTATCTGTTAATTTTCCTTTTAAACTTCTCATTAAAGCAAGGAGTCTTGTAGCAGATAATTCATGCTCTGCACCTTTTTGTATAAATAATAAATTATCCATACTTAAAAATCTTCTAGCTTGTCCTCCTACTAACTTATTACCTTCTTGATCAGTAAACTCTGTAAAAGCATCAAAATAATCTAAAGCTTTACCAAGTTTAGTTTGTGGATCAAAACGAGTAATATCTTTTAATGCTGCAGCTTCACTCCAGTACTTAGCTTTGGCCCATGCAAAATCTGACTTAGATATAAACTGACCCGCTACGGCTTCTTGAACTGTTGAAAGATTATCTAGTATTAATTGGTTAGCCCCTTGTAACATATTAAATGATAAAGTACTCATTGCTGTAAATGTATTAGCTACTCCAGCTACTTGACTTAAAGATATTTTACCAACTTCCGACTTTAATTCACTTTGACCAAACATAACCATTTCTATCCACTCATCTAAATGCTTAGATAAATTAGATTTTGTACCTTCTTTTTTATATTTTTTCATTTTAAACCCGAGAAACTCTCCTGTTTTTATTATCATTTCTGTTCCCGCAGAGTTTTCTTGTAATATTTTTCTATTTTCAATAATATCTCTAAACAACATAACATATCCTACAGCCTCATCTTTAACTTTATAATTATGAGCCATATGTCTAAATCTATACAGACTACTTGCTATATCTTTAGATACCTCTCTAGCATCAACTCTATTAACATAGTAAACAGGTACTCTTGTGTTTAATTCCCCACTATTATCATCATAAGTTCCAAAATCATCATTAGTTTCAGTAATAGTAAAATTATCTGATAATATATCTTTAGTAGAAGAAATAAGTCCTTGCTCATATAATCTATCTAAATTTTCTTTCCTAACAGTAGGCATTAAATATGAAAAATTATCCCAAGAGTTTTTATCTTTTTTAGGCCCTACCATTTTTTGACCTGTTTGAAATTCTTTTACTATAAAATCATAATATCGTTTTAATCTAGGATCTTTTTGTATTTTAAGGTATCTTGTATTAGTATACATAGATTTTCTAGGTCTAACCCAATCTCCTCTAGGAGTTCCTGTAGATTGATTATAATTTTTAGACTTAAGTTTTCTTAATTCTTTTAAACGAGTATCTTGCATAATATAAGAATCACTATCTATATTATCTGCATTCCTAAGTTCTTTTTGTATTTTTTTAGCATCTCCTATTTGTTTATTAATAGCATTTAGTTCATCTCTCCATCCTTCAATACTTTCACTATTTTTTCTGTGCCAGTCTGACTCCGCTTTTTGATAAGCTTCTCCTTTTTCGCTTCTTGCCCAGCTTGTAAGATCAGTAATAAAGTCTTCCTCAGTTTGCTCTTCTTTTTTAACCGGTTTGTCATATTTTTTAATTAATTCTTTTGCATATTTTTTACGATTGTTAATATATAAATCAATATCTATAGGTTGAACTAAAGAAAGCCTTTTCATTCCATGCATAGTTACAACTTCTAATAAGTCTTCATTTAATCGAGCAACATTTTCATCAGACATACCTTTAGTAAATTCATTATACTCTTTACTTAGTTTAGATTTAAACTCAAGAGTCATATCATTTTTCCTTAAATCTGCATCTTGAATAGACTTTACAAATAATTGAACTGCTTTATCGTTACTATAAATTAAAGGGTCTAACATATAAGAAAAACTACCTTTATCTTTATGCGCAGTTTCTAATTCTTTTTTTAAAGTGCTGTAATTAGCAATATATTTATTTTTTAATGCCTCAATAACTAATTTTTTAGCTTTTTCGTTAAACTGTGCTTCAGATATTTCTTCATTTTTTCTAGCCCTGTTTAATTCTACAAATTCTGGACTGCTTTTTATTAAACTTCTTCTACGCTTCCAATCTCCGTATTCTTGAACATTATCAATTTGGGCTTGTATTTCTGGATCAATACCTTTATTATGATACCCAGATAAAAACTCAGCTAAAATTGGGATAATATCATCTTTAAAATCATCTTTTAATTCGTCTGCTCTATCTAAAATTTTACGAACTCTATCTTCTAAGGTAATAAATCTGTTTTCATCTATTATTTTTCCTTGTTTTTTTGTTTTAGTTAAAGAGGTTTTAATAGCTTGCATGACATGTAACCTATCTAATTCATTCTTTAGTTTATATATTTTATTCATATTTTCTAAAGTAGCACGCTCACTTCTTGGAAGACTCATAACTTCTTCATAATGTCTATATGCATCATTTAAAGAATCCGCCATAGCCTGTACAGTTTCTAATAAATCTTCAACTTTTTTTACATTTGCTAAACCATTTTGAAGCCTTTTTAATCTATAAATTCTTTTTTCTCTTTCTTTTAAAGGTAATTGCTCAACTTCATAAATTTCGTTTGCTATTCTTATTTTTAGATTTTGAACTGTCTCTGTAAATCTTTGCTCTTCTTTACTATACTGTGTATAAGGACTTAAAGGCCTAAACATAGAATCTGCTCTTAATCTTTTAGCAAACATTTCTTCAGCAAGAACAGCTGCAGCATTAGGCTTAATACCAAACATATCACCAATTGCTCTCATTAACCTATTAATAAATTGTTGTATCCAATTAGGATTTTTTCTAGTAATTTTAGCCCCTTCTAAACCAATAGCGGTAGCTAACACTTCTTTATCTAACCTTTCTCCAGTAAGTTCAGGATATTTCTCTTTTACTTGATTATATAGATCAGTACCTTGTAGTTGTCTTATACCAGCTTGTACTAATGGATGATTGACTCCTAATAAATCTATATAGATATGCCCAAATTCATGATATACAGTATCTTCTTTTGCTAAATTAGGATTAACTTTTATAATAGGAGCTCCATCTTCTTTTCTTTCAACTAAAGCTATAGACGGTATTTCAGTATCATATTCAACTTCTACCATAACACCTGCGTTAGCAAATGAATCTTGAAGATGTACTACTTTACCTTCTACTCTATCTATCTCTTCTTTATTTAACTCAGAAAATTTACTTTGATCACTTTTATTTTCTTGTCTAGCTTTTTCAGATAAATAATAATCTGCTGTATTTTCTTGTCCTGCAACTAGTCTTACATACTGATCTATATCTGTTTGATCATTTGATTCAAAGTCTGCAGTCTCTAAACTTCTAATTGGAATTTGCTTTAATATATATTCATTTATATTTAATTCATACTTTGGAGCTGCTGGAGTCCATGTTTTAGGAGACATTCCTTTATATGTAGTAGTTAAAAGTCCTGGATACTCATTATTTATTCTTTTAATTTCTAATAAGCTATTTTCTACATTAGTTTGAGGTAGCCAAATTTTATTATTAAAATTTTTAGTAGCTATACCATTAGTTCTTAATATTCTATGTACTGCTTTAACAGTTTTTTTCTCAGCAGGAGTAGTATCCATATACCCATATAAATCTTTATATAGTTTTCTTTCTACTCCATTTACATAATATCTAAATCTACATGCCATATTTAATTATTTAAGGACAATCTTTTATTCTTAGTACTTTAGAATCTTCTTGATTATTAATCTCTGGTGAAGACTTCTCAAAAGTCTTTCCTATTGCCGGTCGATTAGTTGTAACATTGTTTGCAAAGTTAACTAAACTTATAGAATTATCTAAAGAAATTCCAGCTTCATTTAATTTTTTAGCTTGTCCTAAAGGTAATAATTTTCTATATTTAGCAAAATTAGTATGCTCATCAACAAAAACAAATATAGTAGGTTGACCTATACTATAAGATAAAAAGTATTGTAAATTTTTATTATCATTGCCATATAACTCTGAACGTCCTTTTCCAATTGATACAAATCCATCTTTATCCATGCTAACTTTATTAATTACATTTAAAAATGGAACTCCTCCAGGTTTATTTGTCCCATAAGTTCTTATAAATTCATGAACAAAATCATCAAAATAATTATCTCTCCTCAATTCTTGTACTTCCTGTTCAAAGAATTCTACTGGGCTTTGAGAATCTTCAGTAGTATTTAATATTTTAGTAGTAAGAACTTCAGATGGGATTAAGTCAATATATCCTCCATGTGTAGGAATATAACCACTAGTTAAAAATTGATTTGCAACTAACAATTTACCAAACTCTTGAATTTCTTTATTTTCTTCAGGTTTTAATCCTTCTAAATTACTATATAATAACTCTCTTAGTCCCTCAGTTAAATTATTTTTATCAGCTGTTGAAGCTCCAAAAGGAATATCTACTTTTAATAAAAATAAATTAGTTTCTATATTAGAAGGATCTGCTTCTAAAGATTGAATAAATACATTGTTATTTATTTGTGGGTATTTAGTTTGTAAAACATTTAATTTAGTAATAATATTATTAAGAGGATTAACATATAAGTTATTAAAAGTATTTGCATTTATAATACCATTTCGCACTAAAGGACTGTGAGGTTGAGTCATTATCTTTAAAAATAAAGCTCTATCAATCATTTTATGTTGATCCGCTGTAAATGTAGAGTTCCCAGTAGCATCTTTAAGATCACTTTTAAAGTATTGAAATGCTGGGGAATTATTTATAAATCCAACTCTTTCTGTTTCTTCTAATATAGTTGTAAAAATACCTCTATATGCAGTTGGTATAGGGCTTAATGGTTGAGTAGTTTCACTGTGATGTTGAATAAGTTCCTCTGCTCCTTGTATTAAACTATCAGGGTTATTCATATATAAATTTTCAGTGTCAAGCCAAGATATAATAGATGATAATTCATTTACATTGTCTAACTTATCAGGAGAAATTATTTTATGAACTGTTTGCAGTGCTCTCCCTGCTTTAAAGAATTTATAAAAATTATGTAAATAATTTAATTGTCTCTCAGGATTAGTATCAGTTAAATCACTTTGAAGATCATTTGTAGTCATAGGTAAAATAGCCCCAGAATCTAAATTGTTTGGGTTTTTATATTTTTTTGCAATCTTATCTACAGATTGTCTAAATTTACCAATAGTTATTGAGTTAATTCTAGCATGCTCAGTAACCTCTCTTATAATAGGTTGATTTACAAACATTAGTGCAGTTTCTATAGGAATACCTAAACTATAGAATAAACCTAAAACTGGATTTGTATATATATTATCATTAATCTCTATTTGAAAAGGATCCTTAGCATAGTCTACAGCTGCAGACTGATGTTGTTGAATAATATAATCTGTATATCTATTATTATCATCTGTAGTTCTTCCTATCTCCCCATACTCTTTACCATCAATAGTAGGCATACTTTCAGACTTAACTAATAGTTTTCCTTTTACTGACTCTGCTTCATTCCTACCAGCTAATTGATTGGACCATAAACCTATTAAACTATCTCCCTGTTTAGCTCTTTCTTCCATATCTAATTCAGCCATAGGATTATTATAATCTATACTTGTATCTATATTTAATGTCTCAGAAATAACTGCTTGCATTTTCTTTATTTCAGCTTTTTCTATTTCTAATGTTTTAACAACCTCTTTTAAATGTCTTCTACTAGTTAAAATAGATTTAAATACATCAAATACTACATTATTTCTTTCTTGCCTATTCATATTTTTAACATCTATATCATAATTAGGCTGTATTATATTACCTTCTACATCAGTTTCTTGCATAATTAGATATAGCTTATCAATATCAAAATCACTACCCATTTGCACCGTAATCCCTCCAGGGACCATAACTGCTTTCTCATGTGATTCTGGTAAGAAATCTACTACTTCCATAAAAAGTGCTGAATTCTTACCTTGTTGAGGTATACGATACCCAATTACTTGTAATTTTTCTTTAAGTATTTGAGTTATATCTGTATTTGGATCCAAACCTAAAGCACTTGCTTTAATTCTAATTTGTGCTGGATTACTACCATCATAAAATTCTAACTCTCCACTTACACGATGCCCGCCAAGTTCTGCTACTTGGACCATTTCTTTACCTTTTAACTTTTGATTGAATAACTCATTATTATACATGCTCATAAATATTCCTTCAAACTTAGCTTGATAATTAGGGAATGCTAATGGTATATTAAATCTATAATTAAAAGGACCATCTATAACTATATCTAAAGCATCTAAATAATTATCAGGTAAATCTCTTTCTTTAATTTGGAATATTATTTTTTCTCTAACATTTTGAAGATAGTTTAATTTAGCTTCTCTATGCTCTGGAGTATTTTCTCTTCCTTTTAATCTTTTTAATTCTGTTATTCCTAATTCAGCATCTAACCTTTGTCTATCTTCTTCAATATTTTCTGCAATAGCATTCCCATATATTTGAGACATATCTGAACCTTTCATTATTGTATCTCCTACCATATATGCTTCATCAGAAAATATATTTGCAAGTAGATTTTTTCTAATCTGCTTACTAAAAGTTATTTCATTTTCTTTACGCCTAGACATTAACTGAGGAAATCTTAGCATGCTAGAATCCATAACAGTTGGAGTAGATGTATCTAGTATTGGATTTCCATTTCCATCTTTATTATTTTGAAAGTCTTGTATATTCTTTTTAGCTCCTTTAGTAGCGCTTTCTGTATTAACTACATCTACTCCATCATTCATAGCTACTAACATAGATTGCAAATAAGGATAGTTTACTGCTAATTCTGGAGTAACAACAGTATAAGAGTTTTTATCCATATATAATGTATTAACACCATTTTGTAAAGATAATTCTTCATGGAACGGTTTTAATGGGTATATAGGCCTAACTCTACCATTATTATCTACATAACTACCTGCATATGGAGTTTGTTTATTTGGATTTATTGCATTTTGATACGCTTCCTCATCTAAAGTCATATCCCATTGCCCCATACCTTGCATAATGTTACGATACATATGTAAACTAATAAATGATTGTGCATCAGATTTATTTACATTACGATATTTATTAGCTATTTCCTCTGCTATAGGATCTACAAGACCTAAAGCAAGTTCCTCGTTAGGAGATAAAGAAGCTTGTAAAGCATCTGCTACTTCATTAGCTCTGTCTTGATCTACAAAATCAAAATCTCTAATTGTAACTGCATTATATGTTGCAGGCATTCCATACTCAGGATTACTTTCAGATTGTCCTTGTATAAATAGCTTATTCCCAGGGGTTTTTAAAAGGGCCATACGTTTATAATACTCTTCTGTATTTTTAGCAAAGCTCTTACCACTTCTAAGCATTTTAGAAAGCTCTATTTTACCTATAAAATCTTCAAAAATAAAATCTTTTATAAACGTATCTTCATTAACTATATTACCATCTACTTCACTTACTAAATCTATCCCATAATCAGTTATACGTTGATTTAAGTCTGCTTCGTATGACAATAGTTTCTCTTCTATTTGTTTTACTTTATCTGCTAAGGCCATTGAAAACTCTATACCTTCAGCAGTATATTTAAAATCAGGATCAATTAAAAACTCTTCTACATTCTCACTTATTTCTAATAAAGACTCATTACCTTGCACTTGAGGCATAGTAAATACATATCCAGTTCTAGAGTCTGGTGCAGTTCCTTTTCTATAATGATACCCCTCCATTAAATTACCTGGTGTACCAGCAGCCATATTCTCATCAATAAAATCAGTAGCTTGTTTAAATCTTGCTAAGTCTTGTAATATTATACCTTCTAATAATTGAGTTTTAGTAGCTTCTACTCCAAAATGTTTTTTATATGCATGTGTTCTTGGTATCTTTTTAAAATCTAAAGACGATCTACCTGCTTGAGTAGGTATTGCTATTCTAGTATACTTTTGTTTAGTATATGGATTATTCTTTGTATCATTATTTCTAAAAGCTAGAAGTCTTAATATTAAAGATGTTCTAGCTGATTGGTTTGAATAATCAGAGGTTGCTATTAATTCATCAGATGCTTTATAAGAATCTAATACTTCATGTGTAAAATTTTGTTGTGCTTCTACACTATTATGTAACGCTGTTACTAAAGGAGAAGAATATAATATACTACCATAAGGCCTAAAAAACGGATCGTCTAGATAACTATTTAAAATATCTTTAGCTGCTTTTGCTTCTTTAGGATTATTAATAGCAGTAGTTAATTCATGCAGTCTAGTAGATAGATTAGTAGGAACCATTTGCTTATTAGTTCCAGTTATAAAAGCCCCAAAAGGTCTACTTTCAAATAAAGAAGAAAGTTCTGTTATTTTGTCAATTAAAGTACCATGTTGTTGGTACACATCTCTAGGATTTGTTCCTTTTATAGAATTTATTAATTTATTAAAATTATTATTAGGGTCAAAAACAAATTGAGAAAATAAATTATTTTGTTTTAACCCTTCTTCATTACCATTAATATAGTAAAGCCTTAAATTATCTTGTGTAGTTTCTAATGTAGGACCATAACTTACACCAAAGCCCCATAAATATTCTCCTAAAGCATTAATATCAGACTCTATATCCCATCTACCGTATTTATTCTGTTTAACATTATCAATAATTCCCCATAACTCTTTTAATCTTTCTAACTTATCTTCTTTTACAGATTCTACTGCCCCTGTAGTATCTAATTGATATAAAGCTCTTTCATTTGGAACTGCTCCTTGCCTAGAAGTTTGTCTAAATTTTACTTTAGCTTTTTTAGATACATTACTTTGATTAGAATCTATAAATTTATTATTGTATCCTGTAACTTTACCTTCAGTATCAAGAATTTTCTCACTCATAAACATTATAAAGTTATTGTAAGACATTCTAAAATTACTAAATAAAGCTGCTTCTTGCTGTGCATTTGCTTTTTTTAACTTTTCTATTATTGGTATAATTTCAGGTTTATATATAGATCTATATTCTAAACTACTAAGCATTTCATTTAAAGTAGGTTGATCTACAGTTGATTCTGCAATTAAAGAATATGCTTCATCCATTGACATTAACTTTGGATACCCTATACTATTACTACCAATTACAATATTACCTATAATAGACTTTGCTTCTCTTGATAGTCTATCTTTAGGATTGTCTTCAAGTCTAGATATATTATGAAGTCTTTCAGGAGTATCTTCAAATTCTTCCATAGTTCCAGATCTGTCTGTTAACTTCATCCCATATTTAGCTAAGTTGTCTTTAACAAGATTCCTAACTCCTATCCTTTCTACATTTCCTGTTACAGGATTTCTTTTAGAATTCCAATTATGATAAGCAAATATAAATAATTGACTTGCATTATTAGGAGCGCCTTCTACTGTGTTCATACCAACACCTTCAGGTAATGCCTCAACAAAAGCATCTTTACCTTCAGACATTAAAATGTTATATAATTCTTTAGCTTTAGTTACATTATTTAATCCCGTAAATGCTTCTAATAATACTTTGTCTGCTAAATCTCCTTTATCTTTTGTATTTTCATTTAATCCAAAATAAGATTCTACCTCATCTTCAGTTTTAAATATTCCTGGATTTTCTTCTCTTACTTTTATTATAAAACCAACTAAAGTATCTATAAGATCATTTTGTAAGTCTCTGTCTCTAAGTAAAGCACTGCTTTTTTCTCTGTTTTTAATAGGAAGTTTCCATTCTTGTTGCTTTTTATTCATTATAGAATAATAACCTTTATTTTCTTCTATTTTAGGCTCTCCATTTTCATCAGTAAACATATTAATATCATATGTTTTTTCCCAATCTTCTCCATACCAGTCTTTAAAATCTTTAGAATGTAATTGCTCATAAAGCTCAGTAGCTTCATCTACATTTTTAGTAGCATTTAACAAACTATTAAATAAGTTTGATTCTTTATTATTTATTAAAGCTTTTCCGTTTTTTACTCTACATCCCATATTAATCGCATTTATCTAAATTATCAAAAAACGTGTTTAATTGACTATCATTACTTTTTTTGATTGTTGGTTTTTTAGTTTTCTTTTTAGCTTTTGAAGATATTATAGTCCTACCAGATTTATCTTTTTTGAATACAACGTCCTCACCTTTAATTTCTGTTTTAGATGATTCTGGAATTGCAAGGGAACTTAATATAGGATATTTATTTTTGTAATCTTCTATATTTTCTTCAGCTTCTGGACTAGTCTCTGCTAATTGTGCATCATAGTATTCATTTATTTGAGCTATAAGTTTTTCTTTAGCAGCTGCTTTATTTTTAGCGGTTGGACTTCCGGTTTCAACACTAAACCATTTTTTATATTTACCTTCTGAATCTAATTCAAAAGAAATGTAAGATGGTTTACTTCTTTCTTCCGCAAATCCATCTCTACCTTTTAAATATCTTACCTTATTTAAAACTTCTTTTCTTTTTTGTTCTATTGAAGCTTCTTTTATTTCTGGAATATTCTCTGCCATCTTAGTATTCTTAATAATCTCTGCTGGCGTTTCTCCTAATATATTTCCTTTTTCAAACATTACTCTAGGACTATTAAATAAACTATATGTATTAGCCTCAGCAGTATTTTGATATTTCTTAACTAAATCTGTAGCTAGTATAGAGTTATGTCCTACACCATCTATTCTTTCTACACCTTCTCCTAGTTCTTTAGAAGAGAATAAATATTCTTGATATGTTTTATAAGGAATATTTGTTACAGGGCTAGTATAAGGAGTATTCATATTAGCTATTTCTCTTTGAACATTATACTTTTTAGTTTGTAAAAATCCTTTTAAATCTGCTGCTATATCAATTTTTGTTTTTACAGAATCAGTTTTTCTTCCTACAAATTTATTATTCTTTTCTGTTACTAAAGCAAAAGACACTGGTCCTTCATAATTAGGATTTAAAGCTTTACTCATTTCATCTGCAGTAAGCCTGATTAATCCAGATGGTGTACCAGGAACATCTGATCCAAGTGCATCACTATAATAAATTATGTCTTGTCTTCCATCAGGTTGTGTTTCAAACTCAAGATATGCAGAGCTTAATTCTGCACCTTTTCTTGAATCATATTCTAAATTACTGCTAGCTACAATTTCTTTAGCTTTATCATATTCTTGATTTGCTATATAATTAAATACTAACTCTTGAGCTTTAGGATTTAAATTAGCAGTACTAGCCATAGACATTCTAGCTACTCCTTGTGGATTATTTTCATCTTTAACTACTATCCCTATTTGATAATATGCCCTAGGCGTAGGAGTTCTTTGTACCTGAGTTTTAATTGTATTTACTTCGTTATTCCTATTTTTATCAGGGGCTACCTCACTAAGAGTCCACTGATATGTAATTTCATCTCCTTTTTCTTCTCCAGGAATAACTTTTGTAAATCCTAATATAATATCATCTTGCTTTGCAGTATCATCATTATTCTTTGTCTGGTCACCAAATATTTCTAAAGGATTAGAGAATGCAATAGCACCTGTACTATCTACAGCATTATTAAAGTTTGTAGCTAAAATCTCACTTATCTTAGTTTTTACTGGTTGACCTTTTTGTAGTCTATCTACAATAGCTTTTCTATCTTCATTTGTAGAAGCCTCTAATTTCCCCACATAAGCATCTCCAATCTTATAGTAAATAGGAATTTGCATCCAATCTTCAGGATATGAACTTAAATCTCTAATTTCTCCAGATTTCCATTTATCATTTTCTATTATTTCAAACTCTACTTCAGTTCCTATAATATCATCAGCAAGTAATAATTGTGGTTTTAATCTAATTATAGTATCTCTACCAATATCAGCTTTTACATCTTTTTCTATAAATTTATTAGCGTATTTTTTAGCTTCTTCTACAGTTTTAAAAGTTTTT
>Ga0208919_1000761_pt1 | contig 20295 bp, 29 predicted proteins | sample 4_EtaG_FD_184076 | JGI IMG/M metagenome (GOLD analysis project Ga0208919, IMG submission 184076) | Marine viral communities from the Subarctic Pacific Ocean - 4_ETSP_OMZ_AT15127 metaG (SPAdes) (version 3) | ecosystem: Environmental > Aquatic > Marine > Oceanic | place: Pacific Ocean | collected...
ATTTTAGAGCTATAGCTGAGGCTAATAAAGGTACTAATGTTATAGATATAAATAATATATCTGAACTAGAGTCTTACTTAGAAGGATTAGGTTTAAGTGATGATAATGTAGCTTTAGCTATTTCTAATTATGACGCCCGCTCTAACGCTATGAATAATGGTAATGATATATTATTGTTTAATGAAAATATTAATAAAAATATAGCTAATGGTGGAATAGAAGCTGAAATTGCTTCTGTAGCTGCATTACACGAACTAGGTCACATACAAACCAGAAAAGCTGGCATTATAAAAGGCGATCAACTTGTGGCTGATTCTGCTAATGAATTGGTGCAAAGTATTATAAGAGATGTGCAAGAAAGAGCAGAGCAAGGAAAAATAACTCAAGAAGAGCTAGATAACTTTAATAATAGAATCTCTCTTTACGCTAATAAAAAATATACAGCTACCGAAGGAGTTGATGCTGATGAGCTTATACAGTTAGTTTCTGATTTTACAGCAATAGGCATACTTCCTAAAAGTAGTTTCACCGGTTTATATGGTGCTAAGACTTTTATTAACAGCTTATTAAAAAAATTTAATGGCGATGCAGCTGCGTTATTTGGTATAAAATCACCTAAAGACGTATACAATTTTGTATCACAATTCCAAAACAAAGCTGTTAAACTTCAGTTACCAAGCGGTGAAGAAGAAGGTATGAAAGCGCAAAAAGCGCTAAGGCAAGAACCTTCTAATCAATTAAATAACATAATAAAAAATGTTCCAAAATCTAAAACAAACGCCGAGTTTAGAGCAAATGAAGCTGTAGATCTATACATGAACGTTATTAGCACTGAAGCTCCAGTTAAAACTAGAAATCTTCTTAATAAAGTAATAGAAAAACAGCTAATAAAACACGACGTTAATACTAGAAAAGATTCTGAAAATGCTAATCCAAATGTTTATGGAGTGCCTTTAGCAGAGTTTATAGATGACGTTAAGCTACATTTATATGATAGAACTATAAATAGATTTGATCCAGCTGTAAACGATAATCCAGGAGCTTTTATAATTACAGAACTTGTTAATTTTAGAGTAGGTGAAATATCAAATAAATATAAAGCTCAAGTTCAAACCAAAAGTATAGACGTACAAGCGGGAGAAACAGGATCTATTGCAGAACTAGTTTCAGAAGATGTTAATATTGAAGATCAAATAGATGCTGCAATGCAACAGCAAACAGAAGCACCTAGATCAGCTTTAAAACAAGAGTTGCAAAAAGATGGTCAACAGTTTGTAGATCAAGTGTTAGAAGACGCTATAGAGACTAATACAATAGAAATATTTGAAGGTGCTAAGCCAGAATTTACAGATACTGCTTTAGTTCCGTTTTTAAAACAAGCCTCACAGCAAAAATCGTTTAAACAAATTAAAAACAAAGTAGGTGATGCTATGACGTTTTTAAAAGACAACGATAACTATAAGACATTGTTTCACTCTAAAAACTTACCAGTGTCTGTTCTAGTTGCTATGGAACGTAATGTACCTGTAGCAGACAGAATATTTACAGGCGAACCAACTAGGCTTACTACACAGGATCAAATAAACAAAGCTGTAAACGATGGTGATTTTTACGTAGAAAACGAAAAAACTGGGCCATCTATATATCCAAGAAAAAAACCAACAGTAGAACAACTAGAAAAGTTTTTTAATGTACCTGCTGTTAATCCTATTACAGGTAAAAGATCTGGTTTAAAAGGCACTAGAAAAGATGGTTTAGTCAATGCTGTAAGCTTTGGTTTATTTAGAGATATTACGCCTAGCGTTATGCGTAAGCTTGATAGGCCAGCGGCTGATATAGCTAAAACAGCTGAAAAACTAGTTGTAGATCCTGCTATTAAGTTTAGTAAAAGCTATAATAACAAAACTAAATTAAAGCAAAAATCTGAAGCAACTTATTTAACCTTATTAGACGTAGTTGGAGCTAAGTTTGAAATAAACGGTAACACTTTAGTTTACGAATTTGTTGATTCACCTTCTTATGAGTTTTTAGGTGGCGACGTTGTAGATCCGCTATTATCAAGTGACGGCTCTATAATAGGCGCTTCTGGAGTTGAAATGACTGAAGGAGCTAAAACAATGCTAGGAAACACTAGACAAAACTTTGTAGAAGCTAATGAAGTTGTTTCAAACTTTAAAGATCCTAGAGTTGTTAATTTAGAAAATATAGATTTTTGGAAAAATTACAACTTTATAAGCAAAGCTTCAACTAAAAAAGAAAAAATAAATCCTAAGCTTTCAATAGAAGAAAATGCTAATATTGTTAATGATAGAATAATAGATTACAGACTTAGACAAGAAGGTATTGATCCTAATACTTTAATTAAGTTTAGCAAAGGCTTGCCAGTTGATCAAGGTTTTGAATTACAAGAAAAATCTAAGTTTATTTTTAATACTTCAGAGGAAGTTTTTAAATCAAAGCCAAACATAACTTTTGAAGAGTTTGAAGCTAAAATGAGATCATCTTTTACTTCTAATAATATAAAAAATCAAGACTTAAAACAAAATTTAATATCTTTAACTAGAGCTAGCGTTAAAGGTACTTCTGGTAATTTATTTGAGTATTATACTTGGCATAGGCTTAATAATAAAAAAACTTTAAAAAAGTTTGGTATTAAAAACTTATTACCAAAAACTTGGAATAGCCAAATAGATATAGAAGCTATAAATTTAAACGGAGACGCTATAGGTATAGAAGTTAAAAAAGATTTTAAAGATCGTATGGGTAGTTCTAGTCTTTTTATATCAGGCGCATCTAACTATACAATACAGTCCGGTAAATTTAAAAACAAAACTGTAAAAATAGCAAACAATATAATAGAACTTATAAATGAAAACAAAGATTTAGAAAAAGTTTTAACTGATTTTTTAAATAATTCTAAAAAAATTGACGGAGTAGTTTTTGATAAAGATTTAGGTTTTCCTTTTACAACAATAGCTAATTCAAAAAAAGAGTCTACAGATTTAAGAGATAAATTAAACAGACCTGAGCTTGTCAGTATAGACATAGACATTAGTCAAGTTAAAAAACATTATTCTAACAAGGTTGGAAGTAAAGGTCAGGGCGTTAATTATATTATAATTGCAGACGAAATGTTTAGCTTAAACGATGCTAGTGATGTTCAAGGTTTAGATTTAAATAATTTAGATGTACAAGCTAAAATAAGTTTAAGAATAAAACCTAGCAGCGCAAGAAATAGAAAGTCAGATAATAAATTTATTGAGTCTTTTAATTTAACAGCAGAGTATGGATTTAAAACAAAACCTAAAAATGGTATTAAGTTCTCTAAAGCTGTGCAAAATGAAACATCTGCTCTGTTAGGCGAGCTACAACAGCTTGATCAATATGGCATGAGAGATGTTGTTGCTAGAAGAATTTTTGCAAAAGAATTTAAAAACACTCCTAGTTATTTACAAAACTATGAAAATCTTAACGAAAAACAGCAACAAGTTGTTTTAAAAGATATGGCTAAAGCTAATTTAACTCCTGTTAAATTTAATAATAAGCTTTTACCTGCTGCAGATCGATTAACAGGTGAGTTTACAAATGATCAAGTTATTGCTAAAATGCAAGAAATTGATAATAAAAACATAGAAAACGAAATTAAGTTTAGTAAATCAGTTAATTTAAATAAAAGATTTAACGAAATAATAGAACGATCTACAGGTATTAGCGCAACAGCTACTATATCTGAAGCTAGAGCAGCTATGGCTGGGGCTAGAAAAGGTAAGTTTGATATATTTATATCACCATCAGCAGAAGACTTTGTAGGTTTATTATATAAAACATTAGGAAAAGGTAAACAAGGTGATGCAGATTTAAAGTTTTATAATGATCACTTATTAAAGCCTTTTGCTAAAGCCAACAACGCAATAACTAGCGAGCGCTTGGCTTTAATGAAAGATTACATTGCTATAAAAAAACAAATAGGTGTTGTGCCAAAAGATTTAAGAAAAAACTTACCAGGCGAAGACTTTACAAGAGAGCAAGCGGTAAGAGTTTATGTTTGGACTAAACAAGGTATGTCTGTACCTGGACTTTCAGAAACTGATTTAAAAAAGCTGCTAACAAGCCTTAAAAAATTCCCTGAGCTAATAAGCTTTGGTAATCAACTTATAAGAATAAATAAAGGTGATGGCTATGCTGCTCCACAGAATAACTGGATTGTTGGAAGTATTACTACAGATTTACTGCAAGGTATAAATACTACTAAAAGAGCTAAACACTTACAAGTTTGGCAAGATAATGTTGATGTTATATTTTCAAAAGACAACTTAAATAAGTTAGAAGCTGCTTATGGTAAGCAATATGTTGAAGCTCTAAAAAACATGCTTTTACGTATGAAAACTGGTAGAAACAGAACGTACGGCACTGACAGTTTAACAGGTAAGCTTACAGACTGGATAAACGGATCTGTAGGTGCTATAATGTTTTTTAATACTAGATCAGCAGTATTGCAGCTTATGTCAGCTACTAACTTTGTAAACTTTAGTGATAACAATATATTTGCCGCTGGTAAAGCTTTTGCTAATCAAAAACAATATTGGACTGATTTTATTAAACTATTTAACTCTGACTTTTTATTAGCTAGACGAGATGGTTTAAAAATGAATGTTAACGAGGCTGATATTGCTGAAATGGCTAAAAAAGGTGGTGTTAGAGGTGTTATAAACGAATTACTAAGATTTGGTTTTACACCTACGCAGCTTGCAGATAGCTTCGCTATTGCGTCTGGTGGTTCTACGTTTTATAGAAACAGAATTAAAACTTATTTAAAAGAAACAGATGTAGATGGTAATAAGATATATACTCAAAAAGAAGCAGAGGCAAAAGCCTTTGAAGATTTTAGAGAAAACGCAGAAGTGTCTCAGCAGTCTAGCAGGCCTGATATGATCAGCCAACAACAAGCTGGTTCACTAGGTCGTTTAGTACTTGCTTTTGCAAATACACCTAGTCAATACGCTAGAATAATAAAAAAAGCCGTTCTAGACCTTAAAAATGGCCGAGGAGATGCAAAGACTAATATATCTAAGATAGTTTATTACACTTTTGCACAAAACTTATTATTTAATGCTTTACAGCAAGGATTATTTGCTTTAGCATTTGGTGATGATGAAGAAGATGAAAAGAAAAAAGAAAAAACAATAGGCGTAGCAAACGGTATGGCTAACTCACTGCTAAGAGGCATGGGCTTTTATGGAGCAGCAATAGCCGCATCTAAAGACGCCGCGCTTAGAATATATAAAGAATCACAAAAAGATCAGCCTAAATACGAAAAAGCAGCTATAGACTTTTTAAACATAAGCCCGCCAATATCTTCTAAGTATAGAAAAATTGCTTCAGCGGGTAGGATAATGCAATATGAAAACGGGCAAATAAAACAAAAAGGCATTGCTATAGATAATCCCGCTGTTGCAGCTGGCGCTAGAGTTGTATCAGCTGCTACAAACATACCTTTAGATCGTTTAGTAACTAAAGCTGAAAACATAAACGGAGCTTTAAATCAAGATGTTGAGTATTGGCAGAGGACAGCTATGCTGCTTGGTTGGCAAGACTGGCAAATAGGTTTGGAAACAGATAAAGATAAAAAAGAAAAAGACAAAGCTGTTGGAATTAAAAGAAGAGAAGTTAAACGCCGAGAGGTAAAAAGAAGATAATATTATGCCAAAAGATGCATGTTACCACAAAGTAAAAAAAAGATATAAAGTGTTCCCATCGGCTTATGCTAGTGGTGCTATAGCTAAATGCCGTAAAGTCGGTGCTAAAAATTGGGGCAATAAAAGTAAAAAGAAATAATGGCTGTTCGTAAAACAAAAGCAGGTTTATCACTTAAGCGTTGGTTTAAAGAAAAGTGGAAAGACGAAAAAGGTAATCCGTGTGGATCTGCCAAAAACAAACGCACGAAAGTATGTAGACCATCACGTAAAGTTAGTAGCAAATCGCCTAAAACTTGGAGTCAAATGACTAAAGCTGAAAAAGCAAAAGTTGTGCGCGCTAAGAAAAAAGTAGGTATGGGCAAACGCAGAAGCTCAAAAAGTAACGTATCATAAATAAATAAACATGAAAAAATTATTACTAGTATTGTTAGCTTGCGTGTATAGCATAAATGCAGACGCACAGCTTTTTAAGAAAATATATGACAATGTGTTTAAGTATTCTAGCGTATATGCTGCTGGTAATACTTCTAATTCATTTGAAACACCTCGTAAAGACTACTTTGTAAGACCACCTGAAGATGGTAACTTATACGATATACCACAAGTTATAGATAATACAGAATACTTTCCAAATGATTATAGATTAGGTGTTGGTATACGTAAGCTAGCTAGATTTGGATATGAAAATAAACCTAACTTTTATAATGGTACAGAAAACAATATAGCTTTATCAGCGCCAACGGCAGCGGTGCAAGGTTTAGAATATTTGTTTCATTATGAAAAAGAACGTCAACGTGGTGATGAGTTTGAAAACTCTAGATATTTTATACGTCACACTGGTAAGTATCACATTATAAAAGCTGAGCAAAGACAAGCAGGTAACGTAGGATTTAAATACCAGTCTGCTGAAGTTAGACTTAGAGCACCTATAGGCAACAAGTTTAGTATATCTGCCGGTGCAATATATAGAACACATGAGCAGGCTTTTGGCTACAACCCTATAGAAATATGGCTCAATGAAACAGAGGTAATAAACGGTGAAGAATATCCTGCAAACTACTGGTATGAGTTAGGATTTTTATATGGATATGATGACATATTTTATTCAGCAGAAGACGAGTTGGGTAATGAAGTATATGATTGGTATTGGATAGATCCAGAAGGTAATCAAGTTGCAAATACAGATTTAGATTTTAGAAATACAGTATTTGGTGATTTAATGATGCGCTACAATAATGAGCAGTGGGATTTATTAGACGACTTTGGCGAAATAGCACCGATTATTGGATTTGATTTTTACCACTACCAAAACAATTTTTGGATGCACATGTACGGTAATTTAATATTAGGTCACCACAAATATTTAAAAGGTGATGTTGACTTTAGCTACTTAAATAGAAATAACTGGGGCAAAGGCGGTCTTCGTGAAGACTCAGAGCTTGAACAGTGGCAAGATATGCAAGGTGGTATTATGTTTGGCTGGAAAATATGGAAAACAGTAGGTTTGTTTGCTGAGGCTGAATATGTAAAGTTTTGGGATCGTGAAATATTTAACACTAACTTTGGAATAAACGTAACACTTAAGTAATGGCTGAACCTGCACCACAAATAGGAGAAAACACAAAAGTAACTTTAGATTTAAAAACAATAGGTATTATAGTAGGAGGAGTAATATCTTTAGCTAGTATGTATTTTGTTATGCAAGCAGATATAGCGCTTGCTATGACACTGCCTGAGCCTACAATATCTAAAACAGAGTGGGAGTTAAAAGATGAGCTTATACGCAACACAATCATGGACACTCAAGATGATGTTGAAATGATATTAGAAAAGTTAGATAAATTAGACGAAAGAATTTACGAGATTCAAAAAAACAATTAAATATGAAAGCAATTAAATTAATTCTATTAGCATTAACATTTAATCTACAAGCACAAGTTAGCGTTCCTGAGAAATACTGGATCGACGACAAAGACTTTGAGTCTAAAATAGCACAAGTATCTTCATTTGGTGAAAACAACTTTGAAACAATAGTTGTAGAGTTTTGGGCTGATTTTAATAAAGAAAATTGTTTTGCAGAGTGGAATAAAATTAAAAATGCTACATACTACAGAGTAGATATAGCTAAAGCGCCTAAGGCAAAAAAGAAATACAGAATACGTATGGCACCTACGTTATTAATATTTAAAAACGGTGTTAAAGAAAAAGTTTTTAAAGCTGGATTAGATTTAATGCTGCCAACAGATCTACCAGAAATACAACGAACTATAAATGAAATAAACACGGCAGATAAATTTTAAATTATGTGGAAATTAACTAAACAATACTGGAAAGATATGTGGAACGCTTTATGGAGCAAAACCACTATAGATGAAAAAGCAATAGCTACAGTAGAAGAAATTAAAAAAAGATATAAGCTTACGGCTCAAGAGCTAGCAGACGTAGCAGATGCTATTAAAGAAGTTGGTAATCAGCTTGGTGATATAGATGATGCTGTAAAGGGTGAAGCTAGAAAAGGTAGAAAGAAAAAGTAATGGAAAAAATAAGTGATCATATAACATACGCAGAAGCAATACACTCTAGTACAGCTAAGCGCAGGAATATAGATAACACTCCTAACCCTGTTCAAGTTGAAACAATGGGTTTAACTGCTAGAAAAATATTTGAACCATTACGCAAATGGGCTGGCGGTGCAATTAAAGTTACGTCATTTTTTAGATCAGCTGCTTTAAATGAAGCCATAGGAGGATCAAAAACTTCTCAGCACTGTAAGGGCCAAGCAATGGACTTAGATGATGTCTATGGACATAAGAGCAATGCAGAGATGTATCAATGGATAAAAGAAAACCTAAACTTCGATCAGCTTATATGGGAATTTGGTACAGACACTAATCCTAACTGGATCCACGTTTCTTATGTCAACAACGAAGACAATAGGAACAGGTGCTTAAAAGCTTATAAAGAAAAAGGCAAAACAAAATACAAAGTAATATAAAAAAAAGGGGCGCTAGCCCCTTTAATTATTTAAGTATGTTCCAAGAAATAAGTAGGTTTGTTATAATAGCTTGAAGTATTATAAGAGTTCTGAACATTGCAACTCTGTCTGCATCTTTATCAGTTTCACCAGTTTTCTCACCTAGTGCTCTCGCCCAACTTCTCCACATTTTTTTAACCATCACAAGCAATACAATCTTCACTCATAGCTTGCTGAGCTATATCACCTCTCAACACTGATTCAGTCCTGGTATAATACAGAGTTTTAATACCATTTTTCCAAGCAGCCATGTGAACTTGATTGATCCATTTAGGTGTAGCTACGCTAGGAAATGCTAAGTTTAAACTAACAGACTGATCTATATACTGTTGACGTATGCCAGCTTGATTTACTAACTCAAGTTGATTAATCTCTTTAAACGTTTTAAATATATCTTTAGCTGATATTTCGTGAGGTCCCATTGTAATCCCATCAAGCTCAGGTAGACCTTGAACACTACCACCATCTGCCAATATTTTATCCCAAGTTTCATTTGTGTTTATTTTAAGTTTTCTAAGTAATTTTAAAAGTGTAGGGTTTTTACGTATAAACGTACCTTTAGCAGACTGCTCTGTAAATACATTAGCAGCCCAAGGCTCTATTCCCGGCGAAATGTTTCCACTAAGCTTTGAATTACTAACAGTGGGAGCAATAGCGCGCAAATGAGTATTACGATACCCAGTGCCAACGCACCACAAAGGTTCACCGTAAACCTCAGCAAGGTTTCTGGAAGCTCTTTCACTTTCGATTTTAATTTGCGAAAATATTTTCCTAGTTTCAAACTGAGCAAGCAGACCTTCAAAAGGAATACTTTTTTCTTGGAGATACGTGTGCCATCCGAGTACACCCAACCCGAGTGCTCGTCCTTTTGTAGCAGAACGAATGGCATTTTCAAAACCTCTAAGTCCTTTTGCTCTTTGAATAAATTCCTCCATAACGCCATCAAGAAACCACGTGGCGTCGTATATAAGGTTTGTTCCTTTCCATTCATCATATTTAGCTAAGTTTAATGACGATAAACAACATACAAAGCTGTGGTTCTCGTCTGTGTGTAATGTAATTTCTGAACATATGTTTGTCATATGCACCTTTAAGCCGTTGTCTTTGTAGGCTTTAGGGTTATTCTTATTTGTATTTCCTTTAAAAAGGATATAAGGTTCTCCAGTAGCTTTACGCTTTTGAAGTAATTTTCCCCAACGCTTTCTAGCGTCTCTATCTCCTTGTTCAATTTTTCGCATAAATTTATCGCCAACCACAGCGCACTGGTGCATGTTAAGTGATTGTCTATTGACATCACCTTTAGGTTCACGTATTTCGAGCCACTCATCGAAATCGGAGTGATCAATATTAATATTAACTGATGCAGCTCCTCGTCTGACAGATCCTTGATTAGTGGCAAGTATTGTCGAGTCGTATATTTTACAAAACGGCACAACGCCATCACTTGTTCCATTGCCTGTAATTTTAGCGCCAGCGGGTCTAATCATATTAATACCAATGCCAACTCCACCGCCGTGCTTAGCGAGTAGCATCATCTCTAAGTTTTTTTGCCCTATGTCCTGGATCGAATCAGCAACATCAATGCCAAAACAGCTAATAGGCAGCCCACGATCAGTACCAGTGTTGGATAGTACAGGACTAGCCAAGCAAAGCCAACCGTTCCAAATATACTCAAAAAACGTATCGGCCAGTTCAGGCTTATACAAACGTCTAGCAACTGTTTTAGCGACTCTTTGGTACGCTTCGCGTGGGGATTCATCCAAAAGCAAGTAGCCACCTGCAATAGTTTTTTTGTATACATCTGTATCACCCCACTTTGGGTAATCTTCTCCTTTTTTCCATTCATTATTCCACATATTATCTAATTAAGTGTGTTATCCAAGCTATAAGCCCGTTCATATTTAAAGCTACTAAGTTCCATTGTTTTCTAGATGCAGTTTGAACCATTACAAATACAAAACCTATTATATAAAGTTTTGGATCTATAGTCCATTGAGCTGCTATTAAAAATCCAGCACCCATATAACCTACTCTAGTCGCTAGGCGTTTCCAAGGACTTAGCCTCTTCTGTCTTACTAGATTCCTTAATAGCTTGTTCTTTAAGCTTATTGATCGCTTCTTCATAGTCTGGCATTTGTTTAATAGTTTCTAACGTACCTAAAGCTAATTGCTTTATATTATTAACTTCTCTTATAAGTTGATTAGCAACACCGCCAAGTGTTTCAACTTTGTTTCTCATTTCAATTAATTTACTTTCCTTCATATAAATCTTTTTCTATATCTTTATTAGTTATGTTACCAAATATCTTCGAAGTCTTCCCCTTCGCCAGCTTTGCTATAATCTGTCGGCCGTATTGCGAAAAAATCAGTATGAGTGACCCCGCCGGTAAGATGATAGAACCAATCAAGATTAGACGCTGCACCTTTGTCATACGCGAAATAGTTCCCAAGGTCAACGTAACCCAGTTCAACAAGTTTTTCATTTGCTCTCTTTTTTATAAAATGTGTAAGATCATTAGCTGATATACCTTCGATATCACCCATCTCAAACATTTTGTTAATATACTTAGTTTCTAGATCAACCATTGTTTCTGCAGCTTTTACTATATCTTCTCGACATAAATTCAATAATTGATTGTTTTCGCTGCACATATCGCGGAAAAGCTTGCAACCCATTTTACTGTGCAGGCTTTCATCACGAACAGACCATTTCATTTGTTGCCCGATACCTTTAAGTAAATTGCGAAGCTGAAAACTATACAACACTGCAAAAGCACTATACAAGCTAACTCCTTCAGCGAAGGCTGAAAATACAGCCAAGCTTTTACCAATACCCACAGAATTATCGCCGTCGTAAGCAACCAAATTATCAAATCTCTCAGCCGTTGCCGGTTCATGTAAAAATGCTTCATAATCTTCTAATCCTAGTGTCTCATTTAAATAACTGTATGCTACTGCGTGAATTGTTTCTTGCGATCCAAACATCATAGCCATTTGCTGTATTTCGTACTTTGGAAACCAGCTTACTACTTTTTGGGTCCAGTAATCAGAAACCGCGCACTCCGTCTGCGCGAAGCCCAGTAATATATTACCGACCAAGTTCTTTTCTTTATCATTTAACTTTTCGTTCCAGTCTTTAACATCTCCGCTCATAGGTATTTCAGTGTGTAACCAAAATGCTTGAGCCTGCTTTAACCAACCTTCTGTATAATACTCTGGGTACTCAAAAGGCTTATACGGTATTCTTTTATCAAATAATCCCATTACTTATACGTTATAAGAGCTAGATCAATAAATGGTAAATAAAATACGTGAGCTGTTTGTGTTTCTTCTTCGTAAGTTCTTACTCCAAATACTATACCTGAGTAAAAACCTATTTCTAATGACCATGATTTATTTGACATTTTTGTTTATTATTAGTGGAGAAGCATCTTTGTTTGTTTTAATTAAATAAAAACTCTGATTCTCTGTTATTATTATTTCTTTATTTTTAAATGTTTTGGGGTATTTATTTCTAACGTATTCTTCAATCTTCGCTACATCTAATTCCATACTGATCTTGTAATTCTATTAATTCTTTATATTTAACTTTGCCTCGTACTTCCCAGCTCCATTTAACAAACTTATCAATCTGACGCTCGGCATACTTTTGTCTTGCTATCCTTTTCGCCTCGAAAGGATTAACTTTATTGTTTCGTCGCATTCTTTTTGATTTTGTGGTTTATATAGTGCTACATTTGGAAACTGTGTCATAACAAGTCTTTTAAATAACTTCCAACGCATTGGAAAAGACTCATTAGCTCTACCTTTTGTTTCAATTATAAAATCATCGCCAATGAAATCTGGTGTATACTTAATAGGTAGTATGCGCTTGCAACCTCTATTTTTGTAATCACCTTTACCGTTGGCGCATCTTTCATACACTTCGTTTTCAAAATGAAAACCAGCAAGTAAAACAAAAGTTTCTCCCTCGTACTTAGACTTGATTTTTGCTTTTTTCAAAGCCATGTACATATAACGCTCAAGGCCAGATGCAAAGTTAATACCATCGTATGATACCTTCTTTGACTGTACTGGCCCGCGTTTTTTCTTACGTCTTTTATAAGGTCGTTTCATCATGAACTTCTATTTCTTCTATATCAAAACGCTTGATCATGGCTTCTTCGATCTCATCAGACAAGCAGCGTTTAGCAGCCTCGATGTATAGCAAAGCGTCCATAAGCTCTTCTTGTACATCAACTAAAAAACGATTAAGATCTTTTTCCTGACCTTCGATCTCTTGCATCATTGTAGCTCCATATTTTTTTTGACCTACTAAACTACGTTCGTCCATTTTTTTAAGCACGGCCTGTACTATAGCATCTTTAGTTCTTATCTTCATAACGTTTCTTTTACAAATGTTCCGTTGTGCATTTTGCCTCTACGTGTAGATATTTCAGTATAAGCAGAGTCAATACAGTCTTCAATTGTAAAGCCTTCAAGTTCTGCTAGGTTTGTAAGTACTACAACCATATCACCAATAGCATCTTGTACCTCTGGTTTGTCTTGCTTTAGTATTGCTTGAGCAAGTTCACCAGCTTCTTCCATTAGTTTTACATATTGCGTATGTGAATTACCTTTATCGTATAAACCTCTGTCTTTAGCCCAGATTCTTATAAGCTCAAAACGGTTTGGTATTTTTTCAACACTAGTTTTATACTTAGGTTGTGGCGTATGCTTATCGTTTAAAAATGCTTCGTAAAAAGCTTTATTATAAACATATGATCTATTCTGATTATACATTGACTCTTTAACATTAGCCATTATCCATGAGATCGTTCGTTTTGTAATTTCAAACTGGCCGTGATCTGTTTGCCAAGTAAGACCTATATTATCCTGCAATTGTCCTTTTAATTTATTAACTGGACAAGGGAAAGTTGAGGTTTGTTCTGTTGCGTTTATATTCATTTTATTAAATAAGTGTTTATATAGTTTTCTATCGACCTTATAGCCGTAAGACTTTTGAAGTTCTATTTCACGGTCTGATATATAATCTATATCGTCTGACTGTTCAAGAACTTCATACTCATTCTCCTTATAGCCTTGCATAAGGGTAACTCTGGTATTAAGATTACGTGTAACACCAATCTTTTTACCAGGTATGTGGTATAAATAATACATAATTATAATTTATCGTTATATAAGTGCATGTTGTGTGCGTGGTGGTAATACCAACCTATTTCTAAATTCAATCTGTAAGCAATCATTTTTTGCAATGACGAGAATTGATACTGATCATTACAGAAACCGTACCAGATGTCATTAGAACGCATATAGACGGACATACACAGCTCATTGTTTATAATTGTAAACTGAATTGCATAAGTACAAGGAGTATCTTTCTTGTATTTATCATATTCTTTGCCGTCGTATATACTAATAGCCGCATGACGTGTATTAGGATTTGTTTTAAGCTTTGCACAGACATAGTCTATTTGAGCTTTACGTTTCCATTGATAACCGTAGTTGCTATTAACTTTACGATCACTGTCTGCCATACGTTCCCATATTGGCGGTACTTTGCCATACAGCTCACCCAGCTTGTCAATGCTAGGATCACCGGACAAATACCACTGCCATTCAGCTTCTGCATACTCCAAACTCCAGTTACGCTGTTTGTTTTTAATGTGGTTGTCTTCAGGGTTTGTTATATAAAAGCCGCAGTTAAATATAGCCTGCGTGCCATCAAATTCTATGCCGTTAATAACAACTTCATCAAGTAAAGCTTCATATGCTTCATCCGCGTTGTGAAATGTGTTTTTCATAATAGTATTTATAATATTCGTAAATCTTTTCCCATATTAAGCCTTTAATGTAGTGACTAGGATCTTCATGTGTTTTACCATTGTTTGTTATAACAATAGACCATCGCGTTTCGTTAATAGCTTTTGGTGCAATATATATTTTATTTCTTATACACCATATATAAGCTTTTAATTCTAACTCTGACGCCACGTATGCACCCATGTTTATTTTTTTGCCCCATGCCATTTATACTTCCCAAGGCATTTTTTCAGTACCAATATCTATTAGCTCGTGTGGTATAAAACAACCTGACTTAGGCTCCCATTTAAAATGAGCTTCAGCACCGTTTTCACCTAGGTTTTGAAACTTAACCTTAAGCACTTTAGCTTTAACAGTTTTAGCTTCGTAGTCTCTGTGAACTAACAAGCCATGATAACTAGCATCGTACCATTCACCACCGCCTTTGATATTATACATTGTTGGCTCTTCAATTTTACCGTCTTTATCTTTATACATTTTAGTTGGGTGAGCAACTACAAAAACTAATACATCAAACTTTTTTGCAAAGGTTTCGATCTTAGTTAAGTACTCCATTGTATACCTGTTAACGTCTTCTGTTTTAGCATCAACGTCTCTTATTTTATTAAATGGATCAATAACAAGGCACTTAATACCTTTACGTTTAACTAGCTCAGCACCTTTACGTAGCACTGACTCTAACGTATATCGTTCCATATCAATATGAAAGAAGTTGTTGTTACAATGATCTGCTACTTGATTCCAACGATTACTATGTATATCTGCAGCTGTAGGCATACCTTGCCAAACCTTACGCATTAACTTATGTGCGTGAAGGTAAGTTGGGATATTTTCCGGACTAGCAAACGCCGTTTTCCAGCCATAGTTTTGGTTATAGCCAATAACCATTTGATCGACAAAATCTGATTTGCCGCTACTCGGAATACCAGTGACAGTAATAAACTGACCAGTATAAGTCGAAAAGATACGATCAAAGTTTTCCAAGCCAATTTGATATCCAGGTTTAAACCCGTTACGTACAAAGTCTGTGACTTCGTCTTCAATGTCCCTAAATGTCGTGACATTTTCAAGCGGGACTGGGCGTGAGCTCGAAATACGCTCTGCCAGTTTTTGTTTGTCATACTTTAATAAATATTCGTTAGCATCTTTACAATCATCAAACGCAGCTAAGTAACATACTTCAGAACCTAATCGTCTTATAAGCTCTGCTTGCAATGCTTGACCAGCTTCGTCTGAGTCTACGGCTAATATAATTTTTTCTTTATCTTCAAAGTAATCAATACAATTATCAAGATAATCTAAATTATTAGTATTTAATGTAGCGCCGTTTGGTACAGATATTGCATTTGTTATACCAGCCTCGTGTAGTGCAAGCACATCCATTTCGCCTTCAACAATAACACACGTATCATAACCTACAATGCTATCAATATTATAAAATACTTTTTCAGCCCCTTTATATAATTTAAAGTTCTTTCTTCCATCGCGGTACTTAATGTTTATTAACTCACCGCCTATAAAATAATTGAACTTTATTGTATTCTCGGTTTTACCGGTTTGCGGCATATATTCAGATCCCTCGCCGACGTTTAAGTCAGCAAGGGTTTTCTGAGATATACCTCTTGATTTAAACCATTCAACAACTTTAGTGTCAGGTGGTTTGATGACCTCTTGTTTAGGTCTTTCATATACTCTAACAGTTTCACCTTTACGTTTGTATGTGTGAAGCTGAAAAGTTGTATTACAGTTGTGACAAGTACCGAGACCCCGTTCCCAATCATAAGACGCACATTTTGCTTTCTGGTTTTTGGGTTTTCTAGTGTGCGAGCAAAGAGGGCATGTACCCTGTTTTTTGCCTGTTTCTAGCTTATGTTGATTGAACTCGTCAATCAAAAATCCATTGATCTCTGTTGTCTGCATTTAATTTAATTAAAATGGTAAATCATCTACTGGTTGTGCAGCTGGTGCTGCTTGCTGTGGTTGAGCATCTCTAGGCGCTACAGCTACGTTATCACCGTTTGTCCAAACAACTTTTACATTGCCTAAATAAACTTTAGCTACTTTAGCTTCCCGCTCTTCTTTAGTTTGCTCAACTACCACTGGTCCTTGATTACCGTAGTTATCTACTTCATCATTCAGTGTAATCGTAATAGGTAAATACTTACCTTTTTTACCAACATAAATTTTATCCTTAGGAATATCATTTAAGTTGATGTTAGCTTTAATTATACTAGCCATAATTATACGTATTGGTTAACTTGATTAAACATCCTTTGCAACTGTTCTTTTGTTGCACCTGTTGTACGTCTAAAATTATCTACAGCTTTAACATGAGTTTGATTAGCGTAAAAATTATTTACGTTTGTTTCTAATCCTGTTACGCTGCATACTTTTGTTTGGTTTTTTCTAGTTCTAGCCATTTGTTATAGTGTTTGGTTTATAAAAAATTGTTGAGGATCAAAATCCTCTGATTGATAGAACAGTTTGTACTGCTCTGATGCTCTTTGTACTTTATCAGCTCCACGCTCATAAAAACTAGGCGAGCAATCAAATATGCCTATGTTGTGAGTAGTTTTGTCAATAACTATAAATACAAATTCATAGCCAAATAACTTACTGTAAATATAAGCTTGTGAGTCGTAATTGTACTTAGATGCTGACCACTTAAATTTATTTAGATCTGCTGTTGTTTTAAGATCAATAATAAGTTTTTCATCGTGGTTTACAATATCAGCTTTACCTTTCCAATTTAAACCCTCAAGCTCGGTAATACCTGGTCTTTCATAGTCTATATTAATTCCACGTATAAGATCTCTACATACATTGTTGTTTAATACTTTTTCAGTCATTAATTCGATCTTATCTACTTCGTGCTGTAATAGACATAACTCACCTCCAGATATCTCTTTATACGCTTTGGTGTTCCTTGTGGTTGACTCTACTATTTTAAACTTATTAAGTTTTTCAGGTTCGAGTATAGCCGTGTGAAAATAACCACCAACTAAAAAAGCCGGTATAGGCTTCTGTGGTTGTCCAAGCGCTAAAGGATTTGTTAACAGAGTAGAGATATCAGAGTTACTAAGATACTTCTTACCGAAGTCACCGTAGTAATACTCATCAATCTCTAACTTTTTTAACACATCTGTTTCCTTCATTTATAAGGTTGTTAATTCTGCCTCGATTTCTTTAGACAAGGCGTATTTAGCTTTTATAGCATCAACTTTACCACCTGCTTTTACATAATCTTTAGCTTTTTTGAAAGCTGGATCTGCTTTAGAAGTTAGTGTATTTTTAGTTTTTGCTGCGGTAGCTTTACCGTGTGTATTAGTAGCATCACTGTCTGCTGTATCATCAATTAGAAATAAATTTCCAAGAGCGTATTTTTTAGCATAAGAGCTTGCACTACCAAATTGTTGAGGTACGTTCATACCTTTTTGATTTAGATCAACACCTACTATAGCGTTAGCGTGTATAGCATTTTCGCCATCACTAACAGTTGCAGTAGACTTCATCATAGGTAACGGATCAACGCTTATTATTTCTTCGTTGATTGTTACTGATACTCCTAACTCTAATAGAAAGGGTTTTGTTGCTTCGAGAATGTCTTCGGCTGATCTGAAGTTGTATTTGCCGAAAGAGTTAAATCTAGATTTTTTAGATTTAAACCTTGTCTGGATCGTAGCCAGCTTATCGTTTAAGGTCATATGGTTTATGGTTTTAGTTATTATTATAATTACACATTTAATTTAGTTTTTACATACATAACCTACAGATAATCAATCACTTGCGAGCGATCAACGTTGTCTATAAGTTTCTGTATTGCTTCCTTTTTTATCTCTGATACACGCACGTGAGATGAGTTACCTGTAAGCCCAATTAGCTCTGCAATTTGCTTAGCTTTCATTTTGTCTACGCCAAGTCCATAGCTATATTTTAATACAGCATACTCTCTTGGGTGTAAATACTTTTCCATTAAACTAAGTATGTAAGCATTTAAAAGCTCAGGGTTATAATCATCTGTTTTGTCTTCTACAATATCAGCGTATGTTGTAGTGCCAGGCACGCCATCAACTTTAATTTCTTCGTCAATACTAGAAAATATACTATTGAAAAACATCTCAACCATTTTTTTGTCTTTACCGTTGTCTTTACGTATTTCATTTAGCTTATGTTCTGGTATGCGTATGTTGCCTCTGTTAATGTCTATAGCACGTCTAATAGCTCCTTTAATTCGTTTTGAAAAGAACGACTTCAAAGTCTTTTCAATGTCTTCAGCGTCAGCTAATTTTTCAACCCAGTCAAGTTTATCTACAGCTTGTGTTAGACCTATTGATCCTTCTTGTATAAGATCATTAATACTCATAACGCCCGATGCTTGCTGCGAGGTTGAAAACTTACGTGCTAGGTTTTCTACAAGAGGTAGAAACTTAACTACAAGTTCGTCTCTTGTGTAATAATCGTAGAATTTATCACCAGGCATAGATCGTTTAAGATCTTCTTTATACCTAATATAATTCTGTACATTATACTTTTTCATGTTGTTCTATTTTATCAAAAGCTTTTTCCATTAGCTTATTATTAGCATAGTATATGTTGCCTATACGCGCCATCCACTCGTTAAATTCTTTCATAATTCTTTCTGCATTTTTATAAATCTTATTATCTTATTAATTAGTGAAGATACTATAGACAAGCCAAGTCCTCCAATAAATAAGTTTAAATCAACTACATAATGCTTCAGTGTTAAACCCCAAGTTAAAACAATAATGGCGTCTATAAACATCATAGCACCAGCCATACCTAGTATTGCATCAGGGTATTTTTTACATATCACAACTATTAAAGTTGTTACTTGCATTTGTAATAGTATACAGCCAAAGCCTAGTAAAAAATCCATATTATAGTTCTTGATTTAATAATTCTTTTTCTTTCTTTAGTTGATTACCTATATTTCTGTGTATTGTTCTAGCTGAACAGTTAAGTAGTTTAGCAATACGGTTTATGGTAATCTTTTTACCCATATCGTGAAGATCAAGCATGCACTGGTATATATCATCTTCATGTATTTTCTTAGATCTACCTACAAGCTTACCGACTATACTCATTTTTTCTTCAGGTGTAAGCCCGCAGAACTCGTTGAATATAATTTTACGCTGTTTATTTTTAGGTGGTTTATCTAGATCACACATGCTAACTTCATATACCATAGTGCTAAGTAGTTGATCTGGTACTTTAAACGTAACAAAACCATTACGCTTGTAACATATATACTTAAACATATGCTCAAAAGCGTCTTGATCTAGTTGCGGGTTTAAATACCACAGTACAAGCATGTGCCACTTAAGTGATTTATAAGTTGTTATCTTAGCTTTGCTTCTGAACAACTCATAACACTCGTATGTACCGTCTGCGTAATACCCACCCCACTGATATACCTCTGAAGGTTTATCATTAATCGGAGCTCTACGGTAAACGATGCGTCTCTTGTTTAAATAATCAAGGTTTCTTTCGTGTGACATTAGCCTATTACTATATTATACTAAGGGGCTGTTGTCACAGTCCCCGTTACTATAATTCATCTAGTCTGTTTTTAAGTTGATCTAATTTGTTTTTAGTTATTGCAGCTTTTTCATATTGTTCTCTTGCCTCATATGATGACAATAGGGTCATAAGCTTAGCTATCTCAGATAGCAATAATTCTTCTTCACTTACACGTCTAATGTTACCAAAGTCGTCAGACAT
>Ga0208919_1000762_pt1 | contig 20279 bp, 16 predicted proteins | sample 4_EtaG_FD_184076 | JGI IMG/M metagenome (GOLD analysis project Ga0208919, IMG submission 184076) | Marine viral communities from the Subarctic Pacific Ocean - 4_ETSP_OMZ_AT15127 metaG (SPAdes) (version 3) | ecosystem: Environmental > Aquatic > Marine > Oceanic | place: Pacific Ocean | collected...
CACTTAATTTATTAAAAAGTGGTGTGCCAACTTCAGGTTTGACAACTACAACAGGTGCAACAACTACAACAGGTGCAACAACTACAGCAGATACAACAACTACAGCAGATACAACAACTACAGCAGGTGCAACAACTACAGCAGATACGACAGATGTAACAGGTGCAACAACTACAACAGGTGCAACAGGTGCAACAGGTGTAACAGGTGCAACAGGTGTAACAGGCACTGCATTTACGGCTGGTCAAGGTCAGACACAATTAGATCAGGCACAACAGGCATACGCTGATTCACAAAAGACACTAACGGATGCACAGCAAGCGTTTAACAAACTAACAGACCCATCAGGTTTGTACACTGATTTTGATTTGGCTATGGATGGTGCTTTTGCAACGGACTTTAATGAAGGTACAGAGGGTACAAACAGAAGAATAGCAGATGATAAAGCTTGGGCTAAAACAACTGTATCACAAATGTCTAATGTTACAGATCCAAAAGATTATAAGTTAGGCACTTATGTTGCACCAAGTAATAATAAAACCTATATACAACTAGAATACCCTGATGGAACTATTGTTGAGACAGGACACAATAAAAATACTTATGCTATTGGACGTGCTAACATACTAGCTGCAGCAACTACTGCATTTAGAAATATAGTATCAAAAGAAGAAAAAGACAGACTAACAAATGAGTATAACACAGCACAACTAAATCTAACTAATGCACAAGACTTAATAACTCAAACCTATGGAGACTTACAGGCTGCAGAAGAACGCATGAAGGTTACTGACATACCTACCGTAGCAGAATCTTTAGCACAGACAATAAGTTCACCTCAGACGCTTGTAACTAAACAAGATGTAGCTTTACTTAAAGTAGAGAATGGTCAACTTATAGACAAAGGCACAGGTGAAGTAGCTAGTATAGATGATATCATTGCAGCACAAGCAACACTTGCAGATGCAGTAAACTCACCATCAGTCAAAGCAGTTAGAGGTTATCTAGCTCGAATGACTCCAGAACAAATAAACGAAAAGTATCCACCTGCACCTGCAGGAACTAGTGAAGCAGATCTAGTTGAGTATGTAGCTAGGCAACAAGCACAAGTATCACAGGATGCTACAGATGCAGCAGCAGCTATATACACTTCTTACATGTCTCAAGCAAAAGTTAAAACTGCACTAGAAGAGTTTGAAGCTAGAACAGGAACACTATCAGAAGACGCTATAGCTAAAGCAGCCACTATGCCTCCAGAAGAGTTGGCACAGCTAGGTTTAGATGCAGCTAACTTAGAGACTATAAGAGAAGTACAAGAGCTAACTAGAAACCTACAGGAAGGTGAACAACCTGACCCTGCTAAGTTTGAGCAGATTGTAGAGGCTGAAGCAGAGCAGATCACAGAACCAGTAGAAGAAGTAGAGGCTGCTAAGTTTGCAACAGACACACCCATAGCTACACCTCAAGTTGACTACACACTACCACCTACACAGTCAGCTACTGCAGAGGCTACACGAGTAGAGAATGCTGCAGAGTTTTCTGAGATAGCAAACGCACAACAAAAACAAACAGAGTTTGTACCTGACATAACAGCAGAACAGGCATCAGTTGTAGATGCAAATGAGATAGTAGATGTAAATAACATACTGAACACAGAAGAGATTGTTGTAACTGGACAAACACTAAGTGGACTAAACGAAGCAGCCACACTAAAAGCACAGACTGCTACATTTACACAACAGTTAGAAGCACAGTATACTAAGGGTGAAGTTAGCCCACAGTCTACCGTATCTTTCCAACTAGAAAAACTTATGGACTCGTTCAATGATGGTACACCTGCATGGGCTGCAGGAGCACTACGTAAAGTAAACGAAGTTATGAATGCTAGAGGTTTAGGTGCTAGTTCTATGGCAGGGGCAGCTATGATACAGGCTGCTATGGAAAGTGCCATACCAATAGCACAGGCTGATGCGTCTATATTTCAAGCTATAGACATGGAGAATATCCGTAATAAACAAGCTGTAGCTTTAGCTAACGCTGCTGCTGCACAGAGGTTTGAACTAGAAAACTTAAACAACCAACAAGCGGCTGCTATACAGAATAGCACCAACAATGCAAATCTGCAGTTAACTAACTTGAGCAATACCCAAGAGGCAGTGTTAGCACAGGCACAACTAAGGGCAGGTCTAAGAAATCAAAACCTCAGTGTATCACAAAACGTTGCTTTAGCAAATGCAGCTAGGTTTGCAGAAGTAAACAATCTAAACTTAACTAACAGACAACAGGCATCTATACTAGAGTCCACACAGGCACTTGAAGTAGATCTTACAAACCTGTCAAACGCCCAACAAACTGCACTATCTAATTTACAAGTCAAAGCATCCATGATGGGTCAGGTGCTCAGTAATGAGCAGCAGGTAGCTATACTTACAAGCACACAAGCATTTGAAACAGAAATGCAAAACGCTACAAACAAGCAACAGGCATTTATACAAGATGCTGTAGCTGCTGCTGCTATGCAAGGTAGAGTGTTAGATAACAGACAACAAACATCTTTGTTTAATGTGTCTAACCAGATCCAAGAGCGTGAAGCAGAACTAAGCAACGAACAACAGGTTCGATTGTTTAATATGACTAACAAATTAAACATTGATGTAGAAAACTTGTCTAACCGTCAACAAACTGCACTAGCTAATGCACAGATAGAAGCATCTATGCGTGGACAAGAACTTACCAACGAACAGCAAGTGAATGTAATACGTGCAGATCGCATATCTGAGATAGCTAACTTACAGTTTACTGCAGATCAAACTCGTGTGTTACGTAATGCAGAGATAGCACAAACTGTGGACTTAACAAACTTAACTAACGATCAAGCTAAACTATTAGCAGATGCAGCAGCACTAACACAAGTTGACGTAACTAATCTATCTAATGAACAACAAGTGGCACAACAGAAAGCTAATGCGTTTCTATCACTGGACTTGTCTAACATTGACAAGCTACAACAAATGGAGTTGTTTAAAGCGCAAGAGTCAATACAAAGTATCTTTAGTGATCAAGGTGCAGCTAATGCAGCATCACAGTTCAATGCATCTAGCCTAAATCAAACTAGGCAGTTTATGATGAATCAAGATTCACAGATAAATATGTTTAACAATGCACAGATGAATGCTATGAATCAGTTTAACACAGGTGAGCTTAACTCTATAGCTAAGTTTAATCAAGAGCTAGAAAATCAAAGAGATATGTTTAACGCACAGAACCAGTTAGTCGTAGCACAAGCTAACGCACAGTGGAGACAACAGATAGCCACCATAAACAATCAGAATACAAACGATGCTAACATGAGGGCTGCTGCTGTAGCTAACAACTTAACTGCACAAGGTATCGCAGAGTTATGGCAACAAGAGCGTGACCTAATGAACTATGCTTGGACTACGTCAGAAAAACAAGCAGACAGAGAGTTTGAGTTAGTTAAAGCAAAAATAAATAATGATGCTACTGGTGACGCTGCATTCTCAGCAGCCACAGGTACGTTCTTATCTGCTGTAGTTGGCGCTGTTGGTGAAGCAGGTGGCATAGGTAGTTTCTTTTCATAAGGTAAAATAAAATGGCTGAACAATTAGGATTAGGTGAAATAATCAAAAACTTCTTGGGTATTGGACAAGAGGATAAAGAACCGTCAGGTGCTGTAACCTCAAGTCTACGTCCTAAAGCTAGACCTGAAGGGTTGATGGCAAGCACTGTCAAACCTAAAATCAGACCTGAAGATGATAACGATGATGACAAACCAACTGACCCGATAGCAGCTACAACAAATACTATTACTATGATGAATAACTATGATGATAGTGAGGATGAGGATCAAGGCGTTGAGTTAGATAGTGCTAGTCTGCAAGAGCTATTAATAAACCCGAACTCTCTGTACGATAGACATAGCACCACCGTAAGAAGGCTTTCTAGGTTTGGTAATGAAGTGCCGAAAGTCATGCAACAAAAGTTAAAATCTCCAGTGGTAAATGATTTACTAGTTGATGTAACAACTATGTTAGCTAAAGAACAGTCAGCAAGTAAACCACCAGAGCCTGAAATGTCTGTAGACCCGATATCTGAAGAACCTGTAAAACTAAACAATAAACAAATACAACAAAAACTAGTTGATGCAGGTTATAATATTAAGGTAGACGGTGTTATAGGTCCACAAACAAAGAAAGCCATCAAAGCTTTTCAAAAAGAAAAGGGTTTAAAAGTTGATGGTGTTGTAGGTAAGAACACAACAACAGCACTAACAGGTGTACCAGAGATTAAAACGGAAACGTTAGAACCTGGCGAGGTAATATATGACGATGATTTTTTAGCTCAACAAGAGTTGGCTAGTGTAAGTGCAGGTTTAATGTCTCCTATAATTACTGAACCTACTACGGAAGAACTAACAGAAAAACAGACAGTTGCTGTTAATGAAGCCGCTATACTAGGTTTTCCTATATCTATTGCTGACATAATACCAGCCCATTTTAAACAGTTTGTAGGTAGCGTAACAGGTTCTGCTGTAAATGATGTAAAAACAGAAGATTTTTTTAAAGACAGTGAGTTGGAAGCCATGAACTCTGTAATACAATCTAATATCGTTAGGCTTGGCAACGAAGAAATATTGAAAAAATTGAAAGCAGGAGAAGATTTAAGTGATGTTAATCTTTCAACGAAACAAGTTCAAGCTAAGTTAGTAAATTTAGGTTTCTTAAAAAGTCAAAAAGATATAGATGGTGCAATGGGTCCAAAAACAATTGCAGCAATTAAAAGTTTTCAGAAAAAGTTTGAGTTAGAACCTGATGGTAAAGTTGGCGCACAAACAACAAATAAAATTTTACGAGTAGGTGCAGCAGAATATAAGGATTACACAAAAGGTTTAAAAGATGTTGGTTGGATAGAAAATGTTGATCCTTTATCTTTGTTTGATCAAGAGGGCGCTGTTAAAAAAACGCTAGGTCAATTTAATTGGAGGCTAGATGATAATAACAATATATTAGTGACAGATCAATACAATTTTAATAATGCAGCAAAAATGCAAAAAAATTACCCTACTGATGCTGAGAAAAGAGATTTTTTAACTAAAAGAGCAGGAGCGTGGGCGGCTGGTAACTTAAGTTTTTATGGTTGGTTGAGAGATGTAGGAGCTTTATATGGCACTCGTGCTGGTGAAGGTACAAAGTTTGAAATAGATTTAGGGAAAATAAAATAATGATGGGATTACCACTAGAACTAATTACTATGCTTTTCTCCACCGTACTAGGTGGGGTAATGTCCATATGGGGGCAGTCCATAAAGTCTAGAGAAGCTAACAACAAGATGCTTTTACAACGTGCTAACTTCAGGAAAGAAGCTGTAGCTGATGCACGTAACGCTGGCAAGGATGACAAACACTTTGCTTGGACTAGAAGATTAATAGCATTAGGTGCAGTATTTAGCATTATTGTCTTGCCAAAGCTAGTCGCAGTGTGGTATCCTGATGTCAGCGTTTATGTAGGATATACAGAAGCAACTGGTGGTATTATGAACTGGTTGTTTGGGCCAGATGAAGCTATACAGTGGAAAGTGGCTAAAGGCTTTGTAATCACACCATTAGATACACACATCGTATCAGCCATAGTAGGACTATACTTTGGCGCTGGGTTTACTAAATAGGAAAAGAAAATGGCAGTATCAGATTTTGGAGCACCAATACCAGGAAACTCTTTGTTTACACATGCGCCAGGTGAGCGTCCGTGGGAGCGTCCTGTAGACATAGATAAGGTAGAGGATGCTATAAGTTATTACATGACTAGTTTATCTCAAGAGGATATCATGGATGACCTGATGGTAGCCATAGAAGCTGGTGTAGCTATCAACCCAATATCTGAGGCTATAACTTTGTCACAGGTTATGAGAGGTAAGCACAACCTAGACGTAGCCTTACTAGTAAAACCTGTAGTCATGGAGTTTCTAGCTGCTGTTGCTGAGAGCAATGAGATTGACTATAAGTTTAGTAATAAAGATCCACAGGCAGAGCTAGATGCAAAAGAGAGAAGCAGAGTGCAGATGATTCTACAGGGTGCTTTGACTAAGGCAAAAGAAGAGGGTGGTGAGGATGCAGGTACAGCACTGTTAGGTGAGATATCAGAGTTCCTTGAAAGAGATGTAAGTCGAGATGAAGTGATGGAAGCGCAAGATATGCCAGCGCCAGAGCCAGAAGACATACAACAAGTTAACGAGCCACCAGCAGAGGCTCCACAAGAAATGGGCCTGATGGCTAGAAGGTAGGTTACTATGGGATTTGATGCAAAGGCATTCGCTGCAGCGTTTATGGAAGATCAGGCAAGGCAGATTAACACAAGAGTTGCCGAAGCTAGAGAATATAAAAAAGAACTAAAAGAAGAAGCAGAGGCAGGTAAGTCTAAGATAACTCAACTTAGACAGCTAGGTAATTTAGCCAAGTCTGAGATAGCAAGACTGAGGGCGCTAGGCTTTGAAGATAAACACATCAATGCAGCTATTGCGTCTGGACCTAAAGGTTTGTTTGACTTGTCTGTGTCTGCCCAAGAAGAAGCAGCAAGGCGTAACTTTACATCAGGACAAAAGTTTGATGAGTATGAGGTAGAATCTTTGATAGACTTCTCAGAAAACTTTTCGTATGGGGATGTAGATTCGGAGGAGTTCTACCAGATGAACACTGCTCTTACTGACCCATCACTAGGTAGTACCAAAGACCCACAAAGAGGTCTGATGAAAACTATATTCGGTATTGACTTAGATGATTCAGTAAGAGCAAAGCTAGATAAAGATGCTTTCTACGATGGTTACTCTGTTATGGATATAAACGAGATATCTAAACAAGAGACTTACGATAGCGTTGCACCTGGCACATACTTCTCATTTACACCTACACGAGACTTTGATCCAACAAGTGCAGCATCCTCTTTTAATAGGATGGTAAGTTTAATTGATAGTACGATTGACTCTAATATACGTGACGATGTTTATATGAAAAGGGCAATAGCAGAGGGGTTAGAAACAGACGCAGCAACTACTAGGGCAATGGAGTTGGCAAAGCTTGATAAAAGACAAAAGCTACTCAATCAAGTAGGGCTTGTAGCTAAAGATGATCCTGAATACATAAATAGATTTCGTACTTTGTTAACGGATAATGGACTGACTGACGAGGACATAGCAGGGTTAGAGTATAGCAATCTAGATGACGAAGCACTAGAACGAAAAGTAGTTAATCAAATACTAAAAAGTAAACCATCTATATCTACTGACATTGAAAATAAGTTTAGTGTTAATTATGGAGGATTAAAACACGATATTATAATCGGCACAAATAAAAAAGTAAAAAGTATTTCTGTAGGTGGCAATATTTTAGAAGACAATGAAATAGATGATGTACTAGAACGCCTCGCTCTTGCTGGAAAAATACCAAGCATACAACTAGCAGGTGACGAGGTTTCTGTGCCAGAGCCAGAAGTGCCTAGCACTGATAGTTTAGATCTAGAAATAAAAGTGCCGCCTAGACCAAATGCTTTTACTAGCAGATTTACTGGTGTTTCACTAGATTATGAAACAAGACAGCAGATACTAAACGGTGAGATAGAGGTTCCTGATAATCTAAGAGTTGACGAGTGGGATGAACTATTTGGTGACACTCACGATCCTGAAACTGGCAGGAAGTTAAGTGAAACTCCAGAGATTACTGAAACAGAGCCACAAGAAACATCAAGAGATAATCCTTTTAGGTTTCCAGAAAGTATGAGTAATGCAGAAAAGAATCAAGCGTATAAAGATCTTCCTGTTGGTGCTTATTTTATTCATCCTGATACCAATCAGCTTATGCAAAAAGAATAGTATAGAGGATTTTTTAAACATGGTAGCTATAGATATGCCAGGAAAAGTTGTTGAGTTTGTTGAAATAAACATGCCAGGAAAAGTTGTGGGCGAAGAGCCGAAAGGGTTGATGTCACCAAAGCAAAAACCTACATGGGAAAATACTGTGTATGATCTTGTGTCTGATAAACTTGACGTAAATAAAAGCACATGGGATATATACAGAGAAGAACTAGCTAAGATAGAATCAAGAGGATCTGGTAACTATCACGCAAAGGGTGGGGCTAACGATCACTATGACGGTAGATATCAGTTAGGTAAAGATGCTAAGATAGATGCGGCTAGGTTGTTAGGACTAGAACTACCTCACGATAAAAAATCTCGTGAAGACTTTAGAGGTAGTGTAGATTTACAAGAAAAAGCATTTGCTGCTTACACTGCCCAAAACCACAGATACATGATGGTGTCACCTGAGTACAGAAAGTTATCAAAAGAAGGTAAACTAGCAGCACTAGCGTATGCACACAATCAAGGACACGGTAAAGCTAAGTCGTGGTTGAAGACAGGTAAAGTTACTAAGGATGGCTTTGGAACTCCTGGTACTAAGTTCTCTGACGCATTAAAGGCAGCACTACAATGACAGAAATAGCAGACGATATTTACAAAAAGTATGGACTAGAGTTAGACTTTTCAGAAGAACAAGATACAACCACACCTGTGTACAGAGATAACACACAGTTTGATGATATGTTTGAGTCTGACACTAAGCCAGGAGAAAAACTAAAGAAGCAAGACTTGTACAGAAGAGACAGGTTAAACAAAATACGTAACTATATGATAGGTAAGAAGGGTGCTACCTACAGAACAGCAGAAGCTGAGACTGTAGTGGAGGACTTTGTAGATACTATGCGTAGGTTTAACACTAACATAGTTGCAACTGCAGGTGAAGCTAGATTCATAAGTAAAGCTGATGATGAAACTAAAAGAGCAGCAAAAGAAGCATACGACTTGTACGACAGTCTAGGTAATGTCTTTGTAAATGACGGTGTGTTTGGGGCTATGGATGGTGTAAAGGATTACGTCCTAGCTGTGGCAACTGACCCTACAAACTACTTAGGCTTAGTGACAGGCTTTGCAGGTAAGGCTGGTGCGTTGGGCGTTAGTGAGGCTAGTAAAGCAGCAATAAAAAATGCAGTAGCAGCAGCAGCTAGGAGAGCAGCACAGTCTGGTGCAACTAAAGAAGCAGCTAAGAAAGCTGGTGATGAAGCAGCAGAGGCTATGATCAAAAAGCTTACTGGCAGTGGCTACACAAAAGCATCTATGACTAGGGCTGCTGAGAGTGCAGCAAAAGCAGCCAGAGCAAAGGTGAGATTTGAGGCTGGACGTAGGGCAGCTAGGAAAGCAACAGTTGAAGGTGGTGAGGTAACTCTTACAAAGGGTAGGCTAAAGCCACGTACTATAAAGTTTGGTATGCAACAAGCTGGTAAGAAAGCAGTGCTACAAACTACAGCAATTGATTCACTACTTGCTGGCTATCAAGATGTAGCTATACAGGATCTGTATCTAGATGTAGGTGCTCAAGAGAAGTACAGCGCAATACAAACTGGTTTATCTCTAGCTTTGGGTGGTGTCGCTGGTGGGTTACACTACACGTTTGGTAAAGCAGACGGTCTATCTGGATTTGCAGAAGCAGCAGACATGGCTAGAGCAGGAGCAAGAGGAGAAGAGTTCCCTCTTAAAAAGTTTAAAGCTGCAAAAGAAGAGCTAAAGAAGTTAAAACAAAGCGGTGCAGATAAGGATACAATAAAAAAACAACAACGGCTAGTTAGCAAACTGCAAAGTCAAGCGATAGGTAAACCATTACTAGCTAAAGAATCTATAGACAAAGCAGCTAGTGAAATGAAAGACGCTATTAAGTCGTGGGGAGAAAAGGTAAGATCGGGTAAAGAAGAGTTAGCCAAAGGTGAGGGCAACCAAATAATGCCTGAGAGTTTGCTTAGTCAGATAATGTTAGGCTATACAACTGCAGACAAAGATGTATCAAAAGGTAAAATACCCATTGGTGGTTTAGCAAAGATATTTAATGAAAATAATATTAAGTTTTCAAAGAAAACAAAAGTCTCTGATGTTATGACAAACTTACTTCAGTACATGCCAGAGGAAGAACTAAAAGAAATATCAAAGCTATTTAAAAAAGAGACAAGTATAGACTTGGGAACCACTGCTACTCTTGCAGTAGATTTAGGTGACATAATCGCAGCTACCACAAGTGGAGCAGGTAGCACTCTTAGCGTAATGGCGGCTGTCAGGAGAGCCACAGACGCAGGTGTTGTATCAGGAAATGAAATACTTGCAACAGCACTTGAGCAAAAAGAAGTAAGAGATACTCTAGAAAAAGAAGGTTTGTTTGGTACGGCTAAAAGAGCTAAAGGATTAGGCTACGCACAAAACGTATGGAAAAGATTACTTGTGTCATCACCTGCTACGACTGCAGCTAACGTAGCTGGCTTCGCACAGTTCTACGGTGGGCAAGGTGTAGCTGATATATTTGCATCAGGCCAGTTGTACGTAGCTGGAATAGGTGCAGCTAGTGTGGGCAACAAAGAACTAAGTCAAGAGTTATTCAGAAAGTCTCGTGTGTACAGAAACATACAGACACAAAAGATGAAAAACTTTCTTGACCCTTTAGCTACCTACGAAACTTTTATAAGTTTAATGGATGATATAGGAGATAATAAAGAGTTTAAAGGATTGTTGTTTGAAACTATTGGCGGTGGAGTAGAGAGAACTGCTCAAAGATACAACGTTAATGTAAACAATCCTGTGATTAAAAACGCAGAGATATTTGCTGACGCTTCTATGACAATAACTGGTGTTCGCATACAGGACACGTTTACTAAATCTCAAATGTTTATGACTGAACTAGATAAGTATGTCAGACTAAAGCATGACAAAGACTTAATTGATGTGTTAAAGTCTGGCGATCTTACAATGTTAGACGATGATGTTATAGGTGGCGCAGTAGATACTACACTACGATCTGTGTTCTCAAAAGATTACACAACAGATGATCAATATTTAGGTGCTGTGGCTAGGGCTGTGGAACAAGCCTCTAACACACCTGTGTTGGGTACGGTCATACCTTTTGGTAGATTTATGAACAACGTTGTAGCAACAGGCTATCAATGGAGTCCATTAAGTTTTGCTGGAGTTGCTTCACGTATCATCAAAAAAGAACCTGGCATAAAAACAAACGAAGCTTTTGCTAGATCTCTAGTGGGTACATCTGCTTTGGTTCTGGCTATGCAAATGGATAATGAGAGACAGAAAAAAGGTTTAGGTGTAAACGAAATAGAGATGAGTGGAACTGTTATGGATGTTAGAAACGTCTTTCCTTTCTCGTTGTTTTTAGTTGCTGGAAGAGTTGGTAATCTTGCTGTAAAACAAGAAACTATTCCTCCTGAACTAATAGAAGAACTAGGTAATCAGTTAGCTATAGGACAAGTTGCAAGAGACTTACAGTTTGGTAATGACGTGTTTAATGCAATAGACTTCTTTTCTAGTGGGGGAAGAGGGGCAGATCTGGACGCATTGTATAAGTCTATGGGTAACATAGCTGCTGGTGCAACACGTCCTCTTGATGCTATCAATAGATCTATAGGCTTTCTAGCAGACAATGACAATGCAAAAGATGTTAGGCAAGCTGACGGTTTTTTACCAGTGTTTACACAGTCATCTACTAAATACTTTGATAATATATTAGAGGCTTTGGTAGGGGAGTCAGAAACTCTTACAGGTGAAAACCTACGTGTAAGTAGTAGAGAGGGCGACCTGTATGATGCCAATCCTCTAGCTCGTATATTCGGTTTAAACATTAAGAGAGGTAAGACAGCTACAGAGCAAGCATATACTTTAGCAAATCTACAATCATGGAAGCAGGATCAAAGATCTAACATCCCTACCTACGATAGATTGTTTAATGCAGGGCTTGCACCCATGCTAGAAAAACGTATGCAGTTACTATTGTCTAGTAAAAGATTTCAAGATGGAGACTTGGAGTATAAGCGAGGCAGAGTGAAGCACGAACTTAAAAAAGCTAGAGATCAGTTGCGAGACTACTTTGATATTCCTGGTAGTTCAGCTTACTTAGATCAGCAAAGATACAGAGCATCTACTAAAGGTAACAAGTTTCAAAAAGATAAAGCTATGGAGTACATGAAGAGTTTAGGTGTAGATGCAGAACTAAAAGACTTTAACTTTAGAGAGTTAAAAACTTACGAGTCTTACATAGATCATCTTAATCTAAAAATCAAAACTGGAATGTAGAATAGCCGCCAACGCTAAGTCAACGGCTACCCTATTATTTTAGACCATATTTTTCTGAAGCGTACTTAGCTATCATAAGTATATCATCTATGTCTTGTAAAGCTCTGACTTTGTATATATCCTCACGCAGATTTTCTTCTATGTGTTTTCTTACAGGCCGTAGCTTTACCTCTAGCTCCTCAAAGAAAAGCTTTAACTTTCTTTCCATGTGTACCTTTGCTTCACGCTCTAGATTCATTATACTTTTTTTGGTATTTCAGTACAATAAGCAGATACGGTGGATTCAGAAGAGGGCTTATTATTCATAAGCTCACTGGTTATGTAAGCTGCACCATTTCTACACATCTCCATAGTAGGATATAAATGATCAATTGCTTGGACTCTAATAAATCCTGGAGCAATAGACATTATGATCACTAGTACATACACTACTCTGTGCTCTCAACTACTTCAGTAGAGTCTGTATTAGTTGTTGGCTCATTGTATTTTTCGTACAACTCTAGCCCAACGATTAACGCTATTAATATTCCTAGTGAATGCATTTTACTTTCCTTTATGTTAAGTCAACTAGCTCACACGTATCGCCACTACAGGCGAGTGTTTGCATAGCTACTGTGTTATCTTCCTTTTCATAATCACACAAAGCTGACCACTCTATGTTACGAGGCATAGCCTTGAAGAGTTCGTTGTACTCTTCTTTGCTACACTCCTGATAGGGTGCTTGTTGGTATGTGTGATCTGAGTGGGGTAGGAAGGATATACCACTCATTTCGTCAAAGTGCTTGTAAACAAATGCACCTACGTCTAGCCATTCATCATCACGAACAGTGCAGGTGACGCTAGGTTTATGCTCGCACCAATGTCTTTGATACTCTAGCCATGTCTCTAGTTGTTCAATAGCTGTTAGGTCATTACGAGTAACTGCTTTGTTAGGAGACTTTATAGGAAAACTAAACACTACAGTTGTGTCAGGTTTCATAACGCATGGCTCGTTTGGTATACCCTGATCTTTCATAAACTGTGTCAGTGGATCGTTTACGTCAGCGCGAACAGTACGGATATAATATGCACTATGACGAGAATGTATGCCACTGGCACTGTCAACCAATTGTGATACGGTTCCCGATGGTTTGTTGCAGCTAATCGCAGCAGAGCAGGGTATGTTAAAAAGACTAGCATATTCAGCATTAGTAGATACAGATACATTTCTTAAAAACTCCAATGTTTTATCAAGACCTTTGTTCTTTGTTGTCATTAAAGGGTTATCCATTATCCCTGTGAGTGACAAACCCAACAATCGTTCTTCTTCGGTATTTCGCTGCCACACCTTTCGCAGATATGGGAACTTAGTGTACGTGCTTTGGATCGTCCCAAGTATTGCGGCACATCTGACTTTTCTTTCCAAGTCTTCAATCGTGTCTGTGGCTCGTACCACAACTTCCGTAAGATTACAGAACTGATACGGTCTGAGTATAATCTCACTACATGGATTAGTTCCAAACTCAAAATCAGGATCACGCCTGTCATACTTTGCAGCTTGTTTCTTAGATGCTTCACGGTTAAATATTCCCCTTTCACCAGACTTACTTTCAACAAGTGATGACCACTCACGCAAGAAGGACTCCATGTCGGGCTTCTCTGTGTAAGATACAGAGTTGTTTGCTAGAGCACGATGCCCTGCAGTTTCCCACCATTGTCCTGACTTAGCGTGACGCATACGATCATCACTTAGGTTTGATAATGATATCATAGCACTGCGTCTAACGCCACCAGAAACTACTATCTGCCCTACAAAACACATGATGTCGTGACACTCTAGTGCATTTAGTTTACGTCCTTGTGCGTTCTTAAATGTCTGTACAGTAAAGTTAAACAGGTCAACCAATGGCGCTGGGCCTGATGCTCTACCACCAAACGTTTCTAGTCTAGCACCTGCTGGTCTAATCTTAGACATGTTCCACTTAGGTATCTCACCAGCCCACAGTAAAGCCAGTAGCTGTCTGAAAGACTTAGCCCATCCTTCTTTACTATCTTGTACTACAATCGTAGTCTCACTATCGTACAGATCAGGTACTTCAGATAGTTTGTTTATGTACTGTCTCTCAACACTGAAGCCAACGCCTGTACCACACAGTAGGATAAACATAGCTTCATCAAAAGACTTAGGGTCATCTACAGGTAAATAGCTACAGTTGTAGATACATGTGTTGTCTCTGTCTGCTGCTGCTCCTGCAGTCATCATGGCTCTCATGGATGGCATGACCTCTAGATTAAGTATAGCCTGTCTTATCTCAGCATAGTCTTTCTTGCCTAGCATATCACCGACAATGTTCTTCATGTAACGGTCAACTGTCTCTGCCCAACTCTCACGTCTTAGTTCGTTAGGTAGCCACTTAGAATATCTAGATTTATGTATAAACGTTTGATAATCTGTGGGAAGTATGTTACCTGACTCCAGTTCATTGTAATATTCAAATGCTTCGATGTCACTAGCGTTGATCATAATCTCTCCCTTATATTTAAATTTTCTATGTTTACATCGTCTATGTCGTGAAACGTATTGTGTATCAGATCGTGTACATCTTCCACATGTGCGTCCTCTACAGTTGACAGAACGTTACACGGCTCATCTACTTCTAGTAGAAATGTAACGCTAAATTTTTTCCTACTTATCACTTGTGTATTTCCCTCAATGTTTCGTTAGCCCAAGTCAGATACTGTTGTGCTTTCTTTAGATCTTCTACAGGCGTAGCGTTTTTGTACATTGCTCTGTGGTTGTACTTCATAACGTTACCTCTACAGTATGCAACAAAACCTTCTTTACCTAAAACTTGTTTAATGTAATCTATACACTCAACCCCATCATCTAAATTATAATGTGCAGGTTTATCTACTGGATCAAAACTAATTATATCTGAATCATCAAACAATGTCTGTCCGTTCATAGTAAGTGTATCAATAGTATCCATCATGCGCTTCCTTGTGTTTTTGTAAATCTAGTAAGCTTTAGAACTTTACCGTCTGTACCTTCTACTTTTTCGTACAGTGGTAGATCTTCTTCTTCGTAACCTACTAGTTCGTTTCTTCTTTCTTCTACTAAATTATATAGATCCTGATCGTATTGTGCAAGCTCTAAAAATGCACCCATCATCGTAGCCAAGTGTACTAAGTATGAGGTGTCCTCTGGATTTAACAGGCTTAGTTCGCCTACAACTAGACCAGTGTTTAACTCTCCTGTCCAGTTACCTTTACCATCAAAAGAACAGGGCTTCAAAACTAAAGCTACTTCATCCTTTCCTATTACATATTTTGTCATGTTACTTTCTTCTCCCCCTTAAAAGGTATGAGTTTAAGTTTAATAAGTTTGCCTTTTTCTTTTAGCCATGCTTCAGGTATGATACGGTGTTCCCACTTAAACTCGTGCTTGTCACACCATTCACAGTACCTAGACTTAGCACCTTTGTACAACTTTGCTTTGCTGTTACTGAAGACAAACCGTATGTCTAGCTCTGGATGTTGTTCTCGTATGGCTAGATGTTTACGTCTGTCTTCAGTATCAAAGATGCCTTTGGTTTCTATTATGATACCGTTGTCTAAAATAAAGTCAGGCGTGTACGTTCTGTAGCGTAAGTCTTCCCACTCTATCTTTAAACGTTCATACCTGACTTGGTTCTGTTTATCTTTTAGGTATTCAGCAATATCACTTTCTAAACCACTGCGATACCTTCTAGAGCTACTCCTTCTCTTCTTTGGGTTTTTCAACCCACGCTTCGTTTTCTGGGGTGTCTGGGTCATCTGCTATAAAGTGTCCTTTTTCGTTACGAGCACGAACCATCTCTGTCTCTACATTTAAAGACTTCTCTAGTTCTCGTGTCTTCATCTCCCCTACAAACTTAACACACTGTAGCCAGTGCTCTAGCATATTAACAGATACTAGATTCTGCTGCAACAGTTGCACTATCTCTTTTTCTTTATCAGACATATCGTCTGTTGCATATTCTTTGTCGTTGATTGTTATTGTAGTCATTAATATTCACCTCTTAGTTTTGTGTAGTGTACGGTAGGTGGCTCTTTCTTGCCACTGTATACCTTTGATGGTAGGCTCTTTAAATTAGGCCAGCATTTAATCTTGTGATTACAGAAGGTGCAGGACTTGGGTAGCTTGTAGTTACCACTAGCCTTACCTCTGTATACCTCTGGTTCATCCGTAAAGCATCTCTCAAACGGTGCATTGCTTTCAAGGTAGGTGTGTACATCCTTTATCTTTTGTAACACTCTGTCCTTGTCTACCTCTGCTGCAGACACATACTTAAAGCTACCGTTGTTTTTATTTACAACCCACCAGCCACCAACCTTTTTGTTAGCTGCTGTGGCGTAGCCTACAAGCTGTGGCACATAACCAAAGGAGTCACTGCTGTTCAACGTATAGAAGTCAACAAACTTATTATCGTATGACCAAGTACTAGCTGACTTAACATCATCTATCTTACCATCTAGTAGCATGTCATACTCACCTGACAGTTCATCTTTATCGTTGAGTTGCATTGACACCTTTTCGTTATCACCAAACTGTACGCCAGATGCTCTGAGCAAACCTTTTAGTAGAGCCTCTACCATATCACCAAATATCATGTTGACTTTGAATGAAGTAGGCAGAGGCTCCTGATGATCGGGATCATTCTTCTCGAACCATAGCTGACACTTCGGACGCCCAACGTTGGACATCCTAAGTTTAAACTCTCGCTTTTCTTCAGCAGCGTTGAACTGCTTATCAAGAGCAGCACCAATATCTTCCTTGATTTTATCAATGATATCCTGAGACATCTCAGATTTACCTTCGATAGCACTCCTAAGATACTGATGCAAAGCTAGTTCAGCAGGGTGGTTCACTGGTCAAAGTCCTCCACATCAACTATGTTGGCAACTATATCCTGGTCAGATGGTGATAGGGTTTCTACATTATTCTCTGACCACTTACCAATAACGTACTCGTTACTAGAATCAATGTAGTCTAAGAAGTTCTGCAGTGTTTCATTATCACCGTCAGCCAAGCCAACGAACTCACTGAGTGAGGCGTTAGTTACCATGTAAGGGTTGCCGTTAGGCAAACTACGTGTTTCACCAAGTAGAGCTATAGTGTGCTCTGCAGGTGAGATCTTCTTCTTCATTAGTTTGCCTACTACGCCATCAATAAACTTGAGACTGTCTCTGTTCTTAACGTCCATCACAAAGTCAAACTCATTGTCATAACCTGTGGCAGGATCACCACCTTCGTAGAAAGCACCAATTAGTTTAGCTTTACCCATCATAACTTTGACACGGCTAACACTGCGTATCAAGTCTTGTTGATCTTTGGGTAGAGCTTGGAAGTCCTTGATGTAACCTGACGGTCTACCAAGATTGAACGTACCAAGTGTATCTTTCAAGTCAACGTTGAGTGAGTTAGACATGACAGACTTCTGCATAGTCTTGTTTTCACTATCCCAACGCTGCCACTTCTGACGCTCTGCAAATAGTCTGACTTCTACTTCTCTGGCATATACTACATCATCTTCAGATGTAATCTTGAACACAGGTGAAGAGGCTACCTTACCATCAATAACTTCTTGTATAACTGTACCTGTAATCCTACGTAGACTAGACTGTGACTGTGTTGTAGGGCTTGAGAAACCCATAGCATCAGACAAGTTCATGTTGTCTACTTTAAGTGCGACTGCATTTTCCATAATTTTACCTTTCATATGTAAAAAGTTTCAGAGTTAGAGTTATATCATTAAACGTCCTTTGTGTCAAGCCAGTTGTCTCCTATTTTTGATTCTAATAACAAAGGTACATTAACTTTTATATTGTATTCTTTTTGTATCATATCATTTAGATTAGTGTTAATCAAATTAATTGTGCCTAACACATCATCTATTTCATCAGGGTGTGTGTCAATTACCATACTGTCGTGAACGCTGTTGACTAAGCATGAGTGCATAGGGCGTAACAGACGGTCAAGTTCTATCAACACAACAGGTACGACATCTCCTGTAGCGAAGCCTTGCACAGGATAGTTCTTGATCATAGTGAAGTGCGACACAGTGCCGTTCTCTCTACGTATAACATCAGGGAATGCGTACTGTCTGCCACTGACGTTGGTTATCTTACCTTCATTAACAGCCTCGTTACCTAGTCTGCTATGCCAACTAGCTATGCCCTTGTACTTTTCGACAAACTCTTTGTAGTATGCAGCTTCTGCTTTGGATCTACCATATCCAGTAGCACCAAAAAGAGGGGCGAAGGTGTGTGCCTTTGCTTCCTGTCTAGATGTAGGTTGCCCTGCATCACTGATAACCTTTGCAGTGTAGGAGTGTACATCAAACCCTGTATCTATCTCATGCATTGCTGTCTTGTCCTGTGCTAGGAACGCAGCCGTTCTGAACTCAAGCTGGGCAAAGTCACTCTCTATTATTTTACCACGATCCCACCTTGAGATGAACACACGTTTTATTGGGAAGGTTCCTCCTCTGGGCATGTTTTGCATGTTTGGATTTCGTCCAGAGAATCTACCTGTACTGGTGATATGCTGGGTAAGGTTGATGTGTAGTTTGTCACTTCTTTTACAGTTGGTGATAATACCATCCACAAAACTGCTAAGATAACTGCTAATAGCACTAAGCCTTTTAAGGTCTTGAATGAACTCATTTGCTTTCTCCATGTTGTTGTTTTTAGCTGTGGCTATCAGTGCATCTAGGTTTGTTTTACCTACACCGAAGCCATTGGCACTGACCCACTTCTTACTTGGTGGAAAGAATCCAAGCCCTGCCATTTCGTTTGTTGCTGTGAGTAGGAATCCCCTAGCTTCACAGGCTTTACATTTGTTTGGTATCTTATGTAGTGTGCCATCCTTTCTTGTTTTGTGTACTTTGCCAGCGCCATTACAAGTAGGACAAGTACGTGCTTTTGTTTTAAAGATCATCTTGCTATTCTTTTTTACTGCATCCTTAAAGCCTTTATCATCTACGTAATCAAAGATGTCTACCCATTCTTTCTTATCGTTGGGCTTACGGCTAAAGATTACCCATGACATCTGCTCTGGTGAGTTAAGATTAATAGGTGTGCCACCCATCAACTCTCGTGTGGTGGCTTGCAGTCTATCGAGTATTTCTTTACGCTCTCGCTCGAATGTATCACGGACGTGTTCGAGGGCATGTCTATCCACCCTGATTCCTGCCATTGACATTCTTGTGAGGACTTTGCAGGTTCTAAAGGTAACGTCCTTGACTGCTCGAAGGGAAGCAGAGGCTGGGGTTGAAAAGTCAGCTTCGGTAGCTTTGTACAACTCGCCAGTGGTAAGCAAATCATACTCAAGATAATGGCTGAGTTCGTCAAGTGGTATCTCATTTGTGTTGTATCCTTTCTTGTAGTACGCCTTGAGTGTATCATCTTTCTTATACTGTAGGTCACGTCTGATAGCGCACTGCTCTAAACTTAGTGGTTGTTTTTGTCCACGTAAAAGTAAATATTCTGCAAGCATTGTGTCATATATGTCACCATCATACTTGAAACCGTTAGCCCAAAGCCAGGCTAGATCATACTGTAGGTTGTGTCCTATCAGTAGCGTTGTATTGTCTAGCATCCTTTGTAAAACACAGTCACTCTTCTTGTGTTTCTCTGTGGCTTCTTTGTGGTCAAACGGTAGTAGTCTTTTCTCTCCTGTGTCCAAACATAGTACACCCACCTCAGTAAGTGTGTTGCTTGCCTCGTAGGGATCATTAAATATCTTACCATCTCGTAGAGTTATTGAGTTCTCTACATCTACTACTCTTCTCATGCTGAGTACCTTGCTCTCTCTCCATCTAACTGACAGTGGACAACCCCATGCCATCCACCCTTTAGTTTATTCTTAGCTACGTTCAAGTGTCGCTGTGTGTCTGACTCATACTCACCCTCTACCTGTGGGTTCTTAGATATCAAAACCATGAGGTCACACTCAGCAGCTTTACCTGTCTTACTGCCCTCAAGCATAGACTGATCTACATATATCTTACCTTCTGCCTCTGCTGATAGCTGAGACATCCAGATAACTGCACAGTCGTATTGTTTAGCTA
>Ga0208919_1000764_pt1 | contig 20230 bp, 19 predicted proteins | sample 4_EtaG_FD_184076 | JGI IMG/M metagenome (GOLD analysis project Ga0208919, IMG submission 184076) | Marine viral communities from the Subarctic Pacific Ocean - 4_ETSP_OMZ_AT15127 metaG (SPAdes) (version 3) | ecosystem: Environmental > Aquatic > Marine > Oceanic | place: Pacific Ocean | collected...
ACCATGGCGTGACTTCTGTTCATGTAGTAGCACGCAAAAAAATCACCCCACTTTTGCGTCCACTCTGTTTTCAAAGCGGACCTTTCTGGACGTTCAGTTAAGCTCAAGCTCTTAAACAAAAGCGGACACTCGCGGCTCTCAACTTTAAGTCAGATTTAGACCCAATTCTAAAGATTGAGTGACCGCACCAATGGTTCAGCAATCTATCAAATGGCCTTCGTTCGAAGTTTAACTGTTTCACGTGTATCGGGGTAAGTCCAAATCCTAGACCGATACGGGTTCGCTAATCTCTCTTCTCTTCTCACTAACCCGAGTCTATTACTTGCTGGCGAACCTGTTCTCCGAGACTTGGGTATTCAAATTCCATATATCAGGAAAACGGTGTTTTTCAAGATAGTTGACACTGTTTCTGTGTTTAAGCCGCGTCTTTTTCTACGGCGCATTTTTCCGGATTCAGTGTCGTTGGCCCAACGGGCTCGCAATTTCTGACTGCGTAAACCGCTGAAGGTTGCCACCCATTCCACGTGAAGCCTGCCACCCGGACCGGAGCAAGGCTGCCACCCATCGGAGCGTAGCGACGCGGGGTTTCTCTTCTTACTCCGAAGTCTCAGTGCCCGTCAACTTTGCCTGCTGTTTTCGCATGGATTCGCCCCGCAGATTGATCTTGTAGGCGTTGTGTACGAGCCGGTCCAGGATGGCATCTGCCAGAGTGGCGTCACCGATGATGCCGTGCCATTCCTCGATGGGTAATTGGCTAGTGGCGATGGTGGAGCGCCGGCCATGTCGGTCTTCCAGCACCTCCAGCAAGTCCCGCCGGTTCTCCGCGCTCAGCTTCATCAGCCCCCAGTCATCCAGGATCAGCACGTCGACCTTGGCCAGGCTGGTCAGGAGCTTTGAGTATTGGCCATCGCCCTTGGCGATGGTCAGCTCTCGTAGCAGCCGGGTCAGGCGGACGTACTGGGCGGTGTAACCCTCCCGGCAGGCCTTGTGTGCCAGAGCACAGGCCAACCAGGTTTTCCCGACGCCAGTCGGGCCGGTGATGAGCACGTTCAGGTGTTCCTTCACCCACTGGCAGCTGGCCAGACTCTGGACAAGCCCTTTATCCAGGCCACGTGAGTGCCGGTAATCCAGGTCTTCGAGGATGGCCGCGTGTCTTAGTTTGGCCCGGCGTAACCGGCTGGTCATGCGCCGGTTGTCTCGCTCGGTCATTTCCCGGTCCACGAGTAGCCCGAGGCGCTCCTCGAAGCTCAGGTCGGTAATGTCGGGGGTGGCCGATTGATCCGCCAGGGCGGCGGCCATGCCGGTCAGTTTGAGGGCGTGGAGCTTATCCAGCGTGGGATGTTTCAGCATGTCAGGTTCCTTCAGTGGTAGTAGGCGGGGCCACGGATGTTGTCGTGTGTGTCAGGTAAGGCCAGTTCTTGTTGCTCTTCCAGGGGCTGCTCATCCAGGCGGTGCTTGAGGATGGATTCGATGCTCTTGTATCGGCAACTGCCCAGCATCAGGGCGCGTTGGCAGGCACGTTCTAATCGTGCCTCGCCGTAGCTCTGGCCCAGTCGGAGAATGCCCAGACAGGACCGATAGGCCTGTTGCGGATGCTTTCTTGCCCCCAGCGCGGTACGGATAAGCTTTTCAGTTGCCGGTCCAGTCTTGGCTGCCCAGGCGGTCAGTCGCTCTGGGGTCCACTCGCCGGCTTGGCGATGGGACTCCGGCATGTGAGCGGCGATGGTGCTATGCCGACCCTTCTGATCCGAACGCCGGTGGCTGGCGATCCGGTTGCCCCGGTGGAAGCATTCGATGGTGTTCTGGGTGATCCGGACCTCCACCTCTTTCTTGATCAGGGTGTAGGGCACCGAGTAGTAGTGCCCATCGATGGCCACGTGGTAGTCGATGTGTACCCGGGCTTTTTTCCACTCGGCGTAGACATACGGCTCGGCGGGTAGCGGTTGTAGAACCGGCTGGTCCAGCTGTTTGAAGTGATCAAGCCGGCACCCGGGCAACTTGCGGAAGGGGCGGCTATTGAGCTTCTCCAACAGCTCACGGATGGTGGCGTTGAGCTGCCCCAGGGAGAAGTGCTGACGATGGCGCAGGGCCGCCAGGATCCAGCGCTCAACGATCAATACGCCACCTTCCACCTTGGCCTTGTCACGGGGCTTGCGAACCCGTGTAGGGACAACGGCCACGCCATAATGGCCAGCCATATCCTGATAGGTCGGATTGAGGTCCGGCTCGTAGCGATGGGCCTTGCTGACGCCGGAACGGAGGTTATCCGGATTATGTTCCCAATCCCATTATGTTCCGTTCACCCTGGAAGCCCTTGAATCCATAGGGAGGATTCCGTGTAAAAGGACACATAACGACAGATGCCGTTTGGGCGCATGATTTCCTTTCCTACATCCAGAAAGGAGATTGTCATGTTAGAACATTACTTCGTTAAGCCCGATACCATCGATGCGATCCGCGCTTCCTGGATCGCGGAACCGATTGAGCAGTACGTTGCGTGGTTAGCCGGGCATGGATACAGGCCCAGGGTAATCTTGCGGCGAGTCCCACTCCTGAGGCAGTTTGGTGAGTTTGCTCGCGATCATGGTGCCACGCAGTGGAGCGAGCTTCCGACTCATGTCGAGCCTTATGTAAAGCACTGGGTAAAGGTGCACGCCAAGAACGCATACCAGGCAAAGCGATGGGTGGCTAATGATGCTCGTACACCGATCGAGCAATTGCTGTCCCTGATGTTGCCCGATTTCCGCGGAACAGGCCGGAGACGGACCAGTCAAGATCCCTTCCTGGTTCAGGCACCGGGGTTCTTTGTTTATCTGCGTGAAGAACGGGGCCTGCGTGAGCTGTCTCTCCGGCACTATCGCCATTATCTGCATAACCTGGAAGCCTACCTGGCGCGAATCAACCTGCTGCATTTGTCCGAGCTCACTCCAGCCATACTCAGTGCGTTTGTGGTGGAGAGCGGTCGCCGACTGAGCCCGCATTCCATGACGGGGCTGTGCAGCTCCTTGCGAGTCTTCCTGCGCTACCTGTACCGCGAGCAGCTGATCAATCGCGATCTCGGCGCTACCGTAGAGTCCCCGCGTCGGTATCAGCTGGCCGATCTCCCGCGTTCGATCTCCTGGGACGACGTCCGGCGCATGCTCGATGTTGTTGATCGGCGCAGTGCTCTGGGCAAGCGCGACTATGCCATTCTACTTTTGCTCGTCACGTATGGACTGCGCGGCCATGAGGTGGCCGGATTGACACTGGAGCATATTGACTGGAAGCGAGAACGCCTGTTGGTGCCGCAGCGCAAGGCGGGACACACCACTGCGTACCCTCTCTCTTCAGTAGTAGGCGAAGCGATTCTCGACTACTTAAAAAATGCACGCCCACACGTCAAGGAGCGAAGGCTGTTTTTCCGGGTTGTGGCGCCCGTCCGACCTGTGACGGCGGTTACTGTGTCCAGCCGAGCGACGCACTACCTGCGCAAAGCGGGTATTAATGTCCGTCGCCCGGGTTCGCACACCTTGCGCCACACTTGCGTACAGCGATTGGTCGATGCCGAGTTCAACTTCAAGGTCATCGGCGATTACGTTGGTCATGCATCGCCAAGTTCCACCCGCATCTATACCAAGGTGGACGTGGAAACCCTGCGCATGGTGGCGCTGGGCCAAGAGGAGGTGCTGCCATGACCGCCTCCTTTCACAGCGTACTGGGCAAGGATTTTTCGGCTTACTTGAGTTACAAGCGCGCGCTGGGCCGAAAATTTGATACTGAAGAGCTCGCCTTGCAATTATTCGATCACTTTTTGGTCGAGGAACGGGTGAGTGATGCGGCGTTAGTGCAACCGGCGTTGATTGAGGCCTTTCTCGCTTCGCGGCCACGCACTCGCCCACGCAGCTATAACCACCTCTTGGGGGTGCTCCGCTGCTTTTTTGCCTGGCAGGTGACCCAGGAGCGGCTAGCGCATTCTCCGGTTCGTGCTCACCCTCAGCCGGTGACTTCCCAGCTTAAACCCTTCCTGTTCGAACCGGCTCAGGTGGAAGACATCCTGACGTTGGCGTCACAGCTTCCGGACAATTCCCGGGCACCCTGTCGTGGCATGGTCTACCGAACAATCTTCTCGCTGATGTACGGTTTGGGCCTGCGTGTCGGCGAGATTGTGCATCTTCGGTATCGCGACGTCGATTGCCAGCGCAGCCTTCTGGTGATCGACAAGAGCAAGTTTGGCAAGACGCGTTTGGTCCCCTTTGGCCCGCGCATGGCGCAACAGATCGCTGTCTATCTACAGTTTGGCGTTGATCGGTCTGGGCCATGGCAGCCGGATGATCCGGTATTTTCTTTCAGCTTTTTCCCAGAGCGCAAGCCAATGCGTATTGAGACGGTCAGTCAGACATTTCACCACTTGATACTGAAGATGGATCCGTACGTGCCACCTGGCGTACGCCAACCTCATCTGCACTGCCTGCGCCATTCCTTCGCGGTCGCAACTCTGCTCCGCTGGTATCGCACCGGCGTGGATCCCAATCAACGGCTCTTTCATCTATCAACCTTCATGGGCCATGCCGACCCGGCATCGACTGCCTGGTATCTGACCATCACCGAAGCACTGCTCCGGGAGGCGAGCCAACGGTTCGAGCGGTTCGCCGATCCCCGCAGAGAGGAGGAGCTATCATGACAGATCAATTGGGGCGTCTCGTCTTTGCCTTCGTAGAAGACCACCTTAAATGCCAACGGGGGCTGCGCCCGGCCAGTATCCGAAGTTATAAGGAGAGCCTGCGCCTGTTCTTGCAATTCGCTGCAAAGGATAAGCATTGCCGGATCACCCGCTTGGAACTGGCTGATCTCACTGGCGAGCGAGTGCGCCATTTTTTGCAAGACCTTGAACAGGAACGTGGTAATGGGGTTAGAACCCGAAACCAGCGCCTGGCGGCGCTGCATACCTTCTTCGAGTATCTTGCCGGCCGTGAGCCCTACGTGCTCGGGGAAGCACAGCAAATTGCCGCCATTCCCGTCAAACGCTGGCAACCGAGCGAGACTCTGTATCTCGAACGCGACGAGATTAATGCTCTGTTCGCTGCCTTGCCCACCGACCACCCTCAGGCTCTGCGCGACCAAGCCTTGCTTCGCTTCCTTTATAACACCGGAGCACGCGTACAGGAGGTAGCGGATCTGCGCGCAACGCACCTAGAACTCGGTTCTGAGCCCCGAGTACGGCTGCATGGTAAAGGTGACAAATGGCGCACCTGTCCTTTGTGGACGCGAACGGCGGGTCTGATGCAGGACTTACTGGAGCAAAATTGGCAACGGCGCCACTCCAATGACGCTGTCTTCCTGGCCCGCAACGGTGCGCCGCTGACCAGATTTGGTATCTACAAGATCGTGCGGCGTCATAGCGTCAAGGTGGTGAAGAAAAGCGCAGATGGTAAAGTGCGGCACACCTCACCCCATGTCTTACGCCACACGACGGCCGTGCATTTGCTTGAAGCAGGTGTCGAGGTCAACGTCATCCGCGCCTGGCTTGGACACGTCAGTTTGGAGACCACCAACCGATACGCCGAGATCACCCTCCGAATGAAAGTGGACGCGCTGCGCACCTGTGAGCCTGTTTGGGATTCTCCGGCGGAGTCCCACCGAAAGCCAGTATGGCGATCAAATTCCGAGCTGCTGCAATGGCTGGAATCCCTGTGATCGTTATGTGCCCCAGTGCAAGGGGGCCTCCTTATGGTTTCAAGGGCTTCCAGGGTGAACGGAACATAATGGGATTGGGAACATAATCCGGATTATGTGTCCCGGCACATAATCCGGAACCACCAGTTCCGGCACGCCGCCCAGGAACTCGAAGGCTCGGATGTGGGAGCCGATCCAGTCCGGCAGGGTCTGGCTCCAGGTGGCCTCGGCGTAGGTGTAATTAGACGCACCCATCACCGCCACAAAGACCTGCGCCTCATGGATCTCACCGGTGGTGCGATCAATGACGGGCACCGTGTGCCCAGCATAGTCCACGAACAGCTTTTCACCGGCTCGGTGGTCCTGACGCATCACCAGATCCAGCTTGCCCTGCCAGGCCCGGTAGTGCTCGCAGAACCAGCTGTACTGGTAGCCATCCGGATTGGCTTCCCGGTACTCCTGCCAGAGCAGGAACAGGGTGACGTTCTTGCCCCGGAGTTCATCGTGGATTCGCTTCCAATCCGGAATGCCTCGGGCCTGTGCCGGCAGATCCGGTGGTGGCGGGAACAGCCGTTGCTCCAGCTGGGCTTCACTCAGATCCTCTGGCAGCGGCCAGCCAAGCTCCGCCTCAGCAGCACGCCGCAGATACTCGCTCACAGTGGGGCGACTGATGCCGCAGGCTGCGGCAACCTGCCGGTTACTCAGCCCTCGCTCCCACTTGAGGCGAAGGACTTCTTTGATTTTACGCATGGATAACCTCTTCGCTGGCATCTGACCCTCTCCCGATGAAAAGGAGCAGAGTACCGTTAGTTATCCCGCGCCGGACGTTTTGATGGGGAAATCAGGCAGCCTGCCAAGGTGGCAGCTTTGCCGTGGAATCAGTGGCAGCTTTCGCGTGGAATGGGTGGCAGGCTTCGTCTGGAATCAGTGGCAACCTTGGTCTGGAATACGCATTCTGACCTGGCGACTTCCCCAGCGGCTCGGTGTCCGCTGTTTGGCTTGCTCCAGCACACGCTGACGTTGAGCCAGAATGGCAACATCCTCACCAGTATGCCGCTCTTGCGGTGTGACGAAGCGCAGCTTGCTGTGCTTGTGCTCGGTGTTGTACCAGGTCACGAATCGACCTACCCAGCGCCGTGCATCACTGAGGCTTTTAAAGCCAGATGAAGGCCACTCTGGACGATATTTCAGCGTCTTGAACAGCGATTCCGAGAAGGCGTTGTCATTGCTAACCCTTGGCCGACTATACGAGGGTATTACGCCGAGCTCTTCCATTTTCGCTTTCATGGTCTGGGCCTTCATCGGTGCGCCGTTATCAGAATGCAGCACCAGAGGTTGATGGAGGCATTGCTCGCGGAGCAGGCAGCGCTGCAATAAACCAGCCGCATAATCGCCGCTCTCAACTTCGTAGACTTCATAGCCCACAATTTTCCGGCTGTACACATCTTCAAACATGTACAAGTAATAAAACTGCCCACGCACCATTGATGCCAGATATGTAATATCCCAGCTCCAAAGCTCACAAGGCCCCGAGGCATGGTGTGTGGTCGCTTCCCAGGAGCGTTGGGGCGTGAGACTTTGTCCCCGGTGATTCAATTGATTATGCGCTTTCAGTACTCGGTAAAACGATGATTCAGACGCCAGATACAATCCCTCATCCAGCATCGAGGGTACGATTTGCGAAGGCGGCAGGCTTTCATAACGGGCCGAGTTACAGGTTGACAAGATTCGCTCCCGCTCGTCTTCACTGAGCTTGTTCGCGGGTTTGGGTCGTGCCGCTTCCGGACGTTTATCAGGCTGCACTTGGCCTTCACGGAACCAACGACGATAGGTGCGCAGGCCAATACCGGCTTCACCGCAAGCCTTGAATAACCGGGCTCCAGCGTTGTTAGCTTCCTGGATCAGGTCAATGGTTACCCTGCGCTCAGGGACCGGGGTCAGTCGTCCCCGTTGTCGTCCTCCCAGAGCGCATCCAGCTTTTTTCGCAGCACCAGCAAAGCAGCGGTTTCGGCCAGCGCCTTTTCCTTGTGGCGTAACTCGCGCTCAAGTTTCTTGATCTGTTTCTGATCGGCCTGACTTTTTTTACGCAGTTGCTTTTCCCGTTCGGCACTGCGCTGAAAGCCTTGCAAGGACTCTTCTTTCCAGCGCCGGACTTGCTCAGGATAAAGGCCTTTCTCCCGGCAGTACTGACTGAATTCTTCTTCGGACAGCGCGGCTGTCTCAATCACGGTTGCCAGCTTTGCTTCTGCTGACCACTGGTCTGACTTGGCTTTTGAACCGGGCACCGGACGTCCTTCTTCTCTGGCTTGTGTCCGCCAATTGTAAAGGGTTTGCTCCGAGATGCCTTCCTCTCGCGCCAAAGCGGATACGGTCATACTCTGGGGCGGCGATAACTTCGCCAGCACTGCGGCTTTACGTTCATCCGAATAACGAGGCACTATCAACACCTGTACCGCCCAACTGGTTAAAAATTAAGTAGTGCCAACTATCCTGCCAGAGCGGGAAAAGCTAAATTCATTACCATGCATAAGTGACAATAGTTATTGTGGTTTTACTAACTAAAAAGGTTAGCCACAAAAAACAGAATTTTCTAAGGGTTCTACGGAATAAAATAATAATTTTCAACGAGCTAGGTGTTTGTAATTTCGTCTATGCATCGTTGTCACACCAGAGGATTTCAACATGCTTAAAGTTCTGAAAAAAGCCGTACTCTCCACCTCACTGTTGCTGGACCCTCCTGGGCGTCAGCAGATACGCTTGACATGGGTACTCTGCCACAAGGATCTGTCGCCTATGCGGTGGGAGCTGCCATCGCCAGTACACTTGGTGATCAAGGGATGTCTACTCGGGTTATTCCCCAGGGCGGACCTGTCGTCGTGCTTCCTTTGTTAAATCGGGAGTCTTTTGATATGACCGTTACGCCCAGCATTCCGATGGCGTATGGCTTCAAAGGAACAGAAATGTTCAGCCGTGCTGGAGCGCTGAAAAACATCAGGGCATTGTCTGTACTGTTTCCGTTGGAGGTGGGTTTTGTAGTCGCTGCTGACTCGGAGATTCAGAGCATCGAAGATCTTAAAGGCAAGAGAGTTGCTGGAGGCTTTCCGCGACAACAAGCGTTGGCGAAAATGATGGAAGCGAGCTTGGCAACAGGGGGGGTGACAATGGATGACGTGAACGAAGTCCTTGTTCCCAATGGCGTTCGTGGTATGGAGGAACTGGCAGCTGGAAATGTCGATGCTGCCATTTTCTCGATCGGTTCTGGTGTTGCCTCCCAGACTCATGCCGCTATCAGCGGTGGCGTGCGTTTTCTCCCGATAAACGCGACGGATGAAGGGGTCGCCGCTATGCAGGCTATTGCTCCGACCAGTTATGTCAATACCGCGCAGCCGGGGCCCAGCCGTCCAGGTGTGGAAGAGCCTATGCCCGTGCTGGCGTCTTCCATGATTCTTGCAGCGCATGCCAGTGTCGATGATGAGCGAGTAACCCGGACTCTTGAGACTCTGGTTGAGCATTATCCGGAGATCGCGGAGATTCACGGTGCGTTTCGTGCGTTCAGTCCAGAGAAGATCTATCGGGATCTCGGTATTCCTTACCATCCGGCCGCTCTCCGGCCAAACTACGCATGGATAACGGCCCGGAATTCATCTCGATTGCCTTGGCAGATTGGGCTGAGCACCACGGTATCGAGCTGGAGTTTATCAAACCCGGCACCCCCACTCAGAACTCGTATGTTGAGCGCTTCAATCGGACTTACCGTGATGAGATCCTGAATATGTATGTCTTCCGGAACCTCACCGAAGTCCGAGAACTGACCGAATCCTGGATGACAGAATACAACGATGAACGTCCCCACGATTCACTGGAAGATCTGACGCCATGGGAATATCTGGCGAAACACCAACGGGCGGAAAACTCTAATCAGCGGTGCAACTAAAACAGGGATGTTTACAATCAACGGTTTTTTCAAATAGTAGCTTGCCGCTCCATCGCCCGGATTCGACGTGTTGTGCAACCTGGTAGAAAATCACCTCAATCAATTTTCTGACAGCGATTGAAGCGGGGCGGTTGCCTGGAGTAGCTATCGCCAGCGAACGGTAGAGTTCGGGCTTAACGATAGGGACGGCAACAATCTCTCCGCGTTCCACCATTTCACTGACAGTGGCAGAGGATAAAATGGTATAACCGAGCTGTTGCTTTATCATCTCGCTTAGAAGCGGCCACGCACTGACCTCAAAGGCTAGGTTGATTTTTTTGTGCCTTTGCATCGCTTCCTTTTCCATTCGCGCTCTCAAGCCATGTTTTTCTTCGGGTAGGATCAGCGGTAGATTGAGAACTTCGTCAAGATTCACCGTATTCCGTTTCGAGATTTCGGTGTCCGGCGGAGCAATCAAGAAAAAACGCTCGTCAATCAGTGGGGTATGGCGCAAGTTCTTATGCTTGCTTTGATCATAAGTGATCACCAAATCCAGCTTTTGCTGAGAAACCATTTGCTGCAGCGTGCCGCTCATGGCTGATCTCACTGCGAGATTTACACGTGGATAAAGTGTGCGGAACTGTTTGACGATCATCGTTGCCAATTCGTTGGAGATCGTTGGAGATCGTTGGAAGCAATCCCAGCTTCACCTGACCGGTTACGGTCCCAGAGACTGCCGCCACATCTGCTTGAAGCTGTTCTGTATCCTTAAGCAGGCCTTTGGCGCGTTCATAAAGAACTTCTCCCGCGGTCGTCAGCAAAACACCCCGCCCATGGCGAACAAACAGCTCAGCATCCAGGGCTTCTTCAAGCAATCTAATTTGGCGGCTTAAGGCCGGTTGTGCAATGAATAGCGCCTCCGAGGCACGACTGAAACTACCTCTCTTGGCAATGGTAAGAAAGCTGTTCAGTTGGCGAAGATCAATCTTGAGGTTGGAAGCCATACAGTCTTGACCATTTATTGTTAGATGCCGTATCCCGCTGATTGCGGTCCGTCCTTTAAGCTATACCAACGGTTACTAGGAGATATAGAAAAAAACGATACTGGTCACGTTTCAAACAAGGTCATTAAAAAGGATAATGGAAACATTGGTTTATGCGTTATCTGTTCTGGTTTGGTCTTTGTCGCGGCGTTTGGCTTTTTTGATCTTTGTCATTTTTATTCAATTAGCGGACAAATTTCTTCAAGACGCTATCAAGTAGCCCTTGCATCATTTGCAGTATTGTGAGGACGAAAGGTCAGGGTTGTAGCAATCGTTCGAATCAGCCCGCGCGGATTCTTTGAGGGTCGCGCTACCCCTTTCAGACGTACTCGCCATCGACGTGAAGAGTAGCTCAACCAAGCAAAGCAGGAATGTGAGTGCTTTGGTCTACTGGAGCACGTTGTTGCTGGCGCGAGACAAGCGCTTGTCGGGCGGGAGGAGAACCAAAAACAAGACGGAGAAGCAATATGTACCCCAATCTCAAGATGTACATCGGCGGTCAGTTCGTGGACGGACATGGTGAATCCAGCCAGTCGGTCATGAATCCCTCCAATAATGAGGTTCTGGCCACGCTACCTTATGCAAGTGAGAGTGACCTGGACCGGGCGCTGGAATCGTCGGAACAAGCCTTTCGTTTGTGGAAGAAGGAACCCGCCGTGGAGCGTTCTCGGATTTTACGGAAGGTGGCCGAGCTTATTCGAGAAAGAGCAGAGAACACGGGGCGGGTACTCACGCTGGAACAAGGGAAGCCGGTTCGCGAAGCCATTGGCGAGGTCTTGTCCTGTGCTGAGCATGCTGAATGGCACGCGGAGGAATGCCGCAGAATATATGGTCGTGTCATTCCTTCACGAAAATCGAATGTACAACAAACTGCACTCAAGGAACCGATAGGAGTGTGCGTTGCTTTTTCGCCGTGGAATTTCCCTTTCAGTCAGGCTTTCCGCAAAGTTGTCGCTGCCATTGGCGCTGGCTGTACGGTTATTCTTAAAGGGTCAAGTGACACCCCTGCCTCCGTAATGTTGATGGCACAAATATTCCATGATGCAGGTTTGCCAAAGGGCGTTTTTAACGTCGTATCTGGTGACTCTGGCATGATTTCCGAGTACTTGATCAGGTCGCCGATCGTTCAGAAGATCAGCTTTACCGGCTCTACGCCGGTCGGTCGGAAGCTGGCGTCACTTGCCGGAGCTAATATGAAACGTTGCACCATGGAGCTTGGCGGTCATGCGCCGGTCATTGTTTGTGACGACGCAGATATCGACAAAGCCATTAAAGACCTGGTCGGATTCAAGTTTCGGAACGCGGGGCAGATTTGTATCTGTCCGACGAGGTTCTTTGTTCAGCGGAATATCTACAACGATTTTGTCTCCAGGTTTTCCGAAGAGGCAAAGAAAATCAAAGTGGGATGTGGGTCCGATGACTCCACAACGATGGGGCCTCTGGCCCAATCGCGTAGGGTAGGGGAGATGCAAAAGTTAGTTGACGACGCTTGCCAGAAGGGCGGCGTGTTGGTGACGGGCGGTGAGACGCCGTCTGGCGCGGGGAACTTTTATCCACCAACGGTTCTCAAAGATGTTCCTGATGATGCGATGTTCATGAATGATGAACCCTTTGGCCCAATTGCAGGTTTTGTGCCATTCGACAGCATCACCGAAGTGCTGGAACGAGCTAACCGGTTGTCCTTCGGGTTGGCTGCCTATGCGTACACCTCATCTGTTAGCAATGCCCATCGTATTACCAATGGCTTGGAAGTCGGTATGGTCTCTGTGAACCACATAGGGCTGGCGTTGGCGGAAACTCCCTTTGGAGGCGTCAAGGAAAGCGGCTATGGTAGGGAAGGTGGCAGTGAGACCTTTGATAGTTATCTGGCTACCAAGTTTGTGACTCAGATGAGCTGATTTCGGTTGAGAGCCAAGAGTATGAGTTTTCTTTGAGTTAAATGGTTATAAACTTAATTTTATCTTCGGGTCTTTCGATCAAAAACAAAAAGGAGACCGTTAATGACCAGCAACTTGTTAGCACCAAATGACATTCTTAATGTTATACCTGGGCAGGTAATCTGTGACGGTACTGTAGAAAATTCGCTGAAAAATCGGCTTTCGATGAGAAACTATCGGTTCGATAAAACTGAAGTTTATATTCCTGAAATGCGAGATTACATGCTGGTCAGGTGGGAGTCTCCGCCTGAGAATCTTGGTTTCTTCCATTCGGGTAAGTGGGCAAATCAGGACGCTCGTACCGATAGCGTGACAATTCTGGCGCGTGGAGAGCCATCTCGATGGTTCTGGACAAATGATATTCAGGTCTCACACGTTTATGTCTCCGAGTTTGCTATTAAAAAAGTCGCTAATGATCTCTTTGAGAAAGATATTGACAGCTTGAATATCGATCATAGAGCGGTTTCTCAGGATGCCACACTGGCTGAGTTGATGAAGTCATACGAACGGGAGTGCCTGGGTGAAAGTCTCGGTGGTCAACTATATGCGGATACCATTGAGACTCAGATATGTATCCATCTGATCAGGGAATATTCTCAATGCAAGCTTCGTGAAATTCAGGTTGATCGAAGTATGCCTGTTTCAAAGCAAAAAACGATTGAAGAATATATTGTTGAAAACCTTGACCAATGTATAAGTATCGATGATTTGGCGGAAATCTCGGGATTTAGTAATTCGTACTTTATTCGCCTGTTCAGAAATGCGTTTGGTATGCCTCCACACGCCTATATTCTTCAGCGGAGGCTGGAAATGGCGAAGGCGATGCTAGAGTCGCCGATGGATATACCGATCAAGGTAATTGCAATGGAGTGTGGTTTTTCCGATCAGAGCCATCTGACGCGTCTGTTCAAGAACAAATTTTCTACAACGCCTAATAGATACAGGAATAAGACGAAAGCAACTGGATTTTGTTGAATTGCTGATCAAGATCTTTGCCTTAGATGCCCGACTCTCTGTTTGCAGAGTGAGACGGGCATCGTTTTTACGCCTGGCTGATTTTTCCCGCACCACCTGACTCCCATATGAATTTCCCCGATCCCGTGGTTGCATGGGTTTTCAACCAGAATTGCTATGCAATAATTTCAGTGTATATTCTAGTTAAAATCGTTGATGAAAATTTGAAAAAAGTGTTTTGATACCATTTGATATAATTGATTTATTTGTGTTCTGGTTCAAAAAAATAATAAATACATTCAATATTCCAAGGGTCTATATCAGGATCATTTGAATTGGTTTTATAAAAAATCAACAAAGGAAAAGCCAGATGATCCACAAAAATATAAACAATAGTACTGCTGATGAAATCGGTAACAAAACGAATCGCAGCTATTTCAAGATGGCGAAATTGAAACTGCCGGGTGCAATTTTATTGGCGACAGCATCCCTCCCGGCATTTTCTCAAAGTATCACAGTGGGCGACACAAACCTTACGCTGTATGGTTACGCAAAGCTTGACCTCATCTATGATTTCGATTCGCCTCTGGGTATTTCGATTATCCACCAGAATATCAGGCTTGACGATACAAATGGCCCCGATGGTCATTTTGACGCACACGCCCTAGCCCGAATTTCTCATGAGGGGATAAAAGAAAGCGGCTGAAAGTGTTAAAATTTCAGGACCTTACACCATCAATCAACACCAACAACCGCTATCCAAAATGGTACCTCAAAAACTGACCTTCTCGCCACTTTCCCGCCGCCAGATTGAAACCGACTTCTCCGGAGGCCATATCACCTCCGATGCCGGCTTGCTGTTACTGCGCGAAGTCGACAAACAACACCGGTTAACCCAACGGCTGGCCGAGACTCTGACCGACCAGCGGGATCCCCGGATGATTCGTCATGAGCTCAAGTCCCTGGTCCGGCAACGGGTCTACGGTGTGGCCGGTGGCTACGAAGATCTGAATGATCATGAAGCGCTTCGCTTTGATCAGGCACTACAAACCGCCACGGGGAATGCCTCGACTCTGGCCGGCAAGTCCACGCTTTGTCGAATGGAGCAGGCGATGGATCGGCAAACCATTGTCAAAGCGCATGAGTTGCTCTGGCACCACTTTATCGAGCAGCATGAGAAGCCGCCCAAGGAAATCGTGCTGGATTTTGACGGCACCGATATTCCGGTGCACGGCGACCAGCCGGGTAAGTTCTTTAACCGGTATTACGACCATCACTGCTACTTCCCGCTTTACGTCTTCTGCGGTAGGCACTTGCTGGTGAGCTATCTGCGCACCAGCAATCGAGGTGATGCCCGGCACAGCTGGGCCATTCTGGCGCTGCTGGTGCGATTTATTCGCGAGTATTGGCCACAGACCCGGATCGTGTTCCGGGGCGACTCCCACTTCAGCAAGCCCCGACTGCTGGCCTGGTGCGATCGCAACCAGGTGGATTACATCGTAGGCATGGCCCGCAACCAGCGGCTGGAGGCGCTTGCCGCCCCAGCCATGGACAAAGTCCGGACCTACTACGAGGCTCATGGCCATAAGCTCGCCAGCACCTTCCGCTTCCGCTACAAAGCCCGAAGCTGGCATAAGCCACGCTGGGTGGTTGCGCGCCTGGAATATGGCCCTCAAGGCCCGAACCCCCGGTTCGTTATCAGCTCCCGCTACGATGACGGATTCAAGCTCTACTACGAACAGTATTGCGCACGGGGTGATATGGAGAACCGGATCAAGGATCAACAACTGGATCTGTTTGCCGGTCGCACCTCCAGCACACACTGGTGGACCAACCAGTGGCGGCTGATCTTATCCGGCTTCGCCTACACCCTGTTCGAGCGTTTGCGGGTGCATCTGAAAAACACGCCCTTCGAACGTATGAGTGCCGGCACCTTGCGCTTGAAGCTGATCAAGGTTGGCGCAGTCATCATCCGCAACACCCGCCGAATACGGGTGTTGATGAGTGATAGCTATCCACACAAGAACGATCTCTCAGCACTGGTTCAGCGCTTGGTGCCCCAGTAGATAATCGGGCTCCCCCGGCCCGATACCAATGGGGGAAAGGGGGAGTTGTGCCTGAATGCCGGAAACTGGCTAAATAATCGCCAACTTCGACCATGACCACTCGGATCTGGCACTACCAGGCTTGGTCTGCGAAGGTTGTTGGAGCACTATGAGAAATCCGGGCTAGAGTCCAGGATCGGCATTTCAACCATTACTCCTAGCGAGCTCGGAAATATCGAGACCCGGGTTGAAGGTGATTTTTATGGGCCTGGCGGGACCTTTCGACTCCGGCAGGGGTACGGTACATGGAATGGCATTCTTGCAGGTCAAACCGAAACGAACTTTTCGACGTTTCTTGGTTACACGCCGAGCATTGATTTCACCGGTCAGGTAGGACAAACAAACCTGGACCGTCAGGCGCAGATTCGTTACTCAACAGGGGGGCTCTCGATAGCTTTAGAGGAGGCTGACAAGCAAGGAGGCCGAGCCTATGAAATGGAAGAGACCGTCGAAATCAAGAGTAGCCTTCCAGATCTGACTCTCAGATATGACGATGCTCTGGGCAGTATGAACTATTCCTTAGGAGCCGTGTTGCGGAAGTTAACTGCTTATGATGCCGCTGCTGATCGGGAAGAAGACGAATTCGGTTATGGTGTCACCTTCTCGGGAAAAATGCCTGTTTCATCAAGGGTGAGCCTGCAAGGTGCAGTAGTCTACGGTGAAGGTGTTGGTGGTTACCTGTGGTTAAACCCGGCTGCGCCGGCCTACTACGACCCTGTTACTGCCAAACTCGAAGCTATCGAAGCCGTTGGCGGTACTCTTGGAATATCCGTGGCTGTTGGTCCTGGTTTAGCAAACCTGGCCTATGGTGTGTCAGAAGCTGATCTGGACGACATAAAAAATGTTGACGTTAGCAATGAGGGCGAACAAAACACGAGCCTTTATTTGAACTACCTGTGGTCGCCCATTGAGAATGTCGATTACGGTATTGAAGTTAGCCACCATACCCGAGAGTTGGTGGGGGGGCGTGAAGGGAAGGCGACACGTCTTCAGGCGATGGCTAAATACACTTTCTGAACATTGATTTAAGCGTTGTTGTGCCCCTAGTTGCCCCGACTCTATGTCGGGGCTTTTTTCTGTATGGATCAGTGGCATCTTTCTTTTCCCATAAGTAGCAGGATAAAATCTCGAATTAGCTTCATCATAATAAAGCTCAGCCAATTAATTTGCTGTCTCGATATTCCCAACAAGTCCGTTCTATTTTTCTACCAGTTCGGACATCTTGCCTGCAAGCTTCTTAGTTCTCGCCCCATCAATGTTCTACTCATCTTCGTAGAATTCCGGAGTGAACTTCAGATTTAATTTCATAAAATATTGATTTTTAGAGGAGATCACCTTCTGGCCTCAGCATGTTAATGCCTTTTATTTTGCTTTAATAATGTCGCTATCGGCTTGTTGTTGATAGAGGAAGGTAACATAGACAGCCATAATCGATCCGTCTTTCAGCAGACCTTCCTTTTCTTTGGTGTTGAAACGATTCCACGTGTCACGAAAAGTTGCTGCCCCCTCCCCCTCCCTGCGGCATATAGACCGCCTGGCGCGTCGATAGTAATATTTTCGACAACATCATGGAGATTGAAATTGTTCAGTTCTATGGGTGATCGGAAGGTGCAATCCTTAATCCACAACACCTTGCTCGAGTGTTGCATAAACTTCATTTACCAGGATTGCCATCGGTGATCCCCCGAAGTTGTTCGCCCAGCGAGCGCTAGGAAGCGCCAGATATTCGCAAGCGCTTGCCGTTTAATTCTTCAACCGTATTTACTGGACCATTACAGAACATTACATAAGCGGTTTTAGATACAGCCGAGGTAAAAACCTGGTTGTTTGACGCGAATTCTTTCTGACATTCCGGGCGGTTGAGCATTACATACTCAAGAATGGCCCGGGAATAAGCGTAGCCCTCTTTACCGGATACTTTACTTTGTGGCACGACGTGTTGGACCGGTGGTTACTCAGGGCTCCTTTGAGGGTTCAAATGGTCATCATAAATACGGTTGTACTGATCAACATGTAGATCCATTCGTTCACGCGGTTTTGAGTTTTCCGAGAGAACTTCGTGGCCAGTATTTCCACGGCGATCGACGAGTTGATCTGCTCGGCGTACGCCAGTGGCGGGAAGCTGGCGATGAGCATGCAGTAGTAAGCAACTATGGTGATTGTTTCGGGCAGGGGGTGTTGAACAGAAATCGGACTAGAATATCCAGGCTGAGATGTATCATCATTAGGGCCATGGCGAGCCCGCTCAGAAAAGTAACTATCTTATTGATCTTTACTATTAGTACTTCGAAGTTCTCCCGCAACTTGTTGCCACTTCTTGCCCTACTTACTATTGTACTCATTTCTATGACCGGCCCCTATTTGAAGATTGATATACGGCCGGAAGGGGCCTGCTTCGGGTAGAAGCAGGCTCTGATGGAAGTTCAATCAATTCGCGGTATATCCTCCATCCACAACGATTTCTGCGCCATGTACGAAGGATGATTCGTCGGATGCGAGAAACAGCACCGCTTTTGATACCTCGTCAGGTGTGCTGGGTCGGTTCATGAGCGTGGGGCCAAGAAGTGCTTTACGGGTTTCTTCATCCGCGTGTAGCAAATCCTTGGTCATGGGCGTATCGATCACCCCGGGGTGCACGGAATTGACGCGGATATTAAAGTCTGCGAGGTCCACGGCGCAGGACTTGGTCATCAGGCGTACAGCGCCCTTTGATGCGATGTACGCGCCAGCGCTTGGCGCGCCGACGATGCCATAAATGGATGAAATATTGATAATTGAGCCGCCGGTACTTTCCTGCATGAGAGGCACGGCTTCCCGAATGCCGAGAAAGGTTCCACGTACGTTTATATCGAACGTGCGATCCCATTCTTCGTTACTGGTCTCATGGACTGGTTTGAGAATGAGTGTTCCTGCGTTGTTGACAAGGATGTCCAGCCTGTCGGCCTTTTCTTTGATTGATTTGATCGCAGCCTTCCAGTCAGCTTCACTGGACACGTCCAGTCGCAAAAACTCAGCATCTCCTCCTTGGCCGCGAATTGCTTCCACGACCTGATTGCCGTTTTCCACGTCAATGTCACAGAGGAATACTTTTGCTCCCTCAGCAGCCAGTAGTTCCGAGTGTGATTTCCCCATCCCCATGGCACCACCGGTAACCAAGGCAACCTTTCCAGTTACTCGTTTCATCATTTTTTCCTTGAGTCTGCTCAGGTGACAGAAGGGCGGTAGTTTTGTTAACCACCCCCTTCCGTAGTTGATATGCGTTGCTCAGCTGTCGAATTCGAGCGTCGAATAGTTGTCATCAACGACGGCCTGAAGCTCTTGCCGGTAGGCGCCAAGCCCGGCCATGTAGAAACGGACGGTATTTTTCTTGCCCGGTATATTTGCGCCGAAGATCCATGACTGGGCTTTGGGAAAAAGCGTCATATCGGCAATCGATTGGCAGGTTTCTACCCAGGCTTCCTGTGCCTCGGGCTTCGGTTCGATGGTCTTATGGCCGTTGCGTTCGGTCACTGCAATCGCATCGGAAATCCACTCAACCTGGGTCTCAATGCTTGGAGGAAGGTTGGTGAAGGGACCGTTCGGGCCCAGAATCATGAAGAAGTTCGGGAAATCCGCTTCCATTACCCCCAAATAGCCCAGGGGGCCGTCTTTCCATTTATCCTGAATGGTGACGTCATTGCGGCCCTGGAGGTCGATCCGCGTATAGTTTCCTTCAACGGCATCGAAGCCTGTTGCAAAGATGATCGCATCCAGCTCAATCTCCTTGCCGCTTTCAAGAAGAATGCCGTTTTCCGTGAACTTTGAAATCGGATCGGCTTTAACATCTTCCAAGGATACGTTATCGCGGTTATATACCTCGTAGTAGTGATTGCCACACAGAGGACGTTTGGCGTAGAGATCGCTGGGCATCAGTTTCTTGGCGGTCTCGGGATCCTTAACGATCTGAGCAATTTTACGCTTGATAAAGTTTGCTGCAGCGTCGTTAGCCTCCTGGTCTGTTGCGATATCCGAAAATGTTTCGAACATGAACCGGAAGCCACCGCCTTTGTTCCAGATTTCCTCGAAGACGCGTTCACGTTCTTCTTCTGAGACTGATGTGGCAGGCACTGTGCTCTCTTCAAAGCCGAAGGCAACAGCAGACGATTTCACCTGATCCCAGATAGCGTCATAGTTGTCTTTGTATTCCTGAATTTTCTCCTCACTTTCGGGCCAGTTTCCAATCGGTACCACGTACTGTGGAGAGCGTTGAAATACGGTCAAGTGTTCTGCCGTTTCGGCCATCGCAATGATAACCTGGACCCCGGTAGAACCTGTGCCGACAACGCCAACTCGCTGTCCGGAGAGATCCATTCCTTCAGGCCATGCACCGGTGTGGATGATCTCGCCTTTGAACGTGTCCATTCCATCGAAAGGCGGTTTATTGGTTGCTGACAGAAGGCCCAGGCCGGTTACCAGATATTTTGCGGTAACCATCTGATCTTTGTCTGTCCAGACTCGCCAGAGTTGGGTAGATTCGTCGAAATGGGCAGCGGTTACCTTGGTGTGGAACTGGTAGCTGCGCCGAAGGTCGTAACGGTCAGCCACATCGTTCAGATAGTCCAGAACTTCGGGCTGCGTCAGATAGCG
>Ga0208919_1000765_pt1 | contig 20200 bp, 30 predicted proteins | sample 4_EtaG_FD_184076 | JGI IMG/M metagenome (GOLD analysis project Ga0208919, IMG submission 184076) | Marine viral communities from the Subarctic Pacific Ocean - 4_ETSP_OMZ_AT15127 metaG (SPAdes) (version 3) | ecosystem: Environmental > Aquatic > Marine > Oceanic | place: Pacific Ocean | collected...
GATGACTACAAGGCAAGAGCCTTCGAAATGGTTATTTCTTAAAATGTTACCGGCACTAAAATCGGTGCTTAAATCGACCACAGACGTGTGCCTGTTGTATGGACGTGCCGGTAAATAATTTGATTTAATCGATTTAAGCATAACCAATTGTAATACTAAATAAGTTATAAAACAAACAAATAAAAAAACCCCCATACAAAGCGAATATGAGGGTTTTTAGGGTACTTTGGTATGTGTACTTTAAATTATGATTTTCCGTTTATACGTCCCTTTAGATATGCAAGGTCATCAGTAACATCATTTAACTCACGTACGATATCTTCACGATGTCGTTGGCTAATATCATCGGATTTGTTCCAACGATCTAACATTTTTAAGACAATAGATTCTACGTTTCCCATTTTAGTTTCAAGTTTTGCGTTAGCTTGACGTATATCATCTAAATCTTGGTTTTGCATTTTTTGGCTTTTTATTAGGTTCATAATCATCATTATAAATAAAAATACAATTACACCAATTGCTCCATACTCTGCGTATGTTTCCATCATTTTTTTAATCCTAACTTTTGCATTAAACTTTTATTTTCTTCTTCTAATTGTACTTTTGCTGATTGTAGTGATTTTATGTGTTCTTGCTCCATTCCTTCGACTGAAGCAGTTAAAACAACTATTTTATTTTCAAGATCATCTATTCTAATTTTATGATTAGCAAATCGCATCTGTGCTTGATACCAACTTCCTACTACAACACAAATAAGAAACCCGGCTTTTATTAACAGGGCTACGGATATGTGAATTTGACTGTCTGCGTTTAAACCTTTATTCATTTTTTATTAAACTCGTATATCATATAACCAAAGAATAGCATTGCAACTAATTGTGGTATAAAAAAATTGTCATTCATTTTTTATTTCCTTTGCAATTATTACATCTACAACAACAACAACAATTATTCTTCATCTTTATTCTTTTGTTTAGGTCTTGGTTTTGGTTTTCTATTGATTACAACGCTTTTAGTGTAAATGGGTTTTATGAAATCTTTTGTATCCCAATAGTTGTAATTATTTGTATTCCATCCTATTGCGTAGCTGTCTGGCATATAACGATATTTAAAAGCTGATGTACTGTAAACCTTAACTACTCTGCCGCTATCTGTATAAGTTATTGTTTGATAGGGTACAGGCTCATTATCATTCATTCCAATAAAAATACCGCAAATAATTCCAAACATAAATTCAATCATTATTTACTTCCATTATTAATACGCTGTGCATCTATATATAATTTATTAAAGTCCATTGCCACAGAATCCATCTGGTAATGAATTGTTTTTAATAAGCTATCTGTACGCCATTGCTCTTGAGCAAGTTCTGCTCTTGATTTGCCAACTCGTATATCTTCACAAGCAGACAAAATAAAAGCCAACACAATTAATCCTATTGTTAAAACTTTGAGAAAAGGCACAGATATTCGTATATGTATATGCTTCATTAAAATTCTTCTTCTACTGTTAATTTAATATTATAAATCTCTGGTGCGACTTGTGTCATATCTAATGAGTTGTTAGCAAATCGTCCAAATATATGCTCACTCTCTGCGTTATCGCCTTCAGAGTCTTTATCTATTGAAAAAATAAAAGGCAAGTGGTTTCCGTTTGTCATGTTCCAGACATCAGATACAAAGTTATCATCTGCTGCGATAATATCGTATTCATCTGGCATAATTTCTGTATTATTTAAAAAGCTAAATGACATATCATATATTATACGTCCACCATACATATCATAACTATTAGATGCGGTTGTAAACGGCGATTTAGACGTGCTTGTTGCTGTTCTACCAAACGACTTTAAATTGCTAAATCTTTGCCCACCATGTGATTCTTGTAAATCGTTTAATCTATTATATGAAATCATTCTGGTAAGTTCTAAATCTGGTGCATGAGGCATATCAAAGTATTCGCCAATCATAATACAACCAACAAAGAAATCTGTACTGCCCCACGTTCCGTTTTCTGCTACGCCTGTATTGGTTGTGTTGCCTTCAAATTGAATTGCCCAATATCTTAACGTGTTTTCTGCAAAACGTATTATGGTGCTTCCATCGGTTGCCGGTTCAATTACAACATCTTTATCATCTGCGGCAGCAATTGTTGTATCTCCATTAACAACCTCAACCATAGTGTCATTTGTCCAAGCAATATCTGCTGTGTCAGCATTGCCACCATTTAACGCAGTTATATCAGATGCTTCGTTTCCGGCAAATACTCTTATTTTACCAACAGATGAAACTAAATTATGATTTAATATTGCAATATATGACTTTTTAAATGTGGTACTTTGTGTATCAATTGTAATTAAAACGTGTCCGTCTGTGTCTGCACTTGTATCAAACGTACATTTGTTTAAAGGATTCATATCAAAAAGTTCTGCTTCTGATCCTGTTGTAAAAGTTCCCATAAACTTATTAGATGCGTTTGTTGCAGTTACATCAAAGTTTCCGTTTTGTGCTACACCTCTACTCATTAAATAATTAAGTAGATCGGGATAAAATCTTGGTGTGCCTATGTTCATATTTGCCATTTAAATTCCTTAAACATCTACATCGCCAACTTGTATACATTCAATATCGGCTGACGTAATTGATTTACTTATATCTGTTATTATATAAAACTTGTTTGTGCTTCCGTCATTGACCTCTGTGCCGTAAATTTTTGGATTTGTAAAATTTGTAAAGTTTACAATATCACCAATTTCAAGATGATTATATTTTGGGCTGTTTGTTGAAAATCTTAAAATGTTTTTTCTACTTTTCATTAAATCTTTATATGCAGCAGCTAACTTTGTTGCTGTTGTGTCATCTATTATTTGACTTGCAAGAATTTCAATTGTAGCGGGTTGGTTAAAACCATTAACTGTTGAACCTTGAGAAGTTGAGTCGCTCGATGTTGTTTCAGATAATGTTTGCTTTGCTCCATAATCATAATTGTATTTAAAAACAATTTTATTCTTAACAAGACTTAACGCTGTCTTTGAAACTTTATTTAAATTAATATCATCAAAATTTATTGTTGCGTCAACAGACGAATAATCGCCAGATGCTCTTAATGTTTTGATTTTAAACTTTCCGTCACCACTCATAAACACATATGAAAAAGTTAGTTTTGCAAGTTTATTTACAAAGTCTTGTGAATCAATAAATTTAAATTGTGAAAAAGCAAACTTTATATCTGCAACTGCATCAACATATACTGAACCTAAATTTCCGTTAGTCGTATTACCAGAAGCATCAAAAGTTTCAACATCTATTTCAATCCCTGTTGTTGATGAATCAAGACCTAATTCGTCACGCAAAACGCTTTCAATAATATAAATAGGATTTTCAATCAAATCATTTGCAGCATAACCGGGATCAGCAGAACCACCATTTTCAGAATTTCTTGCGTTTGAATTTATCGTATCAATCCAAGCACCATACTTTCTGCCTTTTCCAGAATAATATACATAATCAATTTTTGCGGGAACTACGATTGAAGGTTGTATTACATACGTATAAAATTCTTGATAACCTTCATAACCAACTCTTTCGTTATCGTTTCGCATTCTTTGAGCGTATCTGTAACCTTCAAATATTTCTTCTTCTTGGTATTCAATAATGTTATCTAATGTAAAATCAACTCGTAAACCAGATTCATATATTTGTGCAGCATTATCATTGTTACCGCTTCCCGCATTCAATGTGTAAACAATAGAGCCTTCAAAATCCCATGCTTCTCTTTTTGCTGATGTGAAATAGCTTGAAGCATCTCGTTCTGTTTCTGCGTTTGTGACAGCGTTAGTTTCTGCGATTCCTGTTGAGCCAACTGTAATTGTAAAATTACCACTTGCACCTTCTGCTGTGAAATCTGTAACAGTTCCCCATTTTGTTAATAAATTTACGCCAGAGTATGTACCTAATTTATTAATCTTTGGAAATGCAAAAGTTAAACTTGTAACAGAATTGTTTGTTGTTGCTCCGTTTGCCAACCATTGTGCAACTGCCGAAAAAGAGCCATCTCCCACTCTTTCCTCGTTAGCTACTGATCCGCTTCCTGTTACTGATTCTGCTGCTAAATTAGACGTGCTTAATGGAAGATATACAGATGCCTCTTTGCCTCTAAAATCAATTAATGATTTACCATTATATGTTCCAGAAGTTGGAAGGCTTACTGCGTTATTAGCGTTTGTAAGTGTTGCATAGAAACCATCTATATAGGTATAAATATTCTCTGCATCTAATGTGTGTATTGCTTCATTATCTGCTAATGCTTTTGATTCTTGTCCTTGCACATCCCATTCATCTACAATAATTGCGGGAAATGCTCCTTTATAAAAATTATGCAACCTATCAAAATGACCTGTTGGAATAGTTCCAATATCTGTTTTAGCATGAAAATCACCAAATGCCATTGGTATAGGTTTCCCGGCATTTTTTATCTTTACTCCGCTATATGTTGATTCTGCAACTGTTGCTGTTGGCAGTCTTTTATGAAACTTTGTGCTGTTGTCTAATAATGATAAAACAATATTATTACGATCATAGTCCACTTCACCAGAAATAACACCTGTGCCAATCATTCGTTCCGGTGTGTCAAGGGTAGCTGTTTCGTTTGTATTTAAAAATAATTCCCATTTGCGATTTTCAAAGTTATTAGTTGCGAATAAATCGGTAAATCTTCCGCCTTTAATTGACTTATCATTGTTGAGCAATGTAACCGACATATTTGCAGTCGATGTTGTAAAGTTAAAAAAGTCTAATGATTGACGATACACGCCCCACGTTGCAACAATACCATAATAAATATCTGTTCCGTCTTGTCTGTGTCTGTCGCTTACGCCAACAAATGCAGATTCATCATTATAATATAGTTTAAGTACCCAAAATGCTGTTGTGTTTGAGTTTTTTAACGCATTAGTAAGGTCAGCATCAAACGATAACATCTATTTAGTAATCCTTGCTTGACCTGTCGATACTGCTTTGTTTATTGCGGGGATTATTGAGTTAGCTGCAAAATTACTATCTATAACACCCATACCACCAAAGTTTTGATTTATTGTTACATTTGGAGAGGGTGTTGCTTGTGTTGGTGATGCACCAAATAAAAATTTTAATCCAGTAGCTATAAATCCCATTGGCCCAGAAGTTGCAAATTGCATTGCTGCCATCGCCTCCTGAATGCCTTTTTGTATTTTCATTTGTGCAGTTATTAATATTTGTTGCGTTAACATTCTTTTAAAGGCATCTCCAACACTATCGCCCATAAGTGCAGACGTTGCTAAACTCGTTGCAGCTTGTGCAGTAAATTCCGCAAATCTTCGTGCTTCGTCTGCTGTTAATTGTACTGTTTCAATCATTTTTGAAGTGTTTACTGATGCATTTTTTAATTGTTGTGCTGCATCTTTTAATTCGTTTAGTACAGGTATTAAAAGTATACCAGATCGAGGAACATCGTTAATTAACTCTGTTAAGTCTTTTATACTTTGCTGTATTGTTAATAAATCACCACTACCGGCAATTTCTCTTGCTGTTGCTGCCATATCAGTCAAAATTTTTATATTATCTTTGCCAAGCGTTGCCAATTTTGTTTGATTAAATAAATCAGCAGATTTTTTTATAAACGAAGTAATTTTTTTAGTAGCACTAACAACTGCACCGCCAAACTCTGTTCCAAAGGTAATTGCAAGTTCTTCGGTAGCTGCTTTCATTACCTGTATATGGTCAGAAGCTGAAAGTGTTTCTGTTCCAAGCTGTCCTACTAAATTATTTGCTGAAGCCATTGCAGCATTTACAAACGCTTGTTTTCTTTCTTGATCTGATAATTGATTTACAGAAATTCCTAAAACTTCCGCATAATCTTCATTAGCTTTGTTTACGTCAACCATAATACCAAGATTATCAAGCATTAATTTTGATTGCCTTCCTAAACCTGTAACTAAAGATTCAACAGCAAAAGTTGTATCTTGTCCTAATGCTGAACCGAGCCGTTGTGCAACATCAAACATATCTGCCATTTGATCTTCTGAATCAGCAATACCCAAAAGCATAGCGTTATTAGCTTGTCGCATTAACTCCATTGAGGAAACTGTGCCGTCTGTTGCTCGTTGTAGTTTAGATAATGCCTGTGTAGAGAAACCAGATTGCGTTGCTAAATTTTTAAAACCTTTTTCTACTTTTTCAAATTGTCCCGCTAAAACAATCGATTTTTGTAAACCTGTTATTAATCCCCTAACTGCAAAAAAACCCGCACCCGCTTTTAACGCAGATTTACCTAAAGATTTAATGCTGTTATCGACACTACTAATATCTTGTTTGGCTTTTTTAGAACCGGGTGTTCTAATTTTAATATTTAAATTTTTATCAGCCATTTTCTTTTTTTGCCTTTTCTTGTGAACAAGCGTTTATTTCGTTATCTATAATTGTAAAACAATCTAATCTGTCAGATGAAATATTATCTAATTCACCAAGCGACACATTAAATCTGGTAACGTAATTGTATTCGGTAATCATCTGCATCATCCAATCCTCAATGAGAAGATTGCAATCTGCAAAAAATGGAACGGAATGATATAAGATTTGTCCGTCTGTATAATGTCCGTCTGGTTTACATATTTCATCTATTATGTTCCATATATCCTCGAGCGTTTCTACACGAACTGCATCGTGCTTGTAAGTAACAGGGAGCTTCGCCACAGTATAGGGGAGGCTTCTATATATATCACGCGGATCGGGTGTGCCAAATTGCAAACACCAAACCGCAAGGCTCAACCCCCTGAATCTTTTTTTGCCGGTTCAATACCAAGATATTCTAAAAATACCGCTTGTAATACTTGATCTACTTCTGGCATATTCATATCTTTAAAGTCATTTTCTCCTAAACCGGCTATTATACCTACCTTTTCAAGTACCTCATAATACGCTTCTACATCCATCTTGCCATCCCACCATACTTTTGCGTTTAGTTTGTGCAGTTCTCGTCTTTCTGCGTATGAACAATCTTTTATGTCCCAATCTTTTTTACCAACCTTTACAATCATGTTTGCCTCCCTAATTATTAAGTTGCTTTTATTGTTATTAATGCATTAGAACCATCAGCAGTACCTTTAAATGGTAGGTCAATAAATACTCCACTATCTGTGTTCGTATGTGTATAACCTGTGTACTTTGCTGTTGGTATATCAAAGTCAATTTCTGTTCCGTTTCCAATGCTAATATTTACAGAAGTTCCATCTCTAAAATCGTCAATTGTATCTGTAACATTATCATCTAATAACGCTGATAACGTACCGGTTACTTCAATCATACCTCCACGCATATAAGCAGAAGGTTCGTGACTTACTGAATTGACTGTTTTGTAGCCTACTCTTTGAGCCGGATTACTAATTGTTACTTCAAAATTATTGATTACAACGTCATCGCCACCAATGCTCATTGTTGTACAATCAAAAAATCCTCTTGTGTAATCAACAGCAGTTGCGTCTGCCGATGTGCCTTCTGTTCCAATTACAGGTTGATAGCCACTAAAAAACGTACCTGAAGCAGTCAATCTTCCTCCGTTTACTGTTGGATTTAGTGTAAGCGTCAACGTTTCTAATATGGAACTGTGCATCAATTTATCTTCGTCTGCATCTGGTGATGAAATAACAACACACGCATACTCACCCGATGAAGCACCTTCTTCATACGCAACTGTTCCCTGATTTCCTGTTATTGCTACTGTTCCAGAAGGGCTATCATCTTCAGATACCAATTGAAGCAACATTTGAAGTGCTGCTTCGTTTTCAACTGCGTAGTCGCTAAACGACCATCTAAATACTCCGCCTTTGTATGTTGCGATATGGTCTGTCGGTCTTTGTACTCTTTGACCAGATCGTACAGCATCAGCAAAAGCTGAACCCGCAGAAGTGTCAATATCATTGATTTCTGGTGTTCTTATTTTATACAGCGTACCGGATACATCATTTGTCCCTAAAGCATCTGATTGTATTGAAACATAAGATTCAAATTGTTTTCCGGAATAGACTGTTTTGTCTAAACTTGCCATTATTTAGTTTCCTTTTTCTTTTTTATGATGTACCCGCCATCAACTAAACGTTTTGGTGGATTCTTAATTTCTACTTCTTTACCATCTTCTAACTTTTCAGCAACTTCTTTTCCAAGACCTTGCCAATCGTTAATTGCAGAAAATGATTGAATTTTTTTACTAATTTTATACTTCATGTGTATATTTCCGTAACTGTGCAATTAAAAGACACGTTTGCTCTCCATATATCAAGATTATCTTCGTCTTGTTCGTAATTAACAGATTCAACACGTCCATCGTGATACTTATAAACACCAGATGGAGAATAGTGTGAATTGTTATGTATTAATCTTTTTAAATGCTCTGCGGTACTTGTTAATTGCGTTTTTACGCTTCTGTATCCTCCACCCTTCATTAACGTATAAATAATATCTACTTCATACGCTCTCGATTGACCAGAAGCAAAATACTCAATCAATGAATCTTCTTGTGGATCAATTACAATCGATTGATTGCCTTTGTGTTCATCAATCACAGGAATCTGGAACTCTTTACGAATAATATCTTGTAAGGATTCTATTACGTTTTCATAGACTACGTTTGCGTAGCTATCTGAATCATCTGTGCCTGTTGCAAAAGTTGTACCTGTTACTGAATTCCAAAGTTCATGCGATTCTGCCCAAAGTGGTGATTGTATGTTTAAAGCCATTAAATTCTTTCAGCTTCAGCGTATTTGACTGCCATTGTTCTTGAATCAACTATACCACTTATCTCGAGTTCCCATTCATCGTTTATTGTATAGACACCGGGCGAAAAGCGTACTTGCATACCATGACCTACGTCTTGAAAACCACCATCAATGAATTCTGCATCGCTCGATTTATCAATCTTCAATCCTGTATCATCTTTCACAAATGTATCGTATTTCACGCCAGAAGCGGAGCCACTTGTAAAAGTTCCCGCTGTGCTTATAACAATCTTAATAACATCCCAATCAACTGAAGGTCTGCCTCTTACGTCTATAACACTACCTGTTGAGTTTGCATTAATAGATACTTCTCGTATTATACCAGAATGTTTTGCCATTCCTTCATCTTGCGATAAAGCGATTTGACCTGTGCGAACCATATCCAAGTATCCTGTGCCTTCTGGATTCATAGCCATTGCCATAAGCTCATCGCCCTTTTCTTTGTCAAAAGGTCTAACAAGATCAGCACACGCAATTATTGCCGTAGAACGCACGATTATTTCTGGATAGTCATTACCTGTGGCACTTGCAGTCCCAACGCCTTTACGAGGGTATATTGGGACAGGTAACACGTTTCTGCAAAGGTCACTTGCTTTTCGTACAGCTTCTACTTTTGTATCGTACCAATCCCTACCGGCTTCTATTACTGAACTATTAAGAAGTGACGTAGAAGAATTTTCTAAAAAGAAACTTAACAACCCTGTGCTTGTGTTATAATTAAACTCTTTATTTGCGTTTGGCGTATCTGTAACCGAAGTCATTTCTTCGCCATTATAGAATAGTTGTGTCACATATCCGGCAGAATAAAGATAATATAAGTCTGTTGTTCCAGATGAAACCCAATCGCTTGGCGCTACACGTCTTAAATTGTAGTTATTAATATCCGGAACGATATATTGCAAGTCTGTGTTTGTGTCGCAATATGTAGCTTCGTATGTACTCATGCTTTGTGTATCCTGTCATTTAAATCATTAATATTGACAATCATTGGCTGATCCATATCTTTTATAATACTAATTAAATCAACCAAATCTCTAAAATACGCCTCCGGATTGTCTTGTAGTGTGTTCAAGTCAATTTCATTTGCTATCTCTTTAATATGGCTTATGGTTTCGGGTACGTTCACACTCGTATTGCCCTTCTAAACCAACCAAACCAATACTTCTCTTGTGTTGGCTTTTTTATTACAATGTTGGCAAACTTTAAAACTCTGTACGCTCTTAATCTGTCTGGTTCTAAATTCTTCGATGCACTAATTGTTGCAACGCCTACTCTGCCATCTACTTTTATTTTATAGGTGTTCTTGCCATTACACGCCTGTTGTAATACTCTCGCAGCACCTCGCATACCAAAGTTTACAACCATATCAAAATATACTTCTCGTAATTGATTAGATAATTGGTCTGCCTTTGAAGGTGTCCAATAATCTTCGTAATAAATCTGTTTGGCTTCTTCACGTGTTAGGTTTTTAATATCTAAATCTGGATATGCTCTTTTAGATATACCCATATTAGTTTCACCACCCGGATCGTCTTTGTCGTTTACGTATCCGCCTTCAGATTCTAAAACGTTGTCAATTATTTCTTCGAAGGTCATTTCCAAGCTATCTTTAGTAATGCTCCCATTACGTCCAAAACTTCTTTCATTATTTTTTTTCGTTCTTCGTTGTCAAGTTTACCATCATCAGCATACGCCTCTTGAAGTGCTTTGAAAACGTCTTTCATTTCTGCAACCATCTTCTTGTATTTCATGCCAACAAATGTTGCACCACCGGCAACCATTATGCCCATAAGATACCAGAAATTTGTCCAATTGAACCAATCACTCATTATATTCTCCCTTTAAATAGATAAGAGATAAACCCGGCAAAGACAATACTTACAACTGAACCAACGCCCTTAATACTTGCCATACTGCCTTCTAACGATCTAACACGTCCATTCTGCAATTGAATCTCGAGTTTTGTATGCGTAGCCTCTTTATGGATTGCTTCCATTTTAGATTCAATCCTTGCAAGTCTATCTACAACGTCAAGCCGGTATTCATCTACTTTTGGTTTATTCACTTTTTTTCTTTTTTTGCTTTATCAGCTTTTTCTTTTTCAGCGGTTTCATAACCATTAATTAAGAAATTAACTTCTGCGATTCTCATGGTAAGATTTTCACGTTCTGTTTTTAGCTGTTTAATACGTTGTTCAAACATATTGCCTCCCTATTTATTATTCAGATTCTTTTTTATCTGCTTCTTGTTTATCAGACCACGCTTTTTTAACTGCATCAGTCCAAAATGTATCTGCCATACCTTTTACTTCATCAGACTCACTTGATACATCCATATCTGGACTGTAAACTTTGCGACTATATGAATAAGATATTTCTTTACCATCTTCCATTATCGAAGTTTTTTCTCTTTCTTGAATATGTTTGTATTCAGTTCTGATTTCGTAATCGTATGATTTTTCTTTACTTAAAGCCATTTTTTACTCCTGTTTTTCCATTTAATTATCCAATTAAAAATTATACTATATAAGATATGCAAATTTGACCTTCAATAGTTGCATCAACATTATCTGCTTGTAAATATGTTTCGTTAGCATTTCCTGTATTATGTATCTGTATAAGTACATAAGCAGTATTTGCAAAAATAATCGGAGTTATTTGCGTAGCAATTGAAGTAGAGCCATATCTGTTTACAGTAATTGATCCCGCACTTACGTCAGCACTGTCATCTAAACTATTATTTGATGTAAAAGGCATACTAATTCTTAAATCGCCGCTACCGCTTCCACTACTTGTTTGGAATTTACCTTGTACAGTAACCATTCTGCCAATTTTTGTATATGCTAAACTTTGATTACTTGATTCTAAAGTAAAACTTCCACTTGTTCCTCCCGTAATTGCGGTAGTATGTATACCTTCTTCATAATCATCAAGGGTGTGAGCATCTGTACTTGCAACTGTATTATCAAATCGTATTCCACAACCTCCTGCCATTTCAATACCATATAATGCACCATCGTTTTGAATATACATTGCTCTTGTATTATCAGCATCGGCATGGTCATTTATAATTTCTACAAGATTTCTATTACTACTATCACCAGTATTAGAATATACTCTTAATGCCTCTCCACTTGTTAATGCATCACACACAATATTAACAGCGGGAGTTGTAGTATTTTCGGCATCAATAGATAGAGCATTTGAGTTTGCGTTTTGGTCTATTACAACTGCCTCACAACCCGCATCTTGTTGAATATTAAGTACAGTAGTTCCCGTTGCAGAAGCATGGTCGTTTATAACTTGTACAAGTTTTCTTGAGCTTGTGTTGCTTGAATTTGAATGTACTCTTAATCCCTCTCCTGTTGTTAAACTGTCTAAATTTGTAAGATTTATAATAGGATGAGTAGTAGATGCAGGACTATCAACTTGAATTACCGGTTCTGTTGTTGCTTCAGAGTCTATATTTATTGACATTGAATTATCATCTTGATTTATAAATAATTGAGAATCATTTAAAACTAAATTATCTGCTGAAGTATCCCATGTCATATTTGAACTTGCTGTATCGCCATAAAAGATTACATCATATCCTTGATCGTCTGCACCAACTGTAACTGTGTTGTCAATCTGTACTGCACCATCAATATCAACTGCATCAAGATTAGCAGTACCATCTACATCAATACTTCCCGCTAAATCAATATCACCTGTTACAACTAAATTATCATTTACAGTTGTTTCAGAAGTCGAATGTCCAATTGAAATTGGTACTCCAGATGTTGCCGTTCCAATTGTAATTCCGTTGGAGGTGTTTGAATTATCAATATTTAATGAAGTTGTTGCATCTAATGAAATTGTTGTTCCATCAACTGCCAATGTTCCGTCAATATCAGTATTGTCAAGATTAGCAGTACCATTTACATCGATATCACCTTCAAGATCGATATTGTCAGCGACAACTAAATTTCCATCTGCGACATCTAAAGCTGTTTGTCCGTTTGTTCCTGTAATTGTCAGTTTTTCTTCTGAAGCATCCCAAGCAAAAGAATCCCCTGCTGTTCCACTATAAAAGATTACATCCGCTCCACTTCCATCAGCACCAACTGTTACTGTTCCACTTAATTGTGCATTTCCAGATAAATCCAACGCACCATTCATATCAATAGTCGTTGCGTTTATTTCTATTTCTGTATCAGAAACTAAATCGAGTACACCATCTGCTGATTGGTGTATGTATGTTCCTGTGTCACCAAATTCTAAACGGTTGGTGCTTGACATCATCAACGCATCTGTTGCGATAGTGAAGCCAAAAGTTGTTCCGTTGTCACCGTCTTTAACGCTGACGTGAGTTGTAGAGTTACCGCCTCCATCACGATCAACGTGTAAAAGTTGCTCGTAACTTGAAGCGATGCTCTGTGCGCCTAAAGCTGCCATAATATTCTCCTTAAATTATATTCTGCCACTTGCGTTCTTCATTCGTCCAAGTGTCGTTAATGCTACGCCATAAATCTCTGACCAAACGTGCTGTCTGATTAGGTACATTTAAGACTGCTAAACCTAATTTTAACATTATCCTACGTATGCGATACACGCACCCGATGCTAATGTAAATCCTGTAAATCTTCCGTAAATTGTCATTCCTTGTGGGAATGTTTCGCCATCAATTGCAGCACCACCATTGGCATCTATTAACGTGCCTGTGCCTGTATCGTCTGGAAACAATTGTTCTGTTTCAGCGACAAGTCCCCCGCTACCAGAAGCAAATACTGTATCTTCTATAAATTGAATTGCGATAAATACATTAGAACCCGCACCACAAGTGACTGCGGTTGTGCCGTTCACGAATATTGAACCGGCTTGTCCCATTGCTAAATTTTGAGCTTCTACAACTCCGTATTCTCTCATTGACATATTGTTTCTCCTTTAAATGCCTTGCCGAGCGGTCATTCTCATGGGCATATTGGTTAAATTATTTATCTTTTTTATCTTTTTTTGCTTTTTTTGGCTCTGGCTTACTTCCGTCTGCATTACATTCTTCAAATCTATCTTCAAGAGATTTAATGTCATGTATTCTTTCGTTGTATTCAACAATTGCACCATTAGGCTTTTTAAAATATTTACTCATAATAAACTCCTTTGCGATTAGGCGGGATTGCTCCCGCCCATCACGTTTTTAGTTAATTAATAACTAATTAAGAAACATCGGATAAAATGTAGACACCATAAGCATCTTTCACTTCAACTTGTCCCCAGAACCCTGTACAGACATATTTTGTCATACGTTCTGATTCTTCTCTTTGTGTTCGTACTCGGAATAAACCTTCTGCACCAACACCAAGACCGATTGCTCCTTTACTAAATGCAAAACCGGCTGCGTCCCCGCCAGAACCGACATTTTCATCAGTTTGATCTGACCAATAGACGTTAAATCCGGCAATGCTTCCAACAAATCCTGTCTGGAATGCTTCTTCGCCTTTTGAACCCATCATTCCAACCGGACGTGCAGTTGCAGTATCGGTTGTACTTGAACCCGCAGTATCTAATGCGGTGTTATGTAGTAAAGAGATAATTCCTTTTCCGCCCCACACCTGTTTTGGTGAAAGAACCAAATTGTAAGGCATAGGCGCACCGGCTGCTCTCAATTGACGCATAGAGCCAAATATATGAGATAAAGCCAAAGAGCTACCCGCTCCACATTCAGTTTGTGAAAAGGTCTTACCAAGTTCTACAAGATCGTCATCAAGTTTTGCAGCTACTGCATTACCAAGTGCCGGCCCTGCTTGTCCTTCAACATCATCGCCAGAACCCATCATTACGAGGTCACTTACTTGTGATTCGATAACGTGTTCAGAAATTGTTGCAGTACGTGCAGCAGTTGTTATTGCTACCGCAGTCGTTGCAGTTGCCTGTGTAGCAGCACTAACATCACCAGAAGTGAGTTTAGTCCAATCAGAGAACTGAACGTGGTTTGATCCTCTTGCAGCCTGTTTTACAGTCACAAGCGGATACATTACATTGCTATGGTTGAACGCTATAACCGCATCACCAATGGTTCTTCCCAGACCACCGGCAGCAGTTGACGTATTAGTTAAAGCCATTGCTTAACTCCTTTTTAATTTATTTAAAAGTTTAGTCATCATACGGCTTCTTCAACGTCCCCGGCCCAAATCCACTAAAAACACCAATAGTATCTGGTTTCTTGCCCTTTTGTACTCGCTCCCCACGTTCTTCATGAATATCAAGATATTCGTCATAAGTGACAGAAGAACCTTTATAAGTACAATCAATGTCCTTCCCTCCATCTACTGTTTTATGTTGAAGGTCATTATTAGGATCAAGTTTGTCTTTGAATATATTACCCGCCATAACCTATTTTTATATCCCCAGAGTTTTGTGGCGTATTTGCTCTCTTGTAACCTTCGGGATCAACCGAAGCCCATTCTTCAAAAGATGCGTACCCGCCTGTTGATGTTGGTTTTGAATTATCAACCGAAGCCGGTGAAGGTTTCGTTGTGACTTTTTCTACATGAGCTTCCAACTTATTAAGTGGTAACTCACCATAAATCGCACGATCTTCTTCTTCTAACTTCTCGAGTAATGATTCTCGTTTAGTTACTTGGTACTCATCAAAAGCATCTGCTTTCTTTTTCGCAACTTCGTATTTGGTATTCATTTCGCTCATAATCTTATCATATTCGCCTTTAGATTCCATTTCTTTAAGTTTGCGATTTTCAGCATCTTCCTTTGCGTTCTTTTTTAACGCATCGAGTTCTACTTTTAACGTGTTTTTTTCGTCCACCATTTCACTAAATCGTGCATAAGGAACTTGATTGACGGGCTGCTTTTCTTCACTTGCAGTATCAGCGGTGTCGTGTTTTACGTCCTCGACTTCGACTTTCTGTTCTTCACTCATTTTAACCTCTTGTTTGAGTTAGTTAATTCTTTCATTATTTGCCAACAACTTCATCAAATAATTTTAATAATTCTGGATAAATATTTGTTCTTTCACCTTTCATATAAGCACAAAAACTTTCAGCAATAAACTCTCCGTACTTATCTTTTTTGCCGATTACTGTTTGGCTTCCCAAAATGTCATTAGTTTCAGCACCATATCTTGAAATTTTATATTTCCATTCCGAATTAAATCCGTTTTCTGCTGCCTCATTAATTCTTTTTCTCCACTCCACGACTTGTTCTTGTGGAAGATGCCTTCCCGCTTGTATGCCATGTCCAGATTCGTGATAAACCACTTCTTTAATATTGTTAGCAACATTACTTCGTGAATATTTTTTTAATTCATCTATTTCGTTTTCAATTCTTTTTAGTTCTAACGCTAAAGGCCTATTAGGAGATATCTTTAATTTTTCTTTTAATTCTGAAATTGTTTTCTCACTATCTACAATTCTCTTTTCATAAATATCATCTAATTTTTTTGCTTTTGTTTTGTAAACAATATTGCTTTTTGCGTTCCTTGTATTCAGTTTTAATTCATTTCCAAAACGACTATATGCAGCACTCCAACTTTTATTTTTAGTTACAGTCGTAATTGCCCAAAATTTTAACCCTGTTTTTTTATATATTTCTTCGACAGCTTGAGTTGCATCATTAACAGCATCCATTTCTAAACCATTAAAAGAAACTCTATTATCTCGCAAGTTTAATTTTTTTTGTAGATAGTTTTCTGCTTGTTTTGTGTTTGTATATAATGATTTTTTTATTTTCTTATTTTTAATTAATGGTTTATCAAGGTTTTCGCCTTTGTAGTCTTGTGGTACTATTTGACAACGACAATTTGTTTGGCATACACTAAATCCAGAAGCCGGTAATCCTATTGTTTCAAAGAACTCAAGAGTACCTGTTTCTCTGTGTCTTTCTTCACAATCAATACAAACTTTATTATCCCCTACAGAAATCCATTGAAAATTCTGAACACCGGCATCTTTGTATTCAGTATTAACAGCATCTTTTGCGTTTAGCTCAACGCCATTCTTAACAGTATTCTTTAATTTATTTCTGAACGAACCAAATAATTGACCACCAGAGTTTAGATCGTTTAACAATGTTTGACGTATAGCTTGGTCTGCCATGCCTTGTGACCTCATTGTAGAAACTAATTCTTGTATTGACAATGTAGTCTGTGCTGCTGTTGCAGATAATTGATTTGATATAGTTGCTTGTAGATTAGGCACGTTGTATTTGTCTTTCGATTTCTAACTCTACCATTTTGATAATTCTTTTTTCTGCTTTTTGTGTAATACCGAACCATTCTCTTTTTGGCAAATTACCCGCACCAGATTGATGAAAAGCACCAACATCTTCCATCGTAACGTTTGAGTTTAGATAATTTTGTTTTCTTCCGGGATGCACATTTGCTTCTTGCTTTTGTTTTGTTGCTCTTTCAATCACAAGATTTCTCATTTTACCGGTATTGACTAATGTTTTACCACTTTTTTTCTTTGAAGGAACCAATGCACTTTTTACGCCTTGACCACTCTCTAATCTTTCAAAGTGATCTGTTTTAATTATTTGTGCAGAGCGATTTAATTCTTTTGTCAAATCCAATGTAATTTTATTTAAATTAAAGTTTCTTTCGATTGTAATTGCTTGATTAGCCACTTTTCTTTAATACCTCTTTTGCAAACTTTTGCCCTTGTTCAGCACCTTTTTCAATCTCGTCAATGTGTTCTGTTAAGAACGATAAACCAAGATTTAACAAGTAACCCTCTGTATCTTTTAACATTTCATCAATATCAATTGAAGGTAAAATATTATCTGCATTTTGAATAACCTCATCTTGAAGCTCATCAATCTTTGCAATATGATTAAGAACTAATTGTGCCAAGACGTTTTAATCCTTCAAATTGTGGTTGTTCTGGTTGTTGAGCCTGTGCTTCTTTTTTCTTATTCTCATCAACTCTATTCATTAGCTTTTTTAAATCTTCGTCTGATATGTCTGGATTAAAGTGGCGAATCAAATCAGTCCTGTCCATCAATCCCTTGTCCATCATGAACTCAAGACGTGCAAATTCTTCGCTTTGGTCAAGTGGGAACTCTACTTCTGCGAAGTCCACCGCATAATTCTCACCCATATCTTTGCCTGTATGTACACGAATAATCTCCCTATCAACTTTATATCTTTCATGCTCCCAATCCCTCCATTTAGGTATATCTGACACACGTGATTCGAGATTCTCCATTTCCATAATCTTCAAGGCAGTTCCACTTGGTGCGTTACCAGATTCATCCCATTTAATACGCAGATGATTGTTAATCGCTGTCTGGTTAGCAAATGATTTACTTACTTGAATCATCTCTGTAAGTGAGCCGGGATTACCAACAAAAGAAAATGTTTGTCCTTCTCCTAATAAAAGCACACGATCAATACCAAGTTTAATTTTAGATACTTCGTCTGCTCCTGTCACAACAGGCTGTCCAAACGCAAAACGCTCTGCCAATGCAATCTCTGTGTTAGCGATACCAATCTGAATTGCTGCACGTATTACATCAGCTGCACTTGTTGTGTAATCAACAAACGTAACAGGTATAACTCCGTATGGATTAACATTGTCCTCGTTTACTTGTATAACACGTCCCGCTTGGTCAAACTTCATATGAATACCGGGTACGCCTTCTCTTGCTTCAGACCAGAACACAAATATACGATTGTTGCGGTGGTCACGACCTACTTCATACGACACACCAAAAGGATGTGACTCACCATCTAAATAATATCTTTTGTAATTCGGTATAATATCGTACTCTACTTTGTCACGTCCAAACTTACTGCGAAATGCCATGCTTCCTGTAAGCCACGCAGTTTCATTAAACTCTCTTGTAACTGTATCCAAGTGATGTGTCATCGCCAAATAATCATCAGCTTGTTCACCATTAATCATTCGTTTGGGAGAGTTTTTGTATAACATATTTCTGGCACGAGAGAAACGTGGCACAATCTTTTGTGGAAAGACAGGTACTTGCTCTAACGTAGAAGGAGAAAACCATTGTTCTATATGTTGGTCTACGTTCCTGTGATAATAAAAGTCGAGAGCGGTATCTCTTTCTGCGTTCTCTTTTTCTTCAAATCCCTTTTGCGCTGCTCTTACTGATTCAAGAACAACCTTTTCGGATAGGTCGGGTAACACTATGTCGTTTACTGTCATCATGCTTCATATTTCCAATTATTAAATGATTTAGACCTCATTATATGAGCGTCAACTAATCTGTTTGCTTCCCTTTTAAATCTTTTGTCCAAGTACATACCATATACCCACAAACTACCAAATAAAATATTAAAAGCAATTGACACACCAAATAAGAACGTTACCACGTTACACTCTCCATGACTCTACGTCTTGCCGGGAACAACCTATTAATACCATAACCGATTGCATCACTTGCATGACTCTGATTAGCATCTCTTTTATCTATATCATTACCACGCCATACATTACGCTCGAAGTCCATAATTAGATTAGGACAGTTTTCACAAGAGAAGTTGCCTTCTCGTATTAGCTTATTAACTGAATTAACACGCTCACGCACAGGTGGATTAGCTTTAGGTGCTGATATACTATAACCCGGGTGCGACCTAATGATTTGATGATCACTCGCAACTGCTGATGACCTTCTGGCTGAACCCGAACTGTCCGGAAATATCCTTGCTTTTGGATACCTTTTGACCAATTCCTCAACCATATCATATGTTGTTGCATTCTTTAGTCTTACCTCATCAAATACGTGTATCCAATTAGGGCCTATATAGAATATCTCTGAACTCATCGCATCAACGTTGAAGTCCATTGAAATACCAATAGGCAATCCACTATTCTTTAGATCGGGACGTTCTACAACGTGCTTTTCCCTATCAAAGTCTTTGTACACTCTGCCTTGTGTAAGATTAACAAACTTGCCATACACATACGCTTCAATTTGTTCTTCAGAGTAAGCCTGTAATAAACTCTGTTTATAGTCATCTGGCAAGTGTGGATTATCAAGCGTAGAAGCCTGTATTATACCAATGTCGAGGTTAGTATCATTTGCAAGATTAAAGCCCCAATTCAATTGCTCTGGCGTACCTGTAAGGTATATCTGCGACTTCTTTGCATCTGGATGTCTTACACGTGCAATCATCTGCTCAAATACCTCTCGCTTTTGTATAAAAGGTTCATCTATAACTGCCCATCCAATGTTCGGGCCACGTAACGAATCTGGTTTATCACCCGAGCCAAGCCATAATTTACCATTCCAATTGTGAAATATAAATTCACTACGTTGCTGATTATAGGTGTAATCAATACCCGCACGATTACATAGCTCCTTGAGCGTTATAATTATTGTCTTTGTCGCTAACTGATGTGAAGGCGATATATACATCCCCGGAACAGGATTGTTT
>Ga0208919_1000766_pt1 | contig 20197 bp, 30 predicted proteins | sample 4_EtaG_FD_184076 | JGI IMG/M metagenome (GOLD analysis project Ga0208919, IMG submission 184076) | Marine viral communities from the Subarctic Pacific Ocean - 4_ETSP_OMZ_AT15127 metaG (SPAdes) (version 3) | ecosystem: Environmental > Aquatic > Marine > Oceanic | place: Pacific Ocean | collected...
ATCATCCGACCCGTCACCCCCCTAACGCGCATCGCCTACCCGTCTACTATATATAGAGAAACGCTCAAATAATTACCTACTTTTTACATTTGTCCGACAATACATATCCTCTCTTCTCCCTTTTTTCTCCCTGAATGATGTCAGGAGTCCCATACCCCAAAAAAATTTTTCTAAAAAATCCGACTTTTTTGTTGACATCATTTGTCAACCCCTTCACCATGCTATAATCACCAAAGTTAACAGAGAACATCAATAGAAGGCTTTCGATTCTGATGTTCTCCTAGATTGCCCCTCTGGGTTCCGGGGCAATCGTAATCATACGAATGAATACGTCTTACCAGAGGACGTTCTATAGAAACTTTGACGGCTGATTCTATGCCTTTAGATCGCATTGATCCTGATCTTTTAAAAAAGATACCTAACCTCCCTATAGAAGAGCAGAAAGAAATTCTCTCTTTGATTGAGGAGTTAGAACAGGCTGAGAAGAAAGAAGTAGCAAAAGACTCGTTTCTAGGATTCACTAAGAATGTGTGGCCCGCTTTTATTGAAGGTAGGCACCACAAGATCATGGCTGAAGCCTTTGAGAGGGTTGCTAGAGGTGAATTGAAGCGTTTGATCGTGAATATGCCGCCTAGGCATACGAAGTCTGAGTTTGCTTCCTATCTACTCCCGGCTTGGTTCTTGGGCAAGTATCCTGAGAAGAAGATCATACAGACGGCACATACCGCAGAGTTGAGTGTGGGTTTTGGTAGAAAGGTTAGAAACCTAGTCGATAGTGATGATTTCAAGAACATATTCTCTAAAGTTGCCTTACGGGCTGACTCCAAGGCTGCTGGCCGATGGAGTACCAACGAAGGTGGCGAGTACTTCGCTATCGGTGTTGGTGGTGCGGTAACAGGAAAGGGCGCTGATCTTCTTATAATCGACGATCCCCATAGCGAGCAGGAGGGTCAGAGCGCAGACCCATCAGTTTTTGATAAGGTCTATGAATGGTACACATCCGGCCCTAGGCAGCGTTTGCAGCCCGGAGGAGCCATCGTTATGGTGATGACTCGCTGGCACAAAAGGGATTTGACTGGGCAGATCATTAAATCGTCCGTTCAACGCTCTGGCACCGATGAATGGGAAGTAATCGAGTTCCCGGCGATTATGCCTTCAGGTAAGGCGCTGTGGCCTGAGTTCTGGTCGATAGAGGAATTAACCTCATTAAGGAACGAACTGCCTTCTCCTAAATGGAACGCGCAGTATCAACAAAACCCAACATCCGAAGAGGGTGCGCTGGTCAAACGGGAATGGTGGAAAGAATGGGAAGAAGATTCCCCGCCTCCCTGTGAGTTTATTATACAGTCTTGGGATACGGCTTTCTTAAAGACCCAACGTGCAGACTACTCGGCCTGTACCACTTGGGGAGTCTTTTACAAGCCGGATGACGAAGGACTGCAACAACCGAATATAATACTGATGGATGCTTATAAGGAACGCCTTGAGTTTCCAGAGTTAAAGAAGACCGCATTTGAGTTCTATAAACATTGGGAACCGGATGCATTTGTGGTGGAGGCTAAAGCAGCCGGAACACCATTGATCTTTGAGTTGCGAGCTATGGGCATTCCTGTCGCTGAGTATACCCCCTCCAGAGGGAATGATAAGATAGCTCGTGTTAACGCCGTGGCGGATCTCTTTGCAAGTGGTATTGTCTGGGCTCCTCAAACCAGATTTGCAGAAGAGGTTATCGAGGAATTCGCTGCTTTTCCGGCAGGAGAGCATGACGACTTGGTAGACTCTTCTACTCAAGCTTTGCTTAGATTCCGTCAGGGCGGTTTTTTAAGATTAACATCCGATGAGGATGAAGAGCCGTTTTACAACAGAAAGGCTAATTACTACTAATGGCTTTCTTACAAAGCAATATCCCGCATTTTAAATGCTGGGTTAGAAAGGAATACACACACAATCACCAGAAGTATCATGGCGAGTTTATCCATGCAATGGCGATTGCAGTTACATCAATCCCGTGTCGATGCTTGAGCTTCCAGATGATATTTACTGGCGCTGAGACTTATGACACGGACGAGCCTAACGTTCATGGCGGTGCCATGTGGGCTAGGATGCCGATTACAGGTTTAGTGGCAGATACGCCGCTTCAGGAATGGCCTGAGCCAATGCCGGTGTGGGCAGCGCAGCCTTGGGATTGCTCGTCAAGGACACATAGCGTCTATGTCTTGGACAGGGCGACACCGTGTCCTTGGCTTGCCAAGATTGATAACGAGTTCTACCCAGCCAAGTATTACTTCACGGTAGACTACACTGACTCGGAAATAGCAGACGACCCAGCCCAGCACAAGCAAGCCCATGTAATGGAGTTATTGGATGCCGGCAAGTGGACAGGTAATATCGTGGCACTGCCTAACAATCGTGTTAGGGTCACACATCCTGCTTGGTTTGAGGTTGGAGAGGGTGCGCCAGACTTTAGGCCATCACAATATATTCATTACAGCAAGTCAGACCTAGACTACACGCTGGATGTAAACAAGGTTTTTGATAACTTATATGCAGAGGGTTCGGATGAAGAAGAAGACTAAAGGTTACTCAGCGGGTGGCAGGATGAAAAGCAAGATGAGTCCAAAGATGATGACTGGTGGCGGCAAGGTTAGGATGAGCACTAAGATGATGGCAGGTGGAGGTAAAACCACAGTCTCTGTAAAAGGTGATGACAGCATTACCCCCGGATTTTCTGCTAAAGCTCAAGAAAGACGCAAAAGAAAAGCGGCTGAAAAGAAAAAAATGGCTGGAGGCGGCAAAGTCCCTAAGACTGTTGCTAGAGGCAGTGGTGCGGCTAGGACACAGTATTTTAGGAAAAACGGCTAAGTGGCAGTAGATCGCCCCTTACAGACTCCTGATGGCCCAAATCCCTTTGCGGGTGGTCAGGATGCAATTGAGGTTGAAATTGTCAACCCTGAGTCCGTTTCGATTGAAACGCCCGATGGTGGCGTATTGCTGGATTTTGATCCAGAAGGCCCGATGGGCCGAATTCCGCATGATGCTAATTTAGCGGAGTACATTGAAGATACAGATCTTTTTTCAATTTCTCAGGATTTGATCGGTTCTTATAAAGCTGACAAAGAAAGCCGTTCAGACTGGGAAAGAGCATATATTGAAGGTTTGGACTTGTTGGGTCTCAAGCATGAAGACCGGACAACTCCTTGGGACGGAGCGTGTGGCGTATTTCACCCCTTGCTAACAGAATCCGTTATACGTTTCCAATCCCAAGCTATTCAGGAAATCTTCCCCGCTGGCGGCCCAGTTAAAACAAGCATTGTCGGGGTAGTAGATACTGAGAAAGAAAAACAAGCACATCGTGTTCAGGACTACTTGAACTACCTGTTAACTGAGAAAATGACCGAGTACAGGTCGGAAACAGAGAAGATGCTTTTCTCTCTACCACTGGCGGGTAGTGCTTTTAGGAAGGTTTACTATGATCCTAATATGGCAAGACCTTGTAGTATGTTTGTCCCGGCAGAAGACTTTGTGGTTAGCTATGGAGCGTCAGACCTAGAGACTTGTGAACGCGCAACTCATGTAATGAAGCGCAGCTCTAACGATGTTCGTAAACTGCAAGTATCCGGTTTCTATGTTGATGTTGATTTGCCATCACCCACACCCGATGTGGATGAGATTGAAAGAAAATATAATGAGTTAACGGGAGACTCCGCTAACTATGATCTTGACTCGAGGCACACTATTCTTGAGGTTCAGGTCAATCTAGACCTTCCCGGCTTTGAAGATACCGAGAAGGGAGAAGAGACAGGCATACAGTTACCGTATGTAGTAAGCATTGACCTGTCTTCACGAACGATTTTATCGATTAGACGTAACTGGTACGAGGATGATCCTGCTAAGTTAAAGCGTGAACACTTCGTTCATTACCAGTATATGCCCGGATTAGGGTTTTACGGCTTCGGATTGATCCATATGATTGGTGGATTGGCTAAATCAGCCACTTCACTACTTAGGCAATTAGTTGATGCGGGTACATTATCCAACTTACCCGGAGGCTTGAAGTCCAGAGGGCTTAGAATCAAGGGTGATGACACGCCAATCATGCCCGGAGAGTTCCGAGATGTAGACGTTCCCGGTGGAGCGATCAAAGATAACATCAGTTTCTTGCCGTACAAGGAGCCAAGCTCCGTTTTATACCAGTTACTAGGCGATATCGTCGAAGAAGGACGAAGATTTGCCTCTGCTGCTGACGTAAAAGCAGCGGATATGAACGCTGAAGCCCCTGTTGGGACGACTTTAGCGATACTAGAACGCTCTATGAAGGTGATGAGTGCGGTTCAGGCCCGCTTACACGCCTCTATGAGGTCAGAATTAAAGCTTTTATCGAATATTGTGCGGGACTTCGGCCCTTCATCTTATCCCTACCTTCCAGATGAGGAGCCGATAACCCGTCAAGACTTCGATGATCGCGTAGATATCATTCCAGTCAGCGATCCTAACGCCGGAACGATGGCACAGCGCATTATGCAGTACCAAGCGGCCCTACAATTAGCCCAACAAGCGCCAGAAATGTACGATTTGCCGCTTTTACACCGCCAAATGCTGGAAATCCTGAATATTCAGGACGCAGACAAGATTGTTCCGCTTGAAGATGAAATAAAACCGACTGATCCGGTTAGTGAGAACATGAATATCATTAATGGAGAGCCGGTTAAGGCGTTTATCTACCAAGATCACGAAGCGCACATACAAACACACATGGCAATGGCCCAAGACCCGCAGATCCAAGAAATTATGGGCAAAAGTCCTAATGCTCAGAAGGTTATGGCGCAAATGGCTGCCCATATACAAGAACATTTGGCGTTTAAGTACCGTCAAGAGGTTGAAAAGCAGCTTGGAGTGGAGCTTCCGCCCCCTGACCAGCCTTTACCAGAAGATATTGAGTACAGAATCTCCAGATTGGTGGCTCCTGCGGCAGAACAAGTCCTTCAGCAGGGTCAACAGCAACAACAACAGAAACAAGCTCAAGAACAGGCTCAAGACCCTGTTATCCAGATGCAGCAGCAAGAGCTTCAGATTAAACAACAGCAAGCTCAGACTAAAGCCCAGACAGAAATGGCTAAAATACAAATCGATATGCAGAAAACCGCTGATAAGTCTTCTATTGAAAGGGAGAGAATGAATCAGCAAGAGCGTATCGAGATGGCTAAGATTGACGCGAAGAGAGAGGCTGAGATGTCTAAGGAAGAGATGGAGCGTGATCGACTTGAGTCTAATGAAGAAATGCAAGAAGCCAAGCTTGGTCTTGAACTAGCCAAACAGGTGATGGAAAACGAAAGACAAGCAGAAGAAGTCTCTTCAAAAGAAACGATAGAAGGATTTAAGGCTGGCGTTCAGACGGCACGAGATTTAAGAAATGAGTGATCTGGTATCAGATAACTTGTTTGAAGCCGTTAGAAAGGGTATAAGGGCGCAGATGAATGAGATGAGCGACCACATCAGTGGAGGTGGTTGTTCTGATTTTAGCGAATACTCTAAGTGTTGCGGGATCATACAGGGTCTGGCAATAGCTGAGAGAGAACTTCTCGACCTAAAAGAAAGGTACGAGAAAGCATAATTCTCCGCATAAGCGGTGCAACGCGACTCTGGACGCGAATTTCCAGTGCAAAAGGTATAACTAATGGCTGAAACATTAGCAATCGAAGAAGAGAGTTTGAAGCAAGAAGCTGAAGACGCTCGAAGCGCTAATCAATTACCTGACCCGAAAGGGTATAAAGTGTTAATTGCTTTGCCAGAACCAGAAGAAAAGACGGATGGAGGAATCCTGAAGGCTGTTCAAACGCTGCAACAAGAAGAAGTGGGATCAATCGTAGGCTTTGTTCTAAAGTTAGGGCCAGATGCTTATAGCGATTCACAGCGTTTCCCTTCTGGCCCCTACTGTAAAGAAGGGGATTGGATATTAATGCGTTCTTATTCAGGCACCAGATTCAAGGTGCATGACCGAGAATTCCGTTTAATCAATGACGATAGCATTGAAGCTGTTGTTGAAGATCCAAGAGGCATTGTTAAGGTATGAGTGAGCTGCAACAGGAACTGGAGACTGATTCTCCTGCAAGTGCTGAAGAGAAATTCTTTGGCGTTAAAACAACTATTGGTAAGAAAGGCGAGGTTAGCCAGCAAGAGTCGGACTCAGAGGTCTCAGACGTTGAGTACGAAATTGTTGATGACAGGCCGCCTGAAGACCGAAGACCACCAAAATCGTCAGCTTCTCCTCAAGATGAAGATGATGAGTTAAGTGGTTATAGCGAAAAAGTTAAGAAGCGAATCAATAAGCTGCGTTACGAGCAAAACGAGGAACGTAGGCAACGAGAAGCTTCTGAAAGGATGCGAGATGAAGCGGTAAAGATCGCTCAAGTCCTCGCAAACAAAAACAAAGAGTATGAAGCTTTAATCAATCGAGGCGAAGGCGCATTGATTAATACTGTTAAGCAGAAAGCTGAAATGACTCTTGAAAACGCCAGATCTAAGTATAAGAAGGCGTATGAAGAGGGGGATACGGACAACGTAGTCTCTGCTCAGGAACAATTGATGAAGGCTCAGGCAGAGCTAACAGAGGCTGAACGGTATGAAGACAGCTTGCCCCAGCAGGGTCAGTGGCAACCACCACCCCCTCAACAGCAAGCGTATCAACCGCAACCCCCTGTAGCACCAGCGGTTTCGCAGGAAGTGCCTCCGCCTGAACCTTCTCCAGAATCGTCAGCTTGGGCTGAACGCAATCCTTGGTTTATGAATCCAGAAAATAAAGCAATGACTGCGACAGCTTATGGCTTACATGAGGAGGCGTTGAGAGATCATGGGTTAAGACCTAATTCTCCTCAATACTTCCAGTATGTGGATAATGGTATGAGAGGTTCATACCCAGATTTTGGATGGCAGGATGAAAGCGATACAGATGGACGTACCGCGACTGTGACTGCCAACCAGCCCTCGTCGGTGGTGGCACCTTCCGCAAGGAATAATGGTGCTAAACCGCGCAAAGTACAGCTAACGTCCACTCAGGTAGCTCTCGCCAAGCGACTTGGGTTAACCAATGAACAGTATGCAAAAGAACTCATTAAGGGGAATTTTTGATGTCTGAAGAGCGCACACCAAGAAACAATACTTCGCGTAAAGCGGATGAGAGACCGAGCGATAAGTGGATACCAGCTTCAACGCTGCCAGATCCAGAACCACAAGAGGGTTGGGTTTTCCGATGGGTACGAACCAGTATCCTTGGACAAGCAGACAACACTCATGTTTCGCAGATGTTTAGAGAAGGTTGGAGTCCTTGTAAGGCCGAAGACCATCCTGAGCTAAAACTGCAACCAGATGTTGGTTCTAAGTTTGAAGGCAATCTTGAGGTAGGTGGTTTGCTTTTATGCAAAGCTCCCGCAGAAACAATGGCTGCCAGAGAGGCTCATTTCCAGAATATGGCAAATGACCAGATGGATTCCGTTGATAATAACTTTATGCGCGAAAACGACCCTCGTATGCCTCTGTTAAATCCAGAGAGAAGTACGAGAACAACTTTTGGTAGAGACTAACCCAAGTTGCTGGGTTGTTTCTATAATTAAAGGAGGTCATTTATGGCTACCACAGCAACCCCAATGGGCGCTGAACCAGTAAACACTCTTAGTGCGAGCGGCTCTTACACAGGTAAAGTTCGGCACATTAAGATTGCCAATGCTTATGGTACAGCAATTTTTTACGGTGATTTCGTTAAGCTAGTTGCCGCTGGTACTTTAGAGAAAGCGGCGGTTACAACTTCTGTTGTAGCTGGCACTGTCGGTATCTTTGTAGGATGCTCCTACACTGATCCAAGTACTAGTCAGTTAACTTTTAACCAGACTTTCCCGGCTTCTACAGCAGCAGATGACATTATGGCATATGTTGTTGATGACCCTAAACTTGTATTCCAAATGCAGGGTGATGAGGCTATTGCTCAAACCGGACTTGGAAACAATGTTTCGGCGGTTAGCACTGCTGGTTCAACCACAATCGGTAGAAGCAAGAACGCTCTTGACGGCGGTTCTATTGCTACTACTAATACTTTACCACTTCGTATCGTTGAATTTGTAGACGGCCCAACTAGTTCAGTTGGTGATACTTATACAGATTGTTTGGTGACATACTTGCCACTAAGCCATGCATACGAAACCAAGCTAGGCGTATAAGGAGAATAACGAATGGCTATTTCTAGAGCGCAAATGCTTAAAGAACTCCTGCCGGGACTTAATGCCCTTTTTGGTTTGGAGTATGGAAAATACGAAGACGAGCATGAACTCATTTATGAGACAGAAAGCTCCGAGCGTAGTTTTGAAGAGGAAGTGAAGTTGAGCGGCTTTGGTGCTGCTCCTGTGAAAAACGAAGGTTCTGCAATCTCTTATGATTCAGCGCAAGAAGCTTTCACTGCACGATACAATCACGAAACTATTGCTATGGGATTCGCAATTACGGAAGAAGCGATGGAAGATAACTTGTATGACTCACTGTCTGCACGTTATACCAAAGCTCTTGCCCGTGCTATGGCGTATACCAAGCAAGTTAAGTCGGTTAATCCTCTTAACAACGGTTTTACGACAGCTTACAGCTCAGGTGACGGTGTTGCTTTGTTCAGCGCTTCTCACCCGCTTGTAAATGGCGGTACGAATGCGAATCGTCCATCGACTGGCGCAGACCTTAACGAGACATCATTAGAAAATGCAATCATCTCGATTGCTGCTTTCACTGATGAGCGTGGTTTGTTAATCGCTGCACGGCCTCGTCGTTTGATTGTTCCGCCCGCTTTGATGTTTACAGCAACTAGATTGCTGGAATCCACTCAACGTGTTGCTACAGCAGACAATGATGTTAACGCTATCCAGAACATGGGAGCTATCCCTGAAGGATACGCGGTAAATCATTACCTGACTGACTCAAATGCATTTTTCATCATTACGGATGTTCCTAATGGTCTGAAGCATTTCGAGCGTACCGCGCTTGAGACAAGCATGGACGGAGACTTCGATACTGGTAACGTGAGATACAAGGCAAGGGAGCGATACTCTTTTGGAGTAAGTGACCCACTTGGAATTTACGGTTCACCCGGATCAAGCTAACGGATATGGGGGTGCTTTGCGCCCCCTTTCTTTCCTGACTAATTGTTCCACATGGAACATTAGACAATAGCCAAGACAGGAGACACACATGGCTAAGACTACTTTTACAGGCCCAGTCCGTTCGGAAAATGGGTTCCAACAAGTTTCTAAGAACACAACTACTGGTGCTATTACAGTTACTAGTGGTGACAAAATGGCTACTGAGGCTACCTCAAGTGCTGGTATTGAAGGCACTGCTGCTGTTTATGTAACTCAAGTTAATCGCTTAAAGAGTGATGTTGACACTAATGTAAATATTGTTAAGACGACAATTATGATCGATCTTACCGATTTGCGAGATGGCGGCACTGCTGGCGACATCATTGGTAAAGATGGTGATGGAGTTGCGTTTATTGGCCGAGTAACCACTGCTAACCAAGGCGTTGTATTTGGTGTAACTATGACTTGCACAGAGACACCCGCTGGCGGCGGCACGGATATAGACTTATATTCTGCTACTGAAGGCACTGGTGTTAACGATACAGCCATTGGTGATTTAACTGAAACTCAAATCATTAACGCTGGCGCTGCTTCCGCAGGAACAATGGTTGCTGGCGGCACTATAGCTGCTGACCAATACTTATACTTAGTGGGTCAAGGAACCGGCCACGCTGCCTATACGGCAGGACGCTTCCTGATTGAGATCACTGGGTATGACGTAGCTTCGTAGGGAGTAATTTATGGCTGATGCGGTAGCGACTCAAACGATACAGGATGGCGGTAAAAACGCCATCTTTCGTTTTACAAATGTAAGTGATGGAACTGGCGAGTCTGCTGTTACCAAAATAGATGTGTCTGCTTTGTCTAATGATCCTATGAGCGGCAAAGCCTGCTCGTCTGTTGTTATTGAAAAGATTTACTACCAAACCATTGGTATGGGCGTAAAGATATTTTTTAATGCATCAACAGATGTTTTGGCATGGCAGTTAGCCGCTGATTGGTCTGACACTTTGGACTTTTCAGAATTTGGTATACCAGATACTGAGGCAACTGGAACAACAGGTGATATTCAGTTTACAACTGTTGGTCATTCTAGTGGTGATGTATATGTAATCGTCATGCAAGTAAGGAAGCGATATGGCTAAACTTGAGATGTTTGTTAATGGTAACTTTGCTGATGGCGAAGAGGTTTATCAGATTGGCACTAAAAACAAAGATGGTAGCGGTCAGACTGCTGATGGCGAATATGACATTGTTGTTTTTGATCCAATGCGTAAACCTGAAGCTGAGGCTAAGTTAAAGGAGCTTTTAAAAGGTGCTGACGAGCCAGCAAAGAAAAAAACGGAAACGAAGGCGGCTAAGAAAGATCCAGAGACTAAATCGGCTCCGAGAAAAAGAAAGGCTTCAGCAAAAGCTAAAGGCTAATGGCTAGAAACTACAAAGAAGAGTACAAGCACTTTCACTCAAAGCCAGATCAAAAGAAACGTCGAGCAGGTAGAAATGCCGCTCGACGTAAGCTTTTGAAGACAGGCGCTGTTAGCAAAGGTGATGGAAAGGATGTTCATCATAAAGACGGTAACGCCTTGAATAATAAGAAGAAAAATCTTAAAGTGGTTTCTAAGAAAAAGAACAGAGGTTCTTTGAGAGTCAAGTGACGATTTCTAGAGCGCAACAAAAGAAACAAACTTCCAGCTCGCCCGCCAAGCGTAAAGTGAAAAAGGTGATGGGTGAGTATAAACAGGGAAAGCTTAAATCTAGCTCAGGTAAAAAGGTAACAAGCAAAAAGCAAGCTGTTGCTATCGCTTTGTCTGAGTCCAGAAAAAAGAAAAGGAAAAAGTAATATGCCAGATAAAATACTTGCGGCTATAAGTCCTGCTTACGGGATTGCTACCGGAACCGGCCCTTACAAACATCTTCTCGGAACTCTTGGCCGTGACCATTACGATAAGAAAGCAAATGAAAGAAAAGAAAAAGAAGAAGAAGCGAAAGAGCTGGCTAAAAAAGACATGATTAGGCGAGGAATAGAATCCGCAGCTTCACACACTACAACCGTTCAGAAAAAAGCTGGCGGTAGAGTTAGGGCTATTGATGGCAAGGCTATAAAAGGCAAGACTAGAGGTAGGTTTATCTAGGATGGCTACTAGCGGAACATATGCATTTACATTAGATCTTGGCGATGCCATTGAAGAGGCTTTTGAAAGGGCTGGGCTTCAGCTTCGAGGCGGCTATGACTATCGTACAGCGAGAAGAAGTATTGATCTGCTAATGCTTGAATGGCAAAACAGAGGATTAAACCTGTGGACGGTTCAAGAAGGCAGCCAAGCTCTTACTGCTGGCACTAGCAGATATACTTTGTCTGGTGATGTGCTTGATATTGTAGAAGCATTTATAAGAACTGATGCTGATGATGTAAGCAATCAGTTTGACCAAACCCTTAACAGAATGTCTATAAGTCAATACGCTCATCTTTCAAACAAGCTTACTCAAAGCAAGCCTCTTCAGTATTACGTTGAAAAAGATCCTTCTGCGATTTCTGTGAATCTTTGGCCTTCTCCAGACAGCCAAAAGACTTATACGCTCATTTATTATTATATGCAGAGGGTCGAGGATGCCGGTTCTCCTGCCTCCAACAACATGGATGTTCCATCTAGATTCCTTCCTTGCTTGGTTGCCGGTTTGGCTTACAAGCTAAGTATTAAGTATGGGCCAGACACCAATAGAAGCACTTTCTTAAAAGCAGATTATGAAGAGCAGTGGGTTGAAGCTGCCGATGCCGATAGAGGAAAAGCATCTTTGTATATTTCACCGGGAGGCTATGCAACAGTATGACAAGCTTTGCTGCTGGAAAATATGCTTTTGGCTACTGTGATCGAACAGGTTTTCGGTACGCAAAAAAAGACCTTGTTCCTCAGATCGAGAATCAAAGACCGACAGGGCTGTTGGTTGGTAAAGATGTATTAGATGAAGATCAACCGCAATTACAGCTTGGAAAGATCCGTATGGATGATCCTCAAGCGTTAAGGAATCCGCGACCAGATCAATCTCTTGATGAAAGTAGAAGGCTTTTTGCTTGGAATCCTGTTGGCGGAGGAGTCACTTCTCTTGGTAGCAGGACGGTTGGTCTTGATATAGAAGCTAAATTAGGAAGAGTAACGGTGACAACAAGCTAATGGCGTGGACATATACAACATTAAAGAGTGCGATTCAGGACTACCTAGAGACAACTGAAACTACGTTTGTCAATAATCTAGGCGTTATTGTTAAGCAAGCTGAAGATAGAATATTAAAAACAATACAGCTTCCTGATTTCCGCAAAAACGTTACAGGCACAACTACTGATGGAACCGCTTATCTTAGTATGCCCTCAGATTTCTTGGCTCCGTATTCTCTTGCTGTAGACAATAGCGGCTACGAATTTCTTTTATTCAAAGATGTCAGTTTTATAAGAGAGGCTTATCCAGTAGGCACGACAGAAGGTGTGCCAAAACATTATGCTGTGTTTGACGAAAATAGTTTTATTTTAGGGCCAACGCCTAGCTCAAACTTAACGGCAGAACTTCATTATTTTTATAAGCCAGAGTCTATTACAGCGTCCGGTGATGGTACTAGTTGGCTTGGAGACAACGCTGAAAGCACATTGCTATATGGTTGCTTGGTCGAGTCATACACCTTTTTGAAGGGTGACCCGGATATGCTTAATTTGTATATGTCTAGATATGAGGACGCTCTAGGTAAGCTTAAAATTCTTGGGGAAGGGTATAGTACTACCGATAGTTATAGATCTGGATCAGTGAGGCAAGCAAGACAATGATGGATGTAGGTGTAGGAGAAGTTGGGAATGTTAATGTTGTTACAACTAACAACGCTGGACTCCCTATTGAGCATTGGGCTGAAAGAGCGACAAATACAATTGTTTCTGTAGGATCAAACAGTCATCCGCTAATCAAAGAACAGGCAGAAGCTTTTAAAGAACAGGTTCGTCATGTGGTTAAGTACTATATGGATGAGGCTGTAAAGAGCGATAGAACGACTTTAATTGCCGAACTGGAAATGAATAATCAAAAAGACATGGCCGATATTTTAAGGAGACTATAATGGCGATCACCCAAGCTGTGGCGACCTCGTTTAAATCTGAGCTTTTACAGGGAATTCATAATTTCCATAATGGCTCTGGTGGAGGAACGACTACTACAACAGGCACAGGCAATACCTTTAAGATTGCTTTGTATACAAGTAGCGCAACGATGTCGGCATCTACTACCGCTTATGCGACTACTAATGAGGTGTCTGCTACTGGTACGGGCTACACGGCTGGCGGTAATACGCTTACCAATGTAGATCCGACTACTTCAGGAACTACAGCGTTAACAGATTTTTCTGACAGCACTTGGTCAAGCAGCTCGATTACTGCAAGAGGAGCATTAATTTATAACTCCTCTACTACAGCAGGATCAGCTAACAGGGCAGTAGTTGTATTAGACTTTGGCGCAGACAAAACTTCAACAAGTGGTGACTTTACTATTGCATTTCCAACACCGGATGCGAGTAACGCTATAATTAGGATTGCGTAAGGCATAATGTGGCAGATGTCAAAGTTGCATTTGATGGATGGAATTCGTCCTCTCACGGATGGGGCGATGGAACGTGGGGCAATGGGTCTGCATTCCCGGCTAGTACAACGTCTGTCGGCTCTGTCTCGGTCAGCGCGGATGCAAATGTTACGCTTACTGGCAACTCGGCAACAGTCTCTGTCGGCTCAGTATCTGTATCCGCTGATGCGAATGTCTCTCCTTCTGGTAATTCTGTTACTGGGAGCGTTGGTTCGGTTAGTGTCTCGGGTACGGCAAATGTATCACCAAGCGGAAACGCGGCTACAGCATCCGTTGGATCGGTTTCGGTATCGGCTGATGCAAATGTATCGCCAAGTGGTAATGCGGGTACAGTTGGGCTGGGATCGGTTACAGTTACAGGGACAGCGACAGTATCCCCTACAGGAAGTTCTGCAACGGTATCTGTTGGCAGCGTTACGGCGATTACAAGCAATACGATTCCTGTCACCAGTACAGAGCTTGTCGCGTCTACAGCAAGCGTTAGTATCAACGGTGACTCGATTGTTGGAGTCACAGGAAATTCGGTCACGGTTTCAACAACAACTCCCCTTGTCTGGAGCTTGGTTGACGACAGTCAAACAGCAAGCTGGTCAGGGGTTAGCACAAGTCAAACACCAAACTGGACGGCTATTGACGACAGTCAAACGCCTAATTGGAAAGAGGTAGCATAAATGGCAACTTACGTTAATGACCTAAGATTAAAGGAAATCGCCACTGGCGATGAATCAGGAACTTGGGGAACAAGTACAAATACAAATTTGGAGCTAATCGCTGAAAAGTTTGGGGCAGCAAGCGAGGCTCTTTCGGACGCTAGTACCGCCACCATTACGATGCAGGATGGAACTAGTGATGCATTTCGCTCGATGGCTCTTACCCTTACAGGATCTCTCTCACAGGCTTGTACGGTCACGTTAGCTCCAAATACTCTTTCTAACGTCTGGGTAGTTCAGAACTCCGCTGGCGATACAGTCACATTAACCGCAGGAACAGGCGCAAATGTGGTCATACCAAATGGCGGTATCCGTATGGTCGCTACTGACGGTGGCGGTTCTGGTGCAGCGGTTACAGATGTACTCGATGTACTAGGCGGTACAGGCAACGTAGGACTTGGTTCAGGTGCGTTTGGCACAGGGCTGACTACAGGCACAGATAACGTAGCTATCGGTGAGGCTGCGGGTGATGCGCTTACAAGCGGTTCTGACAACACGTTTGTTGGCGACAACGCTGGTGGGGCAACAACCACAGGAGCCTTTAACACTGCTATTGGAGCAAACGCATTAGATGCGAATACTACGGCTTCTAGTAATACCGCAATGGGAATGAACTCGTTAAGCTCAAACACGACTGGTGCAAGCAACACGGGAATTGGCGTAAATGCATTGTTTACTAATACTACAGGGACTCAAAGTGTTGCGATTGGAGAGCAGGCTTTATACCTGAATAACGGTGCAAGCAACACAGCGGTTGGATATGACGCATTACGCGCTAATAGTACCGGCACAGGCAACGTAGCGGTTGGACATAATGCTTTAGATGCAAACACTACTGCAAATTACAACGTAGGTATTGGTATTAGTGCAGGGACTTCTATTACAACGGGTAGTGAGAATATATTAGTAGGAGGCTTTGCAGGCGATGCGATTACAACGGGAGCGGAAAATACGGCAGTTGGTTCTGTTGCTCTTTCAGCTAACACCACCGCTACCGGCAACACAGCGATTGGATATGCTGCTCTTACGGCCAACACCACAGGTGCAAACAATGCCGCAGTTGGTAAGAATGCACTAGATGCTAATACCACTGGTGCAGACAACGTGGCGGTTGGATATGATGCGCTAGGAGCTAATCAGACAGGTGGACAAAACACTGTAGTAGGGGTTGCTGCACAAGATGCAGCTACGGCAAACGATTATGTTACGGCTATAGGTTACGCAGCGTTAAGTAACAGCACGGCTAGTTATAACACCGCTTTAGGAAGGTATGCGGGGTTGGCGAACACCACTGGGACTAATGCTGTATATCTCGGATATAACGCTGGTAAGGCAGTCACTACTGGTAATGGCAACACTGTTGTTGGAACAGAAGCATTACAGGCAGTCACTACTGGACAGTACAACGTAGCTATGGGTAATGCAGCACTGTACTCTAATACTGCGACAGGAAATGTTGGCATAGGTCATGTTGCACTTTATGCCAACACCACGGGTACGGGCCATGTTGCCGTTGGCTATGCCGCATTAGACGCGAACACCACGGGCAATAACAGTACAGCTATTGGCTATAACGCATTAACGGCTGCTACGACAGGAAATCAAAATACGGCTATAGGTACTCAAGCACTACTCGCGATGACTACTGCTAGTGACAACACCGCAGTTGGGATGAATGCTGGTTTAGCTATAACGACAGGCCCGCAAAACACAGCTATGGGTTCTTCTGCTTTATCTCATGTAACAACAAGTTCAAGAAACGTAGCAATCGGATATCACGCTTTAGAAGAATGCACAAACGATGAAAACACCGCAGTTGGTACACAGGCTCTGCAAGATAACACCACTGGGTATTACAATATTGGGTTGGGTTATTTGGCAGGAGGTGCAATAACCACAGGAAATTCTAATGTCGCAATCGGGTCGTTTGCATTAGATGCAGCGACCACCGCCTCAAACAACGTGGCAGTGGGAACTTCAGCTTTAGGAGCCAACACCAGTGGGGCGCAAAATAATGCGCTAGGTGGCGGTGCGCTTGCAGCAAACACTACAGGGGCTAACAATCTTGCTATCGGATATAGCACACTTAATGACAATACAACAGGTGGCCGAAATGTCGCTGTTGGAAACTATGCTTTTGACACCCAAGTAGGTAGTGGTAGCTATAACGTAGGCCTTGGTTATGCGGTAGGCGATGCGGTGTCTACGGCGCAATACTGCACATTTATTGGTGATGTGGTAGGTGACGCGGTTACTACTGGATCCGGTAATACAGGGGTTGGTGGTGCTGCTATGAGTGCGGTAAGTACAGGTAGTTATAACACCGCATTGGGCTATGGTAGTTTTTCATCAGCAGTAACAGCTTCAAATAACATTACTGTTGGAGCTTTTTGTGGAGATCTTATTACCACTGGAGCAAACAATGTCCTTGTAGGGTTTGATGCAGGTTCTTACAGCGTTAATTTAACAACGGGTCTTTACAATGTAATAGTGGGTAATTACTCCAGAGTAAGCACTGACGCTGGAGAATCCCAAATTGCTATTGGGTATAACGTGCAGTGTACAGGCAATAGTAACTTTACATTTGGAGGTGGCACAAATGACAGCAACATCGCTTTTGGTGCAACTTCAATAACAGCCCCTTCAGATATTCGCCTTAAAGAAGATATTCAGGATGAAAAAGTAGGTCTTGAGTTTATAAACGGACTACGCCCTGTTACCTATCTTTGGAAAAAAGAAAAAGACATTCCTGAAGACATGGAAACTCATAAGCCTGACTCTGAAGAGCGGGTAATGAATGGCAAATATAATCATGGATTTGTTGCTCAAGAAGTTAAAGAGCTGATTGATAAAACGTCTGACCTGAAGGAAGGTTTTGATATGTGGTCTGAGTCTGGTGAAGATAAAAGGCAACGAATTGGTGAGGGTGCTTTAATGCCGATAATGGTAAAAGCCGTACAGCAGTTATCTGAAAAGGTAGATGAGTTAACTGAAAAACTTAACAACTGTAATTGCGAATAGGAGACAAAAGCAATGGCAATAAAGAAAACTTTAACTTCCGCAGTTCCTTATTCTGAGGATGGAAAGGTAACACGATGGGAGTTTGAAATGCAGTACGAGCAAGGTACTGAAGGCAAAGCTGATTATTATACAAATACTAAAAGAGCTATTGTTCATGCTGTTGAAGTAAAATATCTTCCTGATGGAGATGAAACAATTAATAATTTTACTCCTAAAGCAGCCGCTGATTGGACTAAGAAAGAACTTGAAGATCTTTGCCCAATAGCGCATTGGGATGTCATATTTGCTAGTCAATACGATTCTGTGATTACTAACCCGCCTAAAGACCCTGTGCGTGATGACAGCTACGCTATCCCTAGTTAATGGAACCGCAACCTTATAATTTTCATACGCTTCCAGCAGTCTTTATGCTAGAGACTCAGCTGCCTGAGAACATGGTGGGTGATCTGAATACTTATCTCGATAAGCTGATGGTTGCCGAAGAGCGTAAGAGTCATGCGGGTACGTTAGTAGGTCAGATAGGCCACGGACAGCAGCTTACGATGGATCATCTTTGTGAAGAAATGAAAGACTTCAACATAATGATTCAAGGGTTGGCGATGGACTATGTAAAGCAGTTCTGTGCTGCATCTGGCAATCCCTTAGAAGGTAATCGGGAGGTAATGACTGATGAGCTTTGGAGTGTTCATTCTTATATGGGCGACTACAATCCTATACACGATCATGGTACTAAAACGATTATGGGAGTCTCCTGCACCACATGGACAAAAGTACCGCAACAAATCCTAGATCAGCCTACAGCGGGAAGTCCTGAATACAGCCTGTATAATTCCAGTGGTAATGCGGATGGTTGCCTTGCTTTTAGCTATGGTCGAAACAGTTTATTAGATGTGGAACGGTTAGCGCCCCCGCAGAGCTTTATTGTCAAGCCAGAGGTAGGAAAGCTATTAATGTTTCCTAGTTGGTTAACACATATGGTTTACCCTTTTGAGGGTGATGGAGAACGGCGCACAGTCGCTGCAAATTTAAATGTATGGAAGGTAAAGGAAGATGGAACAAGACACTAAAGAAGACACAGTTACAGTTACGGCCCCAGAAGAAGAGGTTGTTCAGCTTCCCCCTAATCCTGAGATGTTAACTGCTCGTATGGAGGAGCTTAGAGAAGAGATTGGTCAGATCACCAATGTAATCAATGCAAACCAAAAGCAGCTTGATACTTATGTAGCGGCATTTAATTGGTATTCACAGCAGCTAGAAGCAGCCAATGCGGAGCAACAGTAATGGACTTTATCGCTGATATCTTAATCTATGCGAGCCTTTTTGTGACAGTGAGCAGTGCGATATGTGCAGTTACGCCTACCCCTAAAGACAATGAGTTTATGGGTAAGTACATCTATCCCATCCTTGAAACTATTGCTTTAAACATTGGCAAAGCTAAGGAAGGCTCGACTGTTACTCCAATTAAGTTCGTGAAAAGATCAGACTAATGCCAGCAAAAAAGGCTACTGCTAAAAACAAAACTGCTACTCCTAAATCGCAGGATGCTTTGTCTGAAATAAAGACGCATCAAAGAGAATGCGCCATTCGATATGAGTATATTGAGAAGCGTCTTGATGAAGGCTCAGAAAAGTTTAAGCGTTTAGAGATGCTTATATGGGGAGTATACCCATTCATAGCTGCTAGCATTTTTGCCACCAAATTCCTATGACCGATGAAAGGTGCAATTCTAGCATTTATGCTAATAACAGTCGTAGAAGGCAATGTTGTTGATGGCGCAGAGAGTATGTTGTTTAAAGACATTCATCGTTGCCAGCAGTTTGCTTACTGGATTGAGCATAATTGTAGAGACGCTATTTGCAGAGGCGGAGTTAAGCAGCAAAAGATAACGGCTTATTGCAAGCCGGTTATGGCTGGAGCAAATCAAAAGTTTTGGGATTAGTGATGAGTGTATACAACGCTTTGTTTTATATAATGGAGGAGAAACGCTTTGTCCGATGGGATGAGTATATTAAATACTATCGGAATCAAGGTGTTGAAGATAAGTGAGTTCAAAAAAGCTACAACAAGACTCTGTATGGGCTAAGTACGATATAGATAATGATGGAACCGTTAGCGATGAAGAGTTAGAACGGGCTACTCAAATGATCGAATTAGACCTTAGAGAAGAAAAGCAAGACTCCCAGCGCAGGATTGCTTGGGTAGCTATGGCTTCTATGGTTGCGTATTCATTGTTGCCTTTAATGCCGTTTGTCCCAGAAGACAGGCTTTCAACCCTTTCATCATTAAGTGATATGTTATTTCTTAGCCAAGCTTCAATTATAGGTCTTTATTTCGGCGCTACCGCCTATATGTCTCGCAAACCATAGCCGGAGGTGAGCCATGATTATCGAAAGCGTAGCTGCGGCTGCGGCAATCCTGAACCAAATCGGCAAATTAATAGAGACTGCCAGTGAAGCTCAAGGCGGGGCGCAGCGAGTCATGTCTGCCATCCTTGATTTTGGTCAGGGTTTAGATGATCTTGAGAAAAACGAAAGAGAAAAGTTTGTTAATGTCAGCCATAGTGATCTGCTCAAAATTTCTATGATGCGTAGGCAACAGGAAAGGTACGAGAAGGATCTCGAGAATATGCTCATAGTGGTCGATCCGGCTCTTCACACAACCTATGTGAAAGCCAAGGCTGACCAAGCAGCAAAACGCAAGCGACACATGGAGATGCTGGCCCAGCAGAAAAAACAACGGGCAGAGT
>Ga0208919_1000768_pt1 | contig 20187 bp, 44 predicted proteins | sample 4_EtaG_FD_184076 | JGI IMG/M metagenome (GOLD analysis project Ga0208919, IMG submission 184076) | Marine viral communities from the Subarctic Pacific Ocean - 4_ETSP_OMZ_AT15127 metaG (SPAdes) (version 3) | ecosystem: Environmental > Aquatic > Marine > Oceanic | place: Pacific Ocean | collected...
GTTCAGAGGGGTGGACGTGGGATTCGATAGCGGAGTCGATAGAGGAACAGTTCGGCATCAAAGTCCACAGAACAACGATCCAAAGATGGCACGATCGTCAACTAGGGGACTTGGAAACAATAGACGAATCAGTTCCCTTACTTCCAAACGATAAAATAAGATTAGATAAAAAAGTAGCTCATGCGGTTAGTGAAGCTAATCTGTACCGAAAACTATATCGGCAGCTTCTTAAAGACAATGTTAAAAAAGAAGTTATTATAGACACTATCCATAATCTTACTTCAGTATTTAAACCTGTAGCTATTCAAAATTATAAATCCCCTAAGGGTAAGTTTACTGGTAATCATCCTCAAACTGTAGTAGCACCTCTAACGGATACTCATATAGGGGAATCAGTTAATGCTGAACAGATGATAGGTTTAAACACATATGACTTTTCAGTATTTAATCAAAGACTATATGGCTGGGCTTATCAATTATTAAATCTGGTTAACTATAGACGTAACATTGCAAAGATAGACGACTTAATAGTTCCAATGTTAGGTGATATGATTAGTGGTGATATCCATGAGGAGTTAGCTAGATCAAATATTGCCAACTGCATGGAACAAATGATAAGAGGAGCTAACTTATTAGCACAAGCTCTGATGTTTCTAGCACCACACTTTAAAAAGATTCATGTACCTTGCGTCGTAGGTAATCATGGTCGTATGACTCGTAAACCCCCAATGAAGGACAAATATATGGATTGGGATTTTATGATGTACCAATGGATAGCTACCTTCTGTAAAGGTCAAAAGAACATTACATTTGATATACCAAAGAGTTTTATAAATACATTTGAAGTATATAAGAACACAGTATTAATAATGCATGGAGATAGTATTTCGGGTGCTGGTAGTAGCCAGTCTATTGCAAAAGCACTTACATCTTTACGAGGTGTATTGCAATATCAAAATAATGTGAACTTAGAAACTGATGGTAATAATAAAGTAATTCAATTTGACAGTGCCATAATTGGTCACTTCCACAGAATTGACGAAATTGATATAGGAACTGGTGAATTACATATTGCTGGCTGTCTAAAAGGTCCTGATGAATTTGCGTTGCAAAGACTTCACGCAGCTACAAAACCTAAACAGATTGTTTTATATTACCATCCTAAATATGGTTATGTAGGCAAGGAAATAATTTATTTAAATAGATTCGATAATTCACAAAATACCTTTTTAGATAATGTACCATCTAATTGGTCCTCATTAATTAAATGAAAACTTTGTATATCAAAGTATAATAAATTAATGAGGTTAGATGTATGCCAAGACTAAGTGAACAACAAAGAGAATGGTTTTATAATGTGGCATTACCTGGTATGTATTTAAAGCTAGGTGAGGAAACTTTAAAATTAGCTAAATCTATGGCTCCAGTAAATACTGGAATGTTAAAAGATTCAGGTAAAGTTATTGCTAACCAAAAAGGTTTTAAAATTCATTTTACTGTTCCTTATGCATATCAAGTACATGAAGGCAAAAGACAGTATTTAAGTTCACGATATGTTATGAATTCGCCAGCCCATCTTAGAAGCACACCTAAAGGTCTGGTTAAAGTAAAAGCTCATACAAAAACATTTAAGCCTGGTTTTAAGCCAATTAAATCTAAATCTGGCGAATGGTACACCAAAGACATGACAGATATACCACCAGCACAACCTTTTTTACAAACGGCGTGGGAAAAAGTATATAAAAAACAACCTAGAGATATTAAAAAACTATTACCTAAAAGAATATCTATAACCGAGATTAAATAATAGGAGTAGTTTGGAGGATGAATAATGGTAGATGTGAGTAAAGTTACAGCAACACAAGAATATATTATAGCCAAACATTCAAGGATGGTTGGTAGAATACTTGACTTAGTAGAAGCTTCTATGCCTGAAGGCAATCAATGCGAGAAATTAAAGAAGTTAATTCAAGTTCCTTTATATGATTTTAGAAATGAAATGTTATATTTAGACTCTAATGGAATACCAGATACCCTAGATAATACATAATCATATTATAATATGATTTAGAATTTTTCGCCTATCTTAGTATAATTAAACAAGGCGTCACTTTGTGACGTTATATTTAATTCTATTTTGTAGGTCGGATGGCTAAGACCAACCTCTAGAATGGATAAAAAATTATAAGTTTATCTTTTAGGAGGTATGGTTTTATGGCTGATGGAAACATCGAAAAACAGTTAGAGGGAAATTCCCTAGCTTTGGCAGCCGTGGCAGAAGTTTTGCAAAAAATGGACTCACGACTAGCTAAAGAAGAAGCTGATAAAGCTAAAAAAGAGGAAGCTGAAGCTAATGCTTTAGCAAAGTCTGAATTAGTTAAATCAATTGCTAGAGAAGTTCTTTCCGTTATGAAGAATGAGGTTGGAATGGATGTAAGTGGTGATGACAGACCTGCACAAGGTGGAGGCAGTGCATCTGATGCTGATGACAGTTCAGAGGATGCCGATCTTACTACGGATATAGCAGAGCAGCAAAATACAATTCAGGCAGCAAGCTTGAAAAAAGAAGAAGATGAAGAAGAGGAAGAGGAAATAGAAGCTGGGGGCATGGCTTATAAGGATGAAGAAGACGATGACGAAGCAATCGACATCCCAGAGGATGGAGAGGATATGGAGAAGGACGAAAACGGGGACGATGATGAAGACGAAGAGATAGAGAACATGAAGAAGCAAATCGCTAGGCTTACAAAGCAACTTGCTAAAAAAGAAGTTTCAATTGAGAAACAAATTAAAGCAGGTACTGAAGAAAGCTTACGCAAGATGGGCTTCCGTGAGGAAACTTCTCTTAAAGCACCTAAGATCGTACGAGGACTTGGTGTAGATAATACTCCAATCGTTAAAGCCAAAGATGGTGAAGATGTAGCAGATCAATTAGCTGGCATGTCTTATAAACAGCTAAGAGATTTACAATATCAAATCGAACAAGGCAACACTGACGGAGTTCCTAGAGAACTATTAGGTTAAATTTAATAAATAATAATAATTTTATGGAGGAAAAAAGCTAATGGCTAACCCTAGTTTAAGTGAATATCTAGCACAGTCACAGCGTGGATTGTATTCTAGCGTATTCGGAAACGAATATTTGCAAAAACAATCTTACTTTACTGTGGATAGTGCTACAGGTATTTTTAATACGACATATGGAAGAAAAGTTTGGCAAGCATTAAACAACCAAACTCGTTTCTTCAATGCAATCCCACGTACTGTGTGGGGAAATACAGCTGGTTGGAGAGTTAGAACCGATCGTGGTTCTGGACGATCAAGGCCAGTTACAGAAACTGGTAGCTTACCTACAGTAGATATTTCTAATATCGCCACTGTAAGTTCACTACCAAGAATAGTTTCAACAACTTTCGGTGCTTCAGTGAAGTCCGTGTTCACCGCCCAAATGGAAGGTGGCGTAGGCGATGTACTAGCACTAGAGAACGAAAATGCTCAGTTGGACCATACGAAGGAAATTAACGAAGAGCTACTTGCTGGTTCTGCTTACCTAACTTCCGCTGGTGCAACAACATCTTTCACAGTTCCTGCCTCAATTGCAAAGCACTTTAAAATTGGTGACGCAGTGTCACAATATGACGTTTCTGCTACTGGACATGACAGACAATCTGGTTCTGTTGTTTCCGCAGTAAATACATCAACTGGTGTTGTAACTGTGGCTTCAGGCACAACTTTCGCTGATGGCGACATTGCTTACATTTATAGCAGAGCTGGAATGACTTCCATTGACGATATCGTATCTGTTGATGGTGCAACAGTTGGTGGACAGACAACTAGGTCCAGAGCGTATGACTTAACTATTGGTGGTCGTACTTCAGGTACTTGGAACGCTGCAGCATCCGCATCATACAACTCAGGTACTGGTAGAGCATTGTCACTTACTTTAATTGACACAGCTATACAAAAAATCAGGGAAAACGGTGGAGAGCCAAAACTAATCCTTTTGGGTCATGACCAGTATTTCAACCTTGAAAGATTGCTTAACAGTAATCAACGCTATCTTGGACAGGAAGAATTCCAAGTAGGAGTTGGATCAGAACGTACGTTCCCAGGAACTCGAACTGGTCTAGTTCTAGCTACTTATCAAGGAATTCCAATACTTCCAGACCCTGACTGTGCGAAGTCCGTAGCAACAAATGACGGAGTTCTTGGTTCAAACGTATATGTTCTAGATACAGATTATCTAGAAGTTGCAGTGGCACAGCCAACCCAGTATATCGAGAACCGCGATTTCTTCGCTGCTAATGCTTTAGTTGTAAGAGGATTACTTTACACTATGGCAGAGCTAAGATGTACTAACATCTTTACTCAAGCAAAAATTGCTGATCTAAACTCATAATCTTATAGCGTTTAGATTTCTGGGGGGTTTCTAGTTTATCTAGGGCCCCCCTAATGGGGTAAATCAAATTAAAAATAAACACAGAAGGAAGGTTATGACTCAACAGGTGGCAAATACGGAAATAGGTTTAGCCATATATATGGAAAGACTCGACACCTATATTGAAAGTCAGAACTCATTAAATGAATCCATCTGTAGTTCTATAGAAAAAGTCAATACTAATTTAGATGAACTGAGAATGTGGAGAAGCAAGATATATGGTGGAAAATCTGTTTTTATCGCACTAGGGGTCTTAGTTCTTCATACTTCAGCAGTTATGGGAAGCTTTGTAGCTCTCATAAATTATATGAATAAAGGATAATAGGAGTATAACTATATGGCAAACGAAAGACATACTGATGCAAGGGGATGGGAAATAGATAGCTCAACACGAGGATCAGTTCACCCATATACAAAGTACACTCCATTCAGAAGTGCTCTCTCTACAACAGCAAGCAATTTAAAATCTGTTGCCAGAGGGGAAGTAGCTACAAACTGGGTAACAAACCCAAGAGTTGAATCTAGCACAATAAGTATGTTTACAGCTACTGGAAGTGCTATTTCAAGAGATACAGGACAGCAGTCCGTTGGGACAGCTTCCTTACTTGCAAATCCTGCAAACTCAGACGCAGGTGAAGGTTGGTACTGGGAATCCCCAACGCTACCTTTTAGTGTTGAGCCACAACATATATCTGTACAATTAGAACATAGAGGAGCATCAGCTTCTGGTGCAGTTAAATTAGAAATTCGAGATGCTGCTGGAACATCAGTATTAGCAACATCAGGTTCTAGTAGCCTAGCCACTAGTTGGACTAGAGTAACAGCTTCATATGCAATACCAGGTAGCACAGATGCTGCTGCATACAGATTATATTTAACTACACAAGCTCAACATAACATTAATTTCTATGCTGACAAAATCATGTTTGAGGTAAGAGAAGATACAGCAGCAGTTTCCACTTATGTAGATGGTGCTTCTGGAATCAATTATGAATGGACAGGCACAGCAAATGCGTCCACATCAATTAAACGCCCTGATATGTCAGTTATTAGAGGTATTACAATTAAAAATGAATCAAGCACAAGTAATGAAATTGTATATGTAGCTTTTGATACAACGGCAAGTTCAACTACAGGAATTGCTGTATTAGCTGGAGCCACATATGAAACTAATTTCCCTATAGACTTCAGAAATAATGTTTCAGTAGTATCTGCTAACGGAACACCAACAGTTTCTGGGGTTATTTGGGGACTTGCAGGATTTTAAATAATGACAACAAAAACTATTGAAACTCCAGTTGGGGATTTACCAAGTCCCGAAAACTGGATTAACTCAGAGTATTTTATTCCTAATGAAAAAGATGACCAACCTGTTTCTTTCCTAGAGAAAGCACTAGATGGTCGAACAACTTTAGATGCTATTAAATCAGACCTTAATGAATACAAACGACTTTATAAAGCTGGAATAGCATCACCAGCAGAAATGTTAACTTTAAAGAGGGTCTATCCAGATAAACCAGAGTATCAAAAGGCACTCGATAAAATGGGGATTACAGATAATGATTCGTATGTAATTGGTGGCCCTGCCTCAGTAGAGCTAGTAGATCGTGAGGGACATTTAATCACGACAGCGGCACTGGCTAAAGCGTTTAAAAAATACATGGCTAATTTTAGAACACGTAATGCAATGGTATTACATTCTGACGTACAGGTTGGATGGGCATTACCATGTTATGTAAGTAAAAATGGTCAGATATTTAAATCTGGCGTAGATGATAAAGGCTTATTCTTTATCACAGAACTTAGAAACGACACTAAGATTTCTAAAAAAGTGCGAGAACAAATAGATGGTGGCAAAATGCAATCTTATAGCATTGCAGGCTCTGCAACTAAAACTCAAACCATTCAAAAAGGCTTAATGGAATATATGCAAGTTGATGAGATGGAGCTCGCAGAGGTTACCGTATGTGAAAAAGGCGTTAACCAAGGTGCTTCATTTGATATATTGAAAGCTAATAACTCTGCAACTAAATCTTGTATAGATGGTAGCTGCTTAATAGAAAAAGAAGAAACCCCATGTATGAAAAAGCATTGTGAATGTGATGAAACATTGCAGAAAGCAAAAGCCTGCAATCATCCTGACAGTAGGAATTGTGATAAAGATGGCGATCAATACAGAAGATATGCTAAGGAATTAAAAACAGATTCAAGCGTTATTAAAGGTTGTAATTGCGGTAAAAAGAATGGTACTGCATATAAGTATCAGTATAAGTCAGATGGAGATGTAGATTTTATGAAATCATTTCTTTCATTTATTAAGAAAGAACCTTTTGAAGTATTAGGCGATTCAGAGGGACGGCAAGAAAATCATAAAAAGATATTAGAACAACTTGCGTTTCCTAAAGAAGTTGATCAAGAAGATGCAAAACTAGCCAACGAGAATATTACCGATAAAGATATTATTGAGGCTATAAAGGATATTAAAACCGTTTCTGATGTAGCTCAAGAAGAAGGTGGTAAAGAAGGTGTTGATTGGACATCAGAAATATCATTGGAGGACTTGAAAGATGATATTGTAAATTTAATAAAGCAAGAATTTATAAAAAAAGAAGTTCCTGAAAATGCAGTTTACTCAGCATCCACTGCACCTCCTGAAGGTGCTAAAGAATTTACTACTTCTCGTGGTGCTAAATATTGGGTTCCTGGTGAAACAAAAGATGATGAAGATTCTAAAAGCGAAGATTCTCAAGAACAAGAATACGAATTGACTGATGATGAAAAAGAAGACGCTAAAGGCTTAAAGGCATTATGGCAAGCTTTCATGGCTGGGATTAAAGGGAAGAAATTTCCTGAAGGTAAAGAATCTAAAGTTAAAGGTAAAGCAAAGGGACAAGTATATCAAAAACCGAAAAAAGATGTTGATTTTAGTGATACAAAATTATTAGTTGAGCAATTAACTGACGCACTTGAAGATAAAGAATTTGATTTACATAAACCTGGAGATGCTGAAAAAATAAAAAGTGAATTAGTGAAAAAACCTGTAGGCGTAATTAATGCCTTTTTAGAATCAGTTAGACCTACAGAAGAAAATGTAACTAGGTATATACAAGAGGATATGCCTGGTAGGTATACAGGGGAAGGCAATCCAGAGGATAACCCAATTATAAGGCAACGAGTAAAACAAAGCTTTGAAAACAAATTCAATCAGACCAAAAATATATTTGGTGGATAAACTTGACACGCATGATATACTTAGTGCAATAGGATTAAAACAATGGAAGGAATAAACAATGACAAATTTATCTAAAACATTTGATGATAGCTTTAAGAAAGAAGTTATCGAGCTTATAAAACAAGGGTTAAAGAAGGAACTTCCTACTGGTGCTGTTTATTCTGCGTCAAAGAAGCCACCTGAAGGTGCAAGGGAATTCACAACAGATCGAGGAACAAAATATTGGATTCCTGGTAAAAAAGATAAAGAAGATAAACAAGCTAAACCAAAAGCATCTAGCACACCTAAAACTGTGAATATATCTCAAGAGAAAGCCCAAGATTTGTATGACACATTTCGCTCCAATAACACAACATATGGGGAATCTGACGCCTTCTATTCTGTAAATTCTAAGTTACTCGCAGACAATTTTGGTACACCAGCACAGCAAAAGAGAATGAACGAAATTGTTTCTCGACATAAAATGGTTGGCGACCATATAAATAGATTCGCTCCAGTAAGTGATAAAGATACCAAATGGATGACTGAAAACATTCTCCCATTGAAACGGCGACTAATTGATACCGCCGATGGCGAATCTAGTTAAGGTTTCTTATGAAAGAGTTTGAATCATTTGTAAGTCAATTACAAAAGTGGGTACAAAAAGATAAATCAAACTTTATGGGTATAATAGATAAAGAGGTAGAAAATCCTTTTGCAGTTGCAACAGCAGCCGCTAAGAAGGAAGGTTACAAAGACTTCTCTGAAGATAGTGCTGGTGCTAAAAAGCGAGATAAGATCGCTGAAGCAATAAAGGAATAATACCTCCACATAGATAAAGGAATTAGTATAGGAGGGCATATATGATAGGCAAACTAAGGCCACAGATATTTTTAGCCATTGTTGTTCTTGGGATATTAGCAGGAATAGGTGCTATGAATGGTGTACCAGAACTAGCGACAGCAACTATTGGTGGAATAATAGCCCTTGGAATGAAAGTTTTAGAGAATGAATAAGATTGTTATGACCCTTACAAACAACTCCTGTGATTGCGTAGAAACTGGCGAATGTGTTTGCAATGATTTATGTATGTGTGATTGTGAATGTTATGACTGTTCAGTTGAAATGATTTCAGATTGTATTTGTGGGAATGGTCAATGTTTATGTATGGATGACGACTAAAGGAGAAATGTATGAATATTATTAGTTTGATTATTACTTTTGTTCAATTAAATTCAGGTCAATCGGCACAAGGTAAAAAGGTTTTAAGTGAGGGTATGGACGTTATAAAAGCCCTAGGTGCTGCATTGAAAGATAAAAAGATTACTACTGCTGAGAAACAGGCTATAGTATCTGAACTACAAGAATTCAGTGATAGTGCTATAAAGCTAATTGATAATATAGTAATTCCTGAGTAGTTCAATGAAGTTACTAAAAGAATATTTCCCAATTCCATTAATCATATTTGGCGGGATTATGGCTGACGTTTCTCGTCATGCCTTTGAAGATATAATGACAATACAGATTTTAAGTTGGACTTCTGTTGTGGTAGGTGTAATTGGATTAGCTAGAATAATATGGATAAAGGTTAAAGCATAATGAATATTATGAGGTGGCGATGGACAGCTTTGATTGTTTACCTCATAATCTGTATATACGATTTCATGGTAGTACCTATATATTATGGGGTAGCAAGAATGGGATTAGACTTAGCTGATTATATGAGTCACTTACAAGCAATCGAAGATCCCTTAGTACAAATGGAATATTTAAAGAAGCTTGTATCACAACATGAACCCTTTACATTAATGGGTGGAGGATTGTTTCACCTAGCTTTCGGAGCTTTATTAACGGGAAGTGTGTTTGGGAAGAAGGAATAATATGAATATAGCAAATATTAAATTACCCATAGCCGTTATAGGTGTAATTGTTGCCCAAGCTTTCGGGATCATTTGGTACGTAGCTAGCTTAGATGGTACTGTTAGGAATTTGGACGAATCAGTATCTACTATGCAAGAACAAGCAACTACAATTGATATAGCTGTATTGCAAACCGATCTTGAAAACATCAAAGAAAAAATCATTATGATGGATGAAATGCATAGTGAGAAATTTGATCCAACAGAACTAGAAGAATCAATAGAGGAATTGGAAGAGGCAATTAATGAATTAGAAAAGATGGATGTTCTTATGGAAAATGAAATGCGTACCATTATGAGTGACCATGAAAACATTGGCAAGGCATTAGAAGACCTTGGAAAGGGGTCATACTCTGAGAATAGAGAATATGGAGATTACTAGTGGCAATATCTTATATAGGAAATATTCCTAACACCCATATAAGAGATCATCAAAGAAAAAGATTATATGAAGCAGAAGAAGAATGTAGTTTTTGGAATGATATTACTGTCCTCTCAATAAGCGACGTTAAATATTTAATTAGTAGTATTTCAGCATGGGCGAAAATAAAACCGCCTACGGGCATCCTAGAGGGTCATGCAATGGTATATGCCACGCAGGACACCATCTCTTTACCATATCCAGTCACAAAAACACTTCCTTATATATGCCATGAAATGTCCCATGTAATTAATTATAATAGTGATGAGGCAGATCATCATGGAAGGAATTTCGCAAGCACTTATTTAAAAGTGGTTCGACAATTTATTGGTCTTACGTCATATAGAGAGCTATTAGAATCATTCAGAAAACATAAAGTTAAGTTTAGGAGGCAAAAAAGAAATGTCAAATATTATGCAGTATCTCATTCAGATGAACGACGAAGCCAGGGACAGCTATGAGGATATCAACAGACAATTAATAAATATTCTGGATAAGGTTGAAGTCCTTGCATTTAAGGTTGAGGAATTAGAATCACGCTCTAATATAAATAATCAAAATGATGATTAATTTAGTATAATTAATTAAGATGCTAAAATCATTATTGTGTAAATTAAGAGGTGGACATTTTTCCAATCCTCCGATAATAGAGGTTTTGGAAACTAGGTCTGGTATTCAAAAATCAGTCTATTTATGTAGGCGTTGTTTTTTCAGTCTAGGAGAAAAGCCTTATGCATAATGATGAAGAATTTGATCAAGAGAAAACCCTTACATTAACAAAGAATGAATTAATATTTTTAAGTGATAGTGTAACCTTAACTTTAGAGCATTATAATGAAAATGGTAGAGTTCATATACCAGCCAGACAATTAATGCCCTCTGCCAAGGTTCCAGTACCCATAGAAATGATTCAATCTATTGGTATGGGTATACTGATAGCATCAGACCCTAAAAACAATACCCAGACAGCAGAAGTTTCTTTTCCTATTGCAGACTTATATTTATTAAGAGAGTGTTGCCAGCCTTTTATGAAAATAAATGATGAATACGTTGGGTACACTTTATTAAAAAAGGTATATACTGCAATATTAGAATCTACAATGTCAGAACGAGATTTTATCAATAAGCTAACCGCAGAAATAGATTTCCAATCACAAGTAGAATTTAACGAACTAACCCAGAAAAGAATAGAGGAGCTAAAAAGCAATGACACAGAAAGCAAATCAACCTGACCAAATACCCCAGCCTAAAACAGTTGTAGAGGCTTTAAATCTACAATCACATTTTATTGGCATACCAAAAATAACCAAGAAGAACTGTCTAGAATTTTATAAGCGTGGAAAAACCCTGCAAGTGTTAGGTGTTGGGTTTCTAGGTAGAGAAGGAAGGATGCCCACACTGAAAGAGGTAGAGGATCATATTAACCTAACTACGAACGCAGAAAAAATAGATGCTACTAAATGGAAGAAAGTATTAAATGGTATTCTTCTTGATTTAACAAATCAGCTAATTAAAATGGAAGCTGAAGAACCAGCCCAAGAAAAGAAATAGTTTCATGGAGCTATTATTAGTAGCCACTTTATTAGTTAGCATATCTCTAGGTAGTATTACATTATTTTTAACTTTTATTAACTGGAGAATATTAAATATATCAAAAGGTATATTAAACATCTCAGTAGAATTATTAAAAGAAACAATCATTATTCGTGAAGAAACAGTATGGATTCGAAAGATTAGTGAGGACGTCCTAGTGGAAAGTATACGCTTACGCAAAGCATTAGGCGATCCAGTTGAAGAAATGAGTAAAGATGGAACTAATGCAAAGAAATCCTAAAATTAATTTCATTATTAGAAACCCATTTTCAGATGATCTTTTATCTTGGATTAAAGAGGAAGATGAGATATCACAGATTGACGTTACATTTATTTCCGATTTAGCAATTAGCCTAGCAATGTTTTATCGATTTAAAGACCCCACAATGTTAATTCTTGAAAAATTCGGCTTAAAACATAAGAAAGACTTCATTATCATTTAATTCTAGGGGTTGACATCTCTTATACATAGGTGTACTTTTAATATCATATTAATAAAAACACCTAATAGGAGTGTGTAAAATGACAATAGTTTACAAAGTCTATATTGAAACCGAAAGTGGTCACGACTGGGAGAAGATACGTCAAATTTTTGACGGGGTTGATTCACCTATGACAGAACCGTATAACTACAAAATAAAGCGTAGTGATACTATGAAACAAGTTGAATGTAATCGAGATTGGGACTTTATTAAGGAGTATAACAAATGAGTGATATTAGACTAGTAGCAATAAAAGAAAAGATATTCGAAGACCTATGGGAAGAATTTGATAGGCAACCAACATTAGAAGAGGTCGATCAGGTTTTTTATGAAGAAGTTGACTCAATTTACGAATATCTTAGTAATTAAAAGAAAAGGAGAAACAAAATACTTATGGTAGTTTTTAATGATTCAAATATTATAGATTTAACCGCAGTGTTAAAAGAAAAAAAGTTGGGGGCAATAATCAACTTTTGGTACATATGTGACAACTGTAATAATTATTGGCAAGAACAGTCTTTATTCCATTCAAAACCAGAAGCAGATTATTTTGAAGACCATAACAAATATTTCCCTTTTTGTAAGAGAACGTCTAAAAGAGAAATCAGTTTAGATGATGTTGCAAGAATGAGTCAGGATTGTTTTAACGGGGTTTGTGTTTGCCTACTTGACCCTGCGTTTGATGATAATTCAGACTGTGGATGTGGTTGTGAGGTATACGAGGGTGGCGGTGCTGATTGTGATTATGAAACAAGAAATAGTCGACATCACCCTTTTTTCTGTACTGGAATCCATGAAGGAGATTATGAAGAAGATTATGAAGAAAGTTAATGGAAGCATAGGAGAAAAGAAAATGGAAAATAATGAACTGCCTAAAATACCTGAATGGGTTAATGAAAGAATGAGAACATTCAACATTGGTGAATCAATTAGATATGAATGTTTAGCAAATATTGATACGAGAATACATGATGGGAATATTTGTTTGGGCGAGAGTAGGGCAAAAGAAACCGCTAAAAATATTAGATTACGTCAAAAGATTGATTTATATGTAGACAGAAAATGCAATCAAGAGTCTGATGGGAAATACTATGTAACTATTATGCGTATAAACATCCCTCAATATTCAGACATACCAGATAGGGTAAAAGCCTTGAGTATAGGAGAGTCTTTTTCATATAAATGTATTGGTAATAAAGATGGAGAGTGGGAAGATGGGGATATTGAGTTTAAGAAGAGTTTAAATCGAATGGTACACAAGGTTAGCAAAAAAGATGTTCCAGTATGTATTGGTCGTAATAGAATTAAAGCTAATATAAAAAACTGGAAAAAAAGAAATAATTGGAAACATATTTCCTTAATTACAAATTGTGTTCAGAGCGATAATGGGGAGTTTTATACAACTGTAACACGGATAAAAGATGTGCCAGAGTCCTTACAAGATATTAAAGTTTCAGACAAAGAAAAGATATCAAAACTTAGAGTCTATGCGTCTAAGAAATTTATCAGGAGTACATAATGGAAACCGCAATAGATATAGAAGAATATGAGTTAAGTTTATATAAACATATACCAGTAGCAATAAGGAAAGATGATACACCAGTATTATTCCCATCTCATATATTAGAAATAGCATCAGAACTTGGTATATATCCAAAAGAGGAAATTAGAATAGAAGCAGATAAGGTAGGTGTTTTTAATGAGTAAAGATATTGTAAAGTGCCCTAAATGCCAAGGGTTTTTATATATAGAAAATGATATTGAAGGAAAATACTTTTCATGCCTTAATTGTGGTCTACATAAGAATATATCATTTGCTAGAGGCGTTCCCACAAGTAAACAAACAGGTCATTATGTATCTGTGCAACCCAGAACAAAAGCTGGGGCATATTTTCAAAATTCAAGACGAGGAGCCATTAATTAATGACAGAAGCAGAACAACAAATTTTAGAATACAAAGAACAAAACCCTAATGCTAGCCTTAGACAGATTGGAAGAGAAACAGGTTTTAGTCATGAATACGCCAGGCTTGTTCTAACTAAAAACAATATAGATACAAGATTTGAATACCCTGTAAAGAAACCAGTTTTTTGTATTAATAAATCCAGTGGTGGGAAAGTATGTGGAAATCCTTTAAGCATAAGGCAAATTAAAACTACCAATATATGTAGTTCATGCAAGTACTTATCTTTAAGAGCTAATATTACTTGTCCTCACTGTAAGAAAGAGTTTTTACTGTTAAAAACCAGCCGAAGATTAAAAGGTAAAGATGTAGTATATTGTTCTCATTCTTGTGCATTGACACACAGATGGAATACTCAACCAAAGCAAATAATATGAGAAAACAAAAACTACCAACAGATCATTATAAGATAGTCCGATTAGTGTTGGACTTACAAATCCCAAAGAATGAAGAAACACCAGCTATTGAATGTGTTCAAATAAACAGAGGTAAAGCAAAACTTATAGGCGAGGAGTCTTATGAGTTATGTTTAAGACCCGATAAAACAGTTAGGTCATGTGATTAATGAAAATTACGAATCAAGCAGGAAACAAATGGAGTCACAACCATATACCTTATGCAAGTGTCCCAACAGAAATAATAGGGGAGTGTCGTAATTCCAGATCATGTAAGAACTATTTTACAAGTCTAGGAAATGGCTTATGCCAACTTTGCTGGGACAGAAGAAGCAGCAACAGAATAAACGGAGTATAAAAGGAGAAGAAAATGGCAGGACTTAATATATGGACAAAGGAAAGAGTTAAAAAAGAGCTTAAAACGAATCCTAAAGCGGTTACAAGAGGCATATTAGCTTTATACGATCGGCAAACAGATGATGAAAGGGTCAATAGGACAACATCATCATCAAATGGAATGGGATTTAATAGTCATGATGCAGCGTTTTTATCATCTCTAGCAATGCAGATTTACAAGAAGGGATTCTTAACAGATAAGCAACTGGAAAAGGGAAGAGAGAGTATGCTTAAATATTCTGGACAAATAGCTCGCATGGTGGAGGATAGATATGAGAGAGAATCGTAAAGCAGTACAAATAAGCAAAGAAACCTGGAATAAAATAGATGAACTCAGTCGTAGCTCTGGTATGACTTACAAGGAGATTATTGATGACGCATTTGGTGTTAATCTAAGTGTTAAAGATGTAATTAGTTCTACTGAACAAGTCAAATTTGGCAAACGATCTAAAATGATTAAACCTGATTCTCTAATTATTGATACTGCCATATTGAATATTGAATGGAACTCTCAAGTACAAAAACGTTCATATATTAAAACAATGGTTATTTGGAAGATGAAAGACTGGGTTGACTTGTACACTAGATTCACATTAAACATGGAACAATACCTGTCCCCTTTAGAGCTTGCTTTTGCCGCTAGATTAAGAGCTTTAGTTTCTGGGGGATTCTTAATTAATGAAGGTAGAGGCAAATATTCAATAGGAAAGATTAAAAGTAGTGAATGGGAATTAATTAAGACTATTGAAAGCATTAAACCAACCAGAGGAATATCAACTCATTTTGGCATTTTATCATTATTAAAGAAACGAGATGAGGAACGATATGCCAAAGCCTGAAAAAACAATAACTATTAATGTACAGTATGAATTCCCAAAGAATTTTATTCCAGACTCACTTCCTGGTAAATGGCCGCGAAAGAATTGGTGGAAAGAGGAAGATATTGTATGGAGTGAAATTCTAGATAAAGAAAAAGCATATATGACCTCTATTACATATGATGATGGTAAACCTATATATAAGAGGTTATTAGATAGGATAATAGGATGAATGAAATACCAGTAGTACAGCAACCCACAATAAAGCAATTACAAGCTCTTAAGGATATCGTAATAGATGAATTTTGGGCGGAAAAGGAAAAGCTTGTACCAAACATCCATAACACAAGACAAATCAGCTCCCAACTAATAGACTATATAAACCAACTCACGATCAAGTGGCAGAATTTTGAGTCATTCTGGGAAGATTATAATAAGCATATAAAAAATTTATAATGTATAATTAATAAACAATATAGCAATGCTTAAAGGATTTAACATGACTATACATAAAACCCCCTATCCGATTCAAAGACCTTGTAATAATAAAAATAAGGTACATTATTTTAAAGTCGACGAAAAACCAACGCAAAAGTTCCTCGAAAATGGCTATTGGGCTTGTTGTAAACGTTGTGATTATAAATATTTTTTTGTACCACCAGAATTGAATGGTATGAAGTCAACGTGGGGAAACGGAAATAAAAATAAAATTGCATATGAACAAGATTCAAGTTAATTGCATAATTGCATTAGGAGATAATCGTGCCAAAAATAATAATATATACTTCTAACAACTGTTCACCTTGCAAGATGGCAAAGCATTTCTTCACCGCGAATCAATATGAATTCGAGGAACGAAATGTGGCGGAGAATGAAGAATATAGAGATGAGTTATTAAACATGGGATATAGAAGCACACCAACAATACTAATAAACAATAAACCATTTGTTGGGTTTAACCAATCACTAATAAATAAGGAATTAAATAACATAAGATCATTCGAAGGGGCGGGAGAAGTAGAGGAAAAAGAATTCTTTGATAATAAACGATTTAAACAAATGCAATAAACAATAAATTGTTGTAAAGCATTATAATAACTATATAACTATATAAAGAGCTATAATATGCATGGAATTATAAATAAAATACTCATAATACTATGTTTATTATTTATGTTTTCTGTATTTGTTTTAATAGTGTTTTTAATTGCATTAGCAATAGGATCATAAACAGGCAAATTGTGATGAATTTTAAATATGAATAAGCATAAATATAGGTCGTGTGGTATATATCCAACACAAGAGCATAATATGTATGAATATAATTCACATAACATAAAACAAGCAATTATATTAAATATAAGGCGTACGATATACTGAGTAAAATTCCTGAGAAATGAGGAATATATTCAACATAAATTGGAGGTAAAGATGCCTAGATCATTGCGAATAGACAATATTGCTATGGACATAGAGCCACCTAGAAGCAAGTATGCGACACTTACATTTGAAATACCTAGTGGAGATATTGATGATGTTTTAAAGGCTGTAGAAGGCTTAGTTCATTATGTAAGAATACAAGAGATTAATAATAATCAGGTCATTAATGAATATACAAAAGCTATTTAGGCTGAAATTCTATAAGACGCTAAAAGGCAATGCTTTGCATTCCTTTGGATTATTTAAATCTTCTTGTGAATTAGAACATATGTGCTATGAACCAATTGTGTTTGAGGCTATAGATAGTGATCTTTGGCAGTATAGTAATGTTATCGTGGCATATAAAGGCTTGGCAGGGTATATAGTGTATATATATGAATTAGATACCCCAAACATCGGAGATGCATTGCATGACATTAGTTCCTGTAATATTAATGCAATAAGGGATCATGATGGAACAATATTATGTAAGGTTCCAAACATAGGGAGCCTGCTAACATTTTTATCAATGCTATATAACACTTCTGTAAGATTTGGAAGTTTAAAACCAGATTCCTGTGTAGACCCATGCTGTGGCTAATTTAGAACATATGTCCTTAATACAACCTGCTCCACTCTTGGCAGGAACTACAGTTTCCGTAGGCTACAGTCCAACTAACCCAACTTGAATCTGAATCACCATCCACTGAATCGTAATCGATAGTATTCTCAACTGGTCTTACATTACAACATTCGGTAATTAATACTTCATCATTCATTGTTGCACCTCTCAGTTATTTCTACGACTTCATGATCATAGTAACAAGTGCTAGTTAAACTATCGATCTCACTGCCACATTTTCCACACTTATAATACCATGCAAGCACTTCAGTATCGGTTTGAAGTGATACATCAGTAGTTAAGGCAAATATTTCATCTTTATCCGCTTCCGTATAGCATATTAATTCAATCTTGATGAAGTTGTCATTATCTGTCATTGTTCTGCTCCCATTCTCTAAGCTTTTCCCAGCTCTCAAATTCAAGCCATTCCTCTGATCCATAAGGGCTATACCAAATATGAACACCGCCGTTAGCCTCTAGCTTGCCTAATGCTTTTCCCCATTCGTGATTGTTTACCATTTCTTTTCTCCTTTGTATCTTCTAGTTTTTCGTATATATCTTTTGTATCTATGTTTAATTTTATTTTTATCTTTTCCGCTTTGTTATGCTTTATATTTAACATTGCTCCAGCACTTGATCCCCTAACCATACTCTGACTTTATGTATGTGAATACAGTCTTTCTTGATTGGGTTCTCGGGATTCATCCCTATGCCATCGGCCTCACAAATGATAATGCCATTGGGATACTGATATACAGCTGTGCCGCTAACAGGCTCTCGATCATGGTCATATACAAGCCATGTTCCTGGGATTGTTTCTTTAACGCAGCAATTGTCGTGTATTCTATGAAAAGCATTTCCTTGTTCCATTTTGTTTCTCCTTAATGTTAGTTATGTTAAAGGGACTCTTATAACATATTCTATTTGATCTTGATTTATATCTTCTAGGTAGGTGTGATAAGATAGTTTCCCATGACTCTCTAAAAGTTTCTTAGTCCCTTGATCATGATTTACAACATATTTTTGTATTCGTTCTACATATTCAACTACACCATGAAGTGTTACTGTAGTATTATCATTATCCCACAAGAATTCATTCCAGGTTATTGAATCTTCTACTTGTATGTCTTTTATTTCCATTTCGTTTCTCCTATTTTTTTCTAGAAACTGAATATTTAAGTGGCGGGGAAGATTTACACGGTCTTAATCCCATGGACCATCAATGTTTCCATCAGCCTCTTAAGCTGTAGCGACCTATCCATCTAATATCCTTGTTGTTTTCCGCTAATCTTCTTCTACAAAGACTTAGTTTCTAACAACAGATGCCCTGTTCACCTACGGGAGTCCGATAGCCAGTAAGCTAAGAAAGGTCCCAATGTTCTGCAGAATATGGATTTCATCTGCCTTAATGCCTTGGGTTGCTCTTACCCCTCCGCCATAACTCTATCCACTAGTGCGGGAATGCCATTACTTGTGTTCACGCCGCTTGTCTGTTGCATCACCATTTCTTGTTTTAATATTACTATCAGCCACAATACTATTGGTTGGTATTATCCACCCCAACAGATAGCCAACTCACCACGTAGCGTATACGCCTTGGAACTGTCAAATTATAAGGATTACAATATAGTAACACGTGGCAGCCACTATGGGCTTTTATTGTGGTAGTTTTACAAGATTTACCGAGCTTGTACCTTATCTCAAGTTCTCTCCCCACCTCTTAAATATTCAGTTTTTAGAATCTCTCCTTTTATTTTTCTTTAATGTGCCAGTCTTTCTCATTTCTGGCTGGAGGTTCGGTCCTCAACCTATAGTGCCTTAGTTGGTTCACTAATAACCTTTACCTTATACATATATTATATATCATAAAATAAGTAAGTGTCAACACTTTTATACCCCTATTTTTGCTATTTATTGTGTGTTTTATGTATTGACATATAGGTTGAAATATGCGACAATAGTAGTATAGAAAGATTAAATAACCTCACTAATTAAGTTATAGAGAACACCCCCTGCCCAACATCAATGCTAGTACTGAAAGAATGCTTTGCATTAGCACATATGTTCTGCTTGATTACGAAGGCATTACATAAGGCATCCATGATGATATAACCATGCATAAATCCGAAGAAATGCTTTGCATTGCATCCCTGTGGGCACCCCTAGAATACACATAGAAGCATTTTACATTACACTGTAATATCAAACATCATGCCCAATGATTACACTGTACTAAAAAATATTGTTGATCATAGAGGGGTATATTATTTTGAGCTAAGCCAAATACTACCCCAAGGATTACACCGCTCTAAGGACACGCTAGAGGGCAATGAAGGTACCCCCCGTTGTGGGGTTAAGACATAGGGTACCTATCCCTAAAACCCTATCTTTTTAACAGAGACCTATTTTGCGAAAACGCAAAGCTAAGTTATTTATAATTATAAAAAGGCATCTTCATCATATGAATTTTTTAAAAAAATAAAAATTTTGAAAAAACGGGGTTAATGCGA
>Ga0208919_1000769_pt1 | contig 20154 bp, 25 predicted proteins | sample 4_EtaG_FD_184076 | JGI IMG/M metagenome (GOLD analysis project Ga0208919, IMG submission 184076) | Marine viral communities from the Subarctic Pacific Ocean - 4_ETSP_OMZ_AT15127 metaG (SPAdes) (version 3) | ecosystem: Environmental > Aquatic > Marine > Oceanic | place: Pacific Ocean | collected...
CATAAGTAAGGTTAAGATCTATGCCCGCACACGAGAGATGATGCTGACCTCTGCTAAACAGGGAGGTGATCGCTCTCATGTTCTAATCACACAACTGACACACGAGTCAGAGCGGATGCTTGAGGATCTAGAGAACAGTTTGTATCTCAAGCTGGACGAGACTCGTGATGCTGCAAGGGAAGGACTATGAGTTACCCCAAGCACTACGGTTCAAGAGGGCCATTGTTTATCGGCAAGTGCAAAGAAGACTGGCTGGAGTTGCAACGTGTAAAGTGGGAGGAGCCGAACGTCAGCATAAAGGAATTGAATCGGGCAACCAACCTATACACCAATCACAGGACGACCGACATTCGAAAGGTGACCTGTACGCATTGCAGGAGAGCGATACAGGCTGTCGTTTTGAATTGGGAGGATAAAGAATTATGAGGACTGGACGTGCGCGAAGGATGGTTAGGCGGGCAGTGTTGATCGCAAGGATCAAAGGCCACAAGCCTAGATTGATATCTCATTCGGGGGCACTCAAGCTGTACGGTTGCCTCAACGAAGGTTGCTCTACCACCCTAGAGGGATGGGACAACCCGGAGCATGTCAGTGGTGCGATGGTTTACTCGTTCTGCCCTGCCTCTAGGTGGCACAAGATCCGTGAGTTTATAACTCAACTGATTTAGCCGGAAAGCGCGTGACAAATAAAAACCCCCTAGGGTACGGTGGAGAGGAATACCAAACCGTAGCCTAGGGGGAGCCGCGCAAAGGAGGGGAAACACGGCATTTTAATTAACCTATGAGTGAGTACACTCGCCGGTCAATAGCCTCTCTCTCGTAGCCTTTTAAGAAAGTCGTCGTCCCTCGTCCTACTGCGCTCTACCTGCCAGTGCGTGTATCCGCACAGCCATCCGTACTTCACAGCGTACCGGACCCCAAGAACTACGCAGGCCCCAAGTAGCGTGAGCTTACTAAACTTGCTCATGTCCGGAAAACGCATGACGAAAATGACAAAAACAATTCTGTCATTTCTGTCATCCCAAAACAGGAGATCAAAGAAGGCAACAGAGGGCACCCCACGTTCGTGAAAACGTAGTTCATTCTGTGGTTATTTAAGGCTCGCCGTGGTAGGGAGGTACCACCGGCATAGGCCCCTCTGTCAATCGTCATCTTTTGTTTTCGTCCTTCGCTTCCGTGATATAATATCAAGCAAAGCGGAATAAGTTTCAACCAATTCGTCAGCCAACCATGGAGTAAAGCAGTTGGTAATTCCCTCTCCCTCATTTGTCCTGTACCTAGCAACGGCATCACGCACAGAGAAGTGCTTGTGTCCACGCCTCAAGGCATCAAGGGCCATGGTCTCAAGGTAGCTCCAACACTTCTCGCCCCGCTCCGAATACCTCCACCCCAGATACCGCCTCCACTTGCCGTCTTCCTCTGCGTAATTCCCTACCTCTGGCCCTGTCGGTGGCGAAGGTGGCCCGCCTGCATACGCGCACAACCTGTCCAGATCATCTAAAAATTTCCTAGTACTTTCCTTCACCTTGATCACTAGCCTGCGTTAGAGCGTAGTTGCAATTCTATGCTGTCGTTTAACTTGTCAAGCGCATCCCGTATCTGCCGCAGCCTTGTCCAATCTGTCTTTTCGATGAAGGACGCAGGTATTTTGTCTGGCTCTGTAAGGGTGAAGAGGTCTCTCTCCGCAAGCTCATCAAGAAGCTTGATACTTTCTTGACGATACTTGGTAAGACCCTGAGCCTTTACGTCGCGTACTTGCCCGATAAGAGCGACGTGTCGAGCCATAGTCTGCCCTAACGCACCCAAGAAAGCACTCTCAAAACTGTCATGCGAAAGATGAGACGCTAACAACTCAGTATCACCAGCCACTAACTTCGAAAGAGATTCTGGCTCGTGCTCTAAGGTCCATTTTGTTATTGAAATAGCATTGAGCGCAGTTTTTTCTGTGACTGCGTCTGGGTTGTTTAGATCTCCACCCTTAGATGCTGTATCAAATAATGTAAAGGTACTCGCAAGATTAGCGGCGACTGAAACAGCTTGCTCATCATTTATTTCTATAGAAAAAACCCTAAGCGCGTCAGCCGCACCATCTTCAAACTTTATCAGCACAGGCTTTTCTGGCGTCCAACCATCTAGAACCGATAGTACATCAACAAAATCACTATAGGCTTTGCTGTTTTTTTCTTCACTCATTTCCTTCCTCTCTCTTTATGTGAATCTTGCTCATGTGCGTATTGATCCACGTCTCATGCTCGTGTCTAACTGCCATCTGGCATCTCCTCCATGGGAGCAACCCATGTCCCATTGCTTAGTCGCACCTTGCCACAGGTATGACAGGTGAGCAGGGCCACAGGTTTATACCTGTTTGTTTCGTCGTCTATTGCTTTTGCCATCTTATGGATACAAAAGCAAAGTGCTAGGATCACGAGCAGGGCAATCAATGTACTGTCTTACTCGTTGGCTTAAGGTTTGCCATCCCTATGGAAAGGTTCCTGCCCATCCTCTTCTTAAACAAGGGCTTCATATCCTCAATCAACGGTGCAAGCTTATCTTCTGAGGCTAACTCAACCATGCCTTTGGTCTGCTCTGGGTCGTGCAACCAAGGATGCTTTTCTTTCACATCACTTAGCACGAACTGAACCATCAACGTCTCACCATCACCGCGCTCAAACGTACTCTCTATCGTTGCGTTGCAGTTGCATGAGTACAGGTGGTTGCGCGCCTCACTTGAGGTTGGGTGGTGCTCATTGATCGACTCGTTGCTAATAGACTCCTCTTCCATCACATGGAAGATCTTACATTCATCATTGTGATAAGTCTGCACAGTTACCTCACTCATATTCTCACTGGCTAAACTATCAAGCATTAACACGATGCAGGATATCGCATCACCGTTGTTGTCCTCTATTCCCACCAATTCTTTTCCTCTTTCTTTTTAGGGACACTGTAAGGATCCACCCGGTGCTCTATGATTGGACGATCTATTGTCCGCACATAGTCATTCAGTATGTCTCGCAGTAACTGAGACAGGCTGACACCCCTGATGCTTGCAGTAGTTCGCAGAGTCTCAAGGGTGCCTGCCTCTACTCTAAGAAGAAACTTAACTTTCTCCTCAGAAGGGGAGGCCATCGCTCTCTGTCTCAGTCTCTGGTTCAGCCTCGACTGTTACTGGGCCGGACCCAGTCTTGCCTAGGTCAATCTCTAGGCGAGCGTTCTCATAAGGCATGCCACCCTTGGATGTGCGATCCCAGACAGCCACCTTCAGCTTGGGCATCGCGCCTTCCTTCGCCTTGTTCACCATCGCACGGAGAAACTCTTCCGTGAACTCAATGGTCCCTGTCTTTGATGGGTGCCGGTCACTCTGCCGGAACTTGTTACTGAAGATCGCGAAGTCTAGCTTCGGTTGGTTTTTGTAATCAGGCATCAATCAGTTCCCCTTGAACTGTGTCATCGTTGAGTTGAAGTGCCGCTTTAGAAAGTTTTTGCAGGTTGATCATGACCTTGGCTATTTCCTTCTGGTCACGTCCAGCGATAGCCGCCTTGATCTCTGATGCGGTTGCCGGATCGGGATCCCACCCGCCCTGAACTACTTGGTTCGCCATATCTCTGAGTGCTTGCACCTGTTCCTCAACAGGATCAGCCTTCTTCTGAGCCTTGGCCTTAGCCTTGATCGGCTTCTTTGCCGGTGCCTTAGTGACACCGTTCGCCTCTTCCATCGGCAGTCCGTCACCGGAATAGAGGTAGTTCGCTAGGCCAAACAGGCTGAACGCCTTGACCATGCAACGCATCTTAGCATCACTGATTGACCTTGAGTCAGGATTCGCAATGCTCTTCATGCGATAGTCCATAACAGGTAGCCACATCTCACGAGCAACATCCCCGATACGAACAGTGCAAGATACCGTGGCAGTCCCGCCATCGTAGTAAGTGACATCCCTTGTCACACCCTGCGAGTCGGTCGTGCCGTGCCACTTGATCGACATCTCTGGATAGTTCTCCATCATGAGACGGTAAGCATGACTCCAACTTAAGTAGGTCAAGCCCCCCTTCTCTTCTGTGAACTCGTTGACATTGATGGCACTCAACGTCTTCCAGATACTACCGGCTGATAAAGTCTTAGCTGGCATGGTTCCCCTCTCCCTTCCATTGTGGACAAAATTCTGCGACCTCACACCAACTCTCGCAACGGATGTACTTCGCCTGTCCATCTACGATGGAGAAGTGTCCCGTCTTCTGTTTGTTGATGTAGTCTGTCGCCTCTCTCATGGTGTCGAATGAACGTGGCTTGCCGCTACCGTTCACTTGGTATGCGCCACGAGCCCAACGCTCTTCAGGTGTGCAGGGAATGGTGCGCTCTTGGGTGTGCAACTTTACCCGTTGAGCTATGTAATCATCCTGCCGCTCGTCTCTCCACATAGGCACAGACATTACCACGACAGGAGATTCTGGGTAGTCGTACTTCCCCACCCTCGAACGCATCCAATCCCTGCATATGCACACGATGTTCAGCTTGGTAGCCGTGATCCCGTTCTGCCGGATCAACCACGCATACATGTTCAACTGCTTTTCCCAATCCTCCTTCAGCCCACGTTGTACACTATAGGCTGAGGTGACTTTGTAATCCGTGATAGATCCGTCGTCACCTAACAGATCAATGGCACCACTAATCGTGGATCCGTCATGCTCTGCATGGAACCTACGTTCTTTGGTGCCCTCACCCTCAGCTTGTTCAATGACATTGTGAACGCCCTTGCCAAGCAGTTTCCAGATCTCTTCTCTGACATCAACACTGATGTCGTCTTCATGCAGGTGCCACAACCGGCGTATTTGTGGCGGTTTGATTAACTCTGTCACGCTGAAATCTGCCCCATCCTTTGTGTATGGGTCATTCCGGATAGCGTCTACGATAGAGTCTGGTGCGCCGTAACGGTTAGTAAGCTTCAAGAAACTCTCCACACCCCAACCGTTCTATCGGTCTCAGGCATGCGCCTAACGATATACCTGCGGCCTTCATCGTTGTCGTTCCATCGTGTAGCAGAAGAACGAACACTGCGCTCATGCTTCATGTCTTCGCAATCAATCATGAAGCACTCGTCCACCCCTAACTTGTCGAAGGGGTAGGTGCGTCTCTCTGTCCTGTGAGGTATTGGAACCCCCGTCAGGATGCTTACCCCATCCCTTGTTCCGTCTATCATCTAGTTCTCCAGATTCCAATGCCGTAGTCAGTAACTCTAATCGAAAACTTCTTACCCGTCTTTCTGGTCATCCTACCTGCATAACTTCTAATCGCGTTGATCTTTTCCCGCACTTCATCGTCGGTCATTGTCAACTCAATCATGTCGTTAACAGCGATCTCATGCATCGGCAGGTAGCCCCACTTAACTGGTGGTCCAGAATTCCTTGGAGGCGGTCCCGCATCCTCGTAAACTCTGAAGCGTGTAGCCGTTTCACTCACGCAAAACTCCTTTTCTTGCCATAAGGATTTTCTGCTGCTATTGTCCTCGTCCCGACAGACGAAAGGATGGTAATGACCCAACAAGTATTGCGCAAGGGGTGCGACAGAGATATCATCGCCCTCACGATTGAGGGAGAACCAGCCTCGAAAGCAAACTCAAGACGCTTGGTTTCGATTGGTGGCAAGCCCCGGTTCATCAAGTCTAAGAAGGCTCTTCTGTACAAGAAGACTCTCGACTTACAGTGCCCGGTGCTAGACGATTTGTTGGAGGGTGATCTCGCTATTGCTATGAAAATTTACTATTGCACTAGGAGACCAGATCTTGATGAAAGCCTGATACTAGATCTGCTTCAAGACAAGATTTACAAGAACGATAGATCAATCAAAATGAAATATATTTTGCATGGTCTAGATAAAGAAAACCCTAGAACTGTTTTAACAGTAGGACCAGTAGAAAAACAAGTTGAGATTATAAGTATTCTTAGTAAACTAGTTTAAAAGGCAGGGCATGTTCAAAGAAGACGTTCCGGGTGACATCCAACTCTTAGGCGAGAGGCTGTCCATTGGGCAACACAAACGGAAATGTCCGGCATGCCACCACACTAGATCTAAGCACAAGCACGACAGGTCACTATCAATCAAGGTGGATTCTGACGGTGTCAGATACCACTGTCATCACTGTGACACCAATGGAGGTTGGATGCACAAAACAAACGGGTTCAATTCTCAAATGCGAGAACGAAAAACAATTACGCTTCCTGAGAAATCTGAGCCTAACGAGATAGCAAAAGATTACCTGTTGAGTCGCAAGATTTCAGAGGGTGTCATGGATGAGCATACGATTCAGGGCACCTACACATTCAATGGCAAGGCCGTGCCTGCCGTAGGCTTTGTGTACAAGGACAGCCATGGGGTTACCGCTATCAAGTGGCGGAGCGCAGGTGCTAACAAGTATTACAGCCAACAGAATGTTTGCGAAGACTTCTACAATCTTCATAACTACAAGAAGGGCAACGACATACTGCTAGTTGAGGGTGAGATGGACGCCCTGTCGTGGATGTCGTGCGATCTCCCTGATAACCTGACGGTGATGAGCATCCCCAATGGGGCACCCTCGAAGGTTAAAGATGGCAAGGTTGACCCCCGTGAAGACAAGAAGTTTCAGTATGTCTGGCGAGCTAAAGATCAACTGGAAAGTGCTAAGAGAATTATCCTTTGCTTTGACAACGATGAGGCCGGGGGAGCATTAGAGGAGGAGGTCAAGAGACGTGTCGGCACAAGCAGGCTGTGGACCTTAGACCTAGGCGAATTCAAGGACACCTCAGAGGCCTTACAGCGCAAGGGTGCCCCCTACCTGCTCGGACAACTAGAGGTCTGTGATCCTTTCCCGACTGTGGGATTGCATAGAGCTAGGGACTTTAAAAAAGAGTACGATATTCTGTACGAAGAAGGTCAGATTAGTGGTAGTTCTACTGGTCTCAGGTCTTTGGATCAGCTTATCCAGATTATTCCGGGCATGATGACCGTAGTGACTGGCTTCCCATCGTCAGGAAAGAGTGATTTAGTTGATCAGATATGCTTGAACTTAGCTAGGCAGGAAGGTCTCAAGACAGTGTACTGCTCGTTCGAGAAGCCACCGGCCCTGCACATGGCGCAGTTGGCTCAGAAGCTAATGAACCAGCCCTTCTTTGAAGGCCCCTCTACGAGAATGGAGTGCTCGAAGAAGGACTATGCATACGAATATATTGACGATCATTTCCTGTTTATGGACCACTCACTAGATGGTCCGACAACCATAGAGGGAATCTTAGATACGGCCTCAGCCGCAGTGATGCAGATCGGTTGCAGGGTATTGGTGATTGATCCCTACAATTTTATTGAGCTACCAAAGAGTGACCGGGAAACAGATTCGATTAGCAAGATGCTGACGCAGATACAGAAGTGGGCTAAGTCTCATGATGTACACGTCTTCTTCATAGCGCACCCTACCAAGGTCTCACCTGACCGTAGGTCAGAGAAGAAAGTGCTGATCACTGGGCACGACATTGCAGGGTCAGCGGCGTGGTTCGCTAAGGCTGACCTAGGCATCACTGCATGGCGACACCCCCAAGACCTAGAGCCACCGGAGTGTCATGTCTGGAAGGTACGGTGGGGTTGGATCGGCAAGAATGGACACTGCCAGTTGGAGTTCGACAAAGCCACTGGAAGGTGGACTGACTACATAAAGGAAGAGGTTGATGATGGCAGGTGGGATTTCTAACCCCCTTGACACGGTGACATGATCATATTACATTGGTGTACGATGTTTAACTATCATTCATTTTGTTTGGGAGAACATTATGGTTGAATGGCAGAAGTCATTCGGCGGTAGGGAGAAGTACTGGTCCTGTGACTTGAAGAAGGACAGGATCAACGATTGTGTCATGCGAGCAATAGCCCATGGCACCGGCATGGACTACAAGGTGGTGTATGACGAGATCTTTGCTCTGGCGATGAGTGAGGGGAACATGCCCAACAACTCGAAGCTCTGGGAGAAGTACCTCAAGTCGCTTGGGTGGACCAAGAACAGCCCCATGAAGAATGGGCGCGGCCGCAAGCTCCGGCTCACCAACTACGCAGAGCAGGGCACATACATCATCCGCACGAGCAACCACCTTACCTGCATTAAAGACGGTGTCCTTCTAGACAGTTGGGATTGCCGTGAGTGGTGCGGGAACTCTTACTTCACTCCACCAACGGAGGAGGTCTGAACAATGCCTAGACGCACGAAGCCTAGCCTTGGGCCTTGGACGGTTGACCACGACCTCATTAAAAACGGGGATGGGCACACAATCGCTGAGTTTGGTGGCAACAACGCTAATAGTTTCAAACCTACTTCGCAGGAACTCGCCAATGTTGCATTGATCTGTGCGGCACCTGACCTGCTTGAGGTCGTAGTTGCCTCGCTTGGTGATCACGATGTAACGGTGTGGCGCGATTGGCGTGAGAAGGCTGAGGCTGCGGTTGCTAAGGCAACTGGCAAGAAGGATGAACTGATTTTTATAGACCCACACAATGAGGAGGTCTGATATGGAAACCACCGACAGAGACGGCAACCTGTGGAAGGTGTACGCATCTGGCGACCATATGACTTTGTGCGCCCAGTCTCGCCCGTACCACTTTCCCCGTGACATAGACGGTAACAAAACAAGTGGCCCATGCGAGTGCGAAAGGCGATTTACTAAGAGTACGACGATTTGGGAGGGTCGATTAAATTGGCGAACAGGAGAGTTCACAGGAGAGTTCTCTAAATGATCTGGAGAATTCTGTTAGATCTATTCCTGCTCTCTCTCACAGTCGCAGTGCTTGCCGGAATCATCTTGATTGGTTCTCATAAGGCTTACGTCTGGTATCAACACACCCAAGGAGAGCCGGTGATGAATTACTTCCGACGTGGGGCGAGCAGGGTGAGGTTAGTCTGGGACCGACTGGTCGATAACCTTAAATCGTTTTGGAATCGAACCTTCAGGAATTAGTAGAGCAGGTCTTCCTTGCGGTTCCGCCAGTAGTCTTGGTAGGTCCACCTGTGATGGTACTGCTCTGCTAGGTTGAGCGCGTCGATCACCCCGTGCTTCTCGAAGAACGTCTTGATGCCTTTGGAGTGCTGCTCCATGTGGCAGTCTCGACAGAGGGGCACGAGGTGGTCGCTCGTTCCGCCAGCACCACGCGACTTCATGTGGGCTGGGTCACTGGGTCCATCTTTCCCGCAGGCATGACAGGGCAGCGTCCGGATCCACTCAGCCTTCAGCCCAAACTGCCTCTCCCTTCGTTCAGTTTTGGACAAGCGAGCCAATAGCTACCCCGGCTAGAACGTAGGGGACAGCCCCACCAATTCTCTTGAAGATGTTCTTGTTGGCGACCGACCTCCAAGCATCTGACTCTTCGTTCAGTGCAGCGACCTCAAGGCGGAGTGCTTGGTTCACCTCTTGCTCCCGAACCCACATGGAGTCCAGAGATTCTACTCTTTGCCAGAGCAAAACGTTGTCAGCTTCTAGTGTGGCGATCTGAGTCTGGTATGCAGACACCTCTTTTTCGTGATTCAATTCTAAGGTATCTAGCAGAGCCTCTAGTCCACTTTGTCCTTCCAGCCTACCCCGTAGTGTCGTAAGGTTCTCGTTGTAGCTTAGAGAGGCTGTGAGAGCGTCGTTTTTTGCCTCATCCCTGATTTTTGCCAGAGAATCGTGAGCTTGGTCCAAACTGTCCCTCAAGGACTCATAACTCTGGACCGCTTCCTCGAACTCTGCCTCCAGTTGCTCTCGCTCTACCTCCAGAACCCTGACTCTCTCCTCTGCAAGGAGTGCGTTGGTCCTGCCCGAGTCCACCTGACGGAGTCCGAAGACGATGACGACGAGCGCAAGCAGGCCGACAAGAATATTACTTGTCTTCATGGGTCTCTTTCGGCGTGACCATCCGGTAGCAGTACTGTCGTGCGACCGTCCCGACAATGTTAGTACGAGGCACCTTGACTACTTCTACATCTCCTTGAGCAATCAACCTTTTCAATCGTAGGCGAATGGCTGGCGGTGTCATGTCCGTTTCTTCGCACAGTTCAGCGACCGACATAGCTCCTGCCGGGTCCGATGATTCAAACAGTGCTGACTGTACTTGTTGTAGTAGCTCTGTCTCAGTGACATTCATGAGACCTCCACAGTTGTAGGTCGTTCTGGCTTGAACAATAACGTCCTCATAGTATAGTCATCATCATCATTGATCTCAAACCAAACGAGCCCTACGTCTGCAAGGGATTCAGCTACCCGGTGTACATACTCTGTTGCTAACTGCCATGCAGGTAATGCGACAGCGCGTGTCTTGATCTTGTGGATGTTGCCACTGTCTGCGAACTGGTGGAAGTGAGATCTAATAGCTAAATCCGGCGGAGCTTCTCCATCCATCAGGTAGTTAAAGAAAATATCCTGCGCGTACCACCGTATGTACGGACCTTTAGTATGGGCTCGCCTACCCATCCTTCCGTGGTGCTTCACATCAAAGCACACGCCACCGATGTTGATCAACCTTTGGTACGATGAAGAGTTTCCGGTATCAGGATCCTCAACCACCTTCCAGCCTTGAGACTTTAGTGCCTTGGCAATCCCTTCTTCCATACCCCCGGCCCTGCCTACATGGGCAGGTGTGCCCCGAAGGATGTGGATGCTGTCCGGCTTTAGTGCTAACGGTACCCGCAATGTTTCCATAGCGCAGTGGACATGGATGCCTTCGTGACCTGTAGCGATCTGAGTTGTGCGGTGGTGGTCTCCATCAGTCAGGTCGCCGTTAATAACAAGGTGCAGTTTTGCCTTACGGTTCTGTCGCATGACAGACTTTACCTTGGCCCACGCTTCTTCCCAGTTTTCCCACAGCCATTCCTGACCTCTGTTGGGTAGGTATAGTCCACCGTCATCCAGAGCTATGCCTTCAGGTGGACAGAGACCTACGGTAGATCCGCAATGGGTGTCTCCAAAACAAACGACTATGTGTTTCATTTAACTACATCTCTTGCAGGAACACAGTCTTTCTTTTTACTGGGGCACCCACCACAGTCTATTTTTTTTACTGTGCGGTTGCAGGTGGAGCAGATGCTCCAATCAGATTGAAAGTTCCAGCCGCAAAAATTGCAGAAGGTTTCGTCTGCATGATTTTCTGCGCCACAACGTGGACAAACCATTACTGGTTGTCACCGCCAAGCTCAAGCCTGACTCGTAACAGTGCCAGTTGTTGTTCAAGTTCTGTTACCCTGTCAGCAAGCTCGTCGATCTGCTCAGTCAGCAAGCCGGTTGTCCCGATGTACTTGCTTTGGCGATCTGCCACATCAGCGATCTCTACCATGGCCTGTGCATCTGCTCGCTCCATGGCCTCGAACCGTCCGCCTGCCACCCATGTGGCAACCAGTATAGAGATAGCAAAGCCTACGCTTATTGCAGGAAGGGATGTCGCCTTGGATATGCCGTTAGCCATTATCGTCTTGCCCTTAGTTCCTCGACTTGCGATTCAAGGTCTGCGATCCGCTGTGCATACCACTCAAGAGTAAGTTCTTGCTGTTGGTCAAATGGAGCACTACCTGATTCCACCTCATTAACAAGCTTTTCAAGCTGTGTATCAAGGTGATTTAGCAGCATGAACTGTTCGGCATCAGCAGGTAGGGAGCCTAACTCGCCTCTGGGCCAGCGTACCCTAAAGTCAGAGTTCAACTCAACCTCTTTTTCCATCATCATTAAAGAAGTTTCGATATTGTTTAGCCGTTCAACAATTCCGAAGTACGCCCACACACCGATAGCAACCCCCGCCACAATGGACAGGAGGTTGCGCAAAGGCATTGTGAGTTCAGTGTTTTCGTTCAACCGCGCAGGCATTAGTCGTCTCGTTTAGGTGCCCACTTTTCAACGCCGCTGATTGAGAAGCACCCTAGGGTTATGATCAAAAAGCTGTTGTAGATAAACTCTTGAACCTGAAGCTCCATCCCCCACACCCCGGTTGTTACATCAACAACAGCAGTGACAACCATCATTGCAAAAGAAACTGCACCAACAATTGTCTTTTCATTCCAATCGTTGTTGTCTTTGAACACACTTAAAAATCTACTCATTGCTGTTATCCTCGGTCACGTCTTCGATCATGAGTAAAAAAGACTCTTCGTCTTTTACGATATCCCAGAATTCATTGAATGCTTTCTTGCTGTTCCACACAGCAAGCCTGCCATCTTCTGTCTCACCCCTGTCTTTGCCGGGGGCTATGCACCCTTCAAGCTCCGATGCGTAGTTGGCTGCATGAAATAACAAACGGTCCCGATTCTCTACGATAATTTCAAACGTCGGGTAATCACCGCGATGGTAATAATCTTTCACGCAAGGATGCATCCCTTCAGGGATCGGCTTGGCTGAGTTCTCAATAGTCCAAAAACTCTCACCATCTTCTTCGTTATATAGTCGTCCCCATATCGCGTCACCTTTTTCTATTTCTCTTTTGAGGTGCCACACAGGTGCGTTAACAGCCATTACGGTTCGACTCCAAATAATCGTTCAGTTGCACTTCGGTCTCGTCTTATTTCAGACATAATCCTCATCATGTCTGAAAGCATGTCGTCACGCTGCTCAAACATTCTGTGCAGCATCCTTCGTTTCTCATCTTTGCTGAGGTCTGGCCTGTTAAACACTGCGTCTCTCCGTTCCCTGTAACGCTTCATGCGCCTGTCGAAATACTGTAAGCGGCGTTTGTGACGGAACATGCCTATGTTTTCTTCCTGATACTGCAACGCTGCTACGCCGCCCTCATTGTCTTTGATTTGACCCATGGTCGTAATCAGGTGATCCATTTGCTCCATGGTTTCGTAGAAGTCTTCTTGGTAGCCGCCACCCTTTACTGTGCTATAAAAGAGGTCGCCAAGCATAGGCATCTGTGCGAATGTGTCTTGCGAGAAGCCAAAGTCAGCAGAAGTTCCAGCGATGTTTTCATCCATAACTTCACGCGCAAGACGGTCAGCCATAGCCATGCCATAAGAACCAATAGTTCCAGTGTATTGACGCATCATGTACTCTAGTTTCATGGGAGACGTAAGAGCACCCATCTTATTTAAGACAGGTATGTTGTCTAGTTTGTCGCCAATCAGCCTACCTACCATGTTGGTGTAGGGATTGTACTGCTCACTTGCTGCGACAGAGTTCTCCATCCACGAGGGCACGATCTGATCACGCTGGAATGCGTCACGGTTGGTCATAGCGTCGAGCATTGGACGTATTAGTTGTGGACGCATGTCTATGTACAGGGTGTTTTTTAACTGCCTAAACGCCTCGCTGCCTACATCAACAAAGTCATGTTCTTCTTCTGATATAGCCCTGAACATTTGCTCAGGAATAACTTTGTAAAGCAGACCCACCTCAAACGGTATTGGTATTTTAAAACCAAGTCTCGTTTTACCTTCTTCGTCTCGCCCTAACGGGATAAGCCACCAGTCATTCTTTGTATCCTCACGAGCATTCTTGTACTCTTCGTCGTCCCTCATCATGAGGTAGTACCCTAGGGTAGCCAACATAATCAAGCTGCCACGCATCAGGGCCTGCTGTCGTCTTAACCTGCTCTCTACCTTTGGGTCTAAAGCCATACCATCTTCGCCCATCATAATGCCGGGCGAGTCTAGTGATCCCAAGTGGTTTCTTACAAGAACGCTTAAGCCCTGCATCCGACCATTTAGGAATGGAGACATAGCAGCTATAGTTGCAAACATTCGGCTTGATCCACGGCGACCATAGTTCATGATCTCTATAGCTTGTGTTAACGCTTCTGCCGCGTTGCCATCTGTTTTTGCCAAAGCCATGTCGTACACAGCCATGCGAGTAGCAACTTCTGACTGCTTGCCCATTCGTCCAAGCGTGTTCCACACAGAACCAACAATTGGTATTTGACTATCCCAGTTTGCCCGCACAGAGGTGCGCCCATCTGCTTCATCGAATGCTTGGTCAACAGCAATACCTAACCCACGAGCCTCAGCCTGTTCAACCAATCCGGGCGTCACGGTGTTCTTAATAATTTTACCGGCAAGCACAAACGGATTTCCGCCATAAATGACAGAAGCCTGCATAGCATCCCTCATGATATTTTTTAGCATGAAGGGAGGCGACCGTGTCACAGTCTCTCTAAGAAACCTAGAGGATCCAACGAGAAGCTTGGCTAGGCCGGTAGAAAGCTTAGGGTTTATACCAAGAGTCTTGCCAAAGAAATCTTCAATGGCTTGCATTGGACTAAAACCAATATCCATCATGGCCTGAGAAAGAGCCGGGTCCATAACACGGTAGATTTTTGTTTCACCCTGCTCTGCCATCGGCCTACCTTCATGCACAGGGTTTCCGTTCTCATCAAGTTGCATAATTGCTTCTGGTTGAACGCCCTGCACCATGACCTCTATTGATGAGAACCCTGCTAGGTTCAACTCTCTTTCCTGCTTTTTAAATGCTTTTTGTTTCTCTGCAACAACCTCGTCTAAGCCCACCTTTTCTAACTGCAAGTCGTTAAACAAGGTTTCTTCTTGAGCGGTTCTCCTTGCTCCTTTCTTTCTAAGTTTAGTTATTTGCTCGTTAACAAACTTTTGGCGATTCAACTCTTGCAGGCTTGGCCTTATGACTTCTATGGCTGTTCCGTTTCTAAGCTCGTCTCGAATAGTTCGGGTCATTGCTACATTGCGCATGCCATCGCGGACAATGCCTGAGACGTTGGCTCTTAAGTTTGCAAACAAATCTTTGCTTATCGGAGCAACGCTTCCCTGAATAGCTTTGTTCAGAAGAATCTGTCCGCGAAGAACCGGGTCGTCGTTAGCTGCTTCACGGTTTGATTCCTGCACTGTTCTGTTGTCAGGGTTGTACAACATCGTGTCGTTGTCATAGCCTTGATCCCGATAGAACGGCACAAAAGCCATGTTCTTTAGGATGTCAGCGCGATCCTGACTAAGCATTCCAGTATCAACTGCAAACTGAATATTGTGAGCGTTAAGGTCAGCCCACTCCTCTGCGAACTCACGCACAAGTTCATGCTCTTGGTCTGTGCCTTCTTGGAAAAACTCTATTGTTTCAGGGTAACCCATAATTGTGTCACCCTTTTCGTTCTCCACTGTTCTTTCTGGAAGCAAACGATAAGGCCGTCTTTCCCCGTCAACTTCTACATACCCTGCGACAGGGTTGGCTCTTTCGTACAGGCTTTGCCACTCCTGAACAATCGCTCTTTGTTTTATAATCTTGCTTCTGTCGGCATTCGGATCACCAAGCAATTCAAATTCCAACTCAGCCGCTTGTAACTCTAGTTCAGCCTTGTGAACTTCTGTCTTAACGTCTCGAACACGAAGCGCGTTAAGGTAACGCGAAGCCATCTCTTGGCCTCGTTCGACTTGCAGTAGGGGTGCCTCAATATCTTTGAGTGCTTTTACTGGTATGTCGCCCCTGCCTGCTGCTTCTCTACCGTAAGCCTCTTTGTTAAGAGCAAAACCACCGTTGCTGTACTGCAATGGCCCCTGACTTACGATCATGGACACAAAGTTCATAGCGTTATCGGCCCACCTCCACGCCGATATAGCTACCTGATCTGACAACATCTGCAATGCGCTTTCGTAATCACCAAGTTCGCTTGCCAGTTCTGCGCGTCTCTTGCGTTCTCTGATTTGCGACTTCAACATCGGTATGCGTTGATCGAAGAAGCGAGTAACAAAGCGTTCCTTGCCACTCTGTTGCATCATCTCCTTCCAGTCTTTTTCGGTCTTTATCCGTACCTTCTTTCCTGTTTTTTTGCTTACATACTCGTTGTGTGCGTCCAGCTTTTCTATGATAGCTTCTGCGGCTGAGGTGCCCGTGTCCACATAGCCACCGTCAGACTTTGTGTTGTCTAACATATCTACTGTTTTACCACTCAGAGCAAACAGTGACTTCTGGAATTTTATTCTCCAAGATCGTTTGTCAGCTTCTCCCGTAGGCATTACAAACGGAGGCTCTCTGCCATCTCTGAATCGGAAATAAGCGTTAAGGCTGTCTATATCAATTTCGCCAGCCTCAATAGCTTTAGCATTTAATATGGGTTCGATAACATTAGACGGGTTGCCCTCAATCTGTCGCCGCGCCCGTAGCTCCGTCATTAAAGACTCTTGCAGACGCTGCATTGGTGACCGTTCGTCAGAGAACTCTTGCCTCTTTAACAGTATCCGGTCAGATATTTCGTCTATCTGTTGTTGATTGTTTTCTTTAACAGCTTTTCGTAAAGCTCTTAGGTCTTCTGGGTCAGCCCTTTCAACCAAACGCAGAGAAGCTAAACCTTTTTGATCTGCTTTTCTTTTTTGTCTTGACTTCATTAAGTCAACATTCTGCGTTCTTTCAAAGACTTGCATTACAGAGTTTATGTCTGCTTCTGCGGCACTCTGGAATATTGCACTGAAGATGCCTAGCTGGGTGCGTTTGATCTTTCCGATTATCCCAGCAGTTTTGCTGGCCGCAAGCTTGCCTGATGCTAACGCTTCTAGAATATGAACTGAAGTTTCCTCAGTCAGGGCTGCTTCAGAAAGTTCAGGGTATAGTTCTTTTACATACTGACGCCACGTTAACTTTTTATTGTGCGCTTCTTGGCTAACGGACGCGGGCACATACCCTTCTTTTTTTCCAAACTTCTCTAAAGACTTTCGCTCTGTCTCAGTTAACAAGTCTCTGAGGAAATGAATGTGCGCACCCTCGTGGACGGTAAGATCTCTGACAATCTCGTCCATCTTTGTGTCCCAATTTTTCCCGTACTTAGCTTCAATCTGGGAAATATTGTACATGATGCGAGTGCCGTGATCTCGCAATGATGCAACAGACCCGTCTTCATAACCCGGACGATAGATTACGCGGCCATTACTATCTACCTTGGGCTTTACTCGGCCAGTATCAGGATCTGTTTCGTATTCAAACGTACCATTGGCGATTACGTCCTCAATCTGCGCGTAGATTTGATCTACGTTAGACGTGAACATAGGGATGGCTGTTATTTTCATCTTCTTGAGACGTTTTTCTACAGCCGCCTTAAATCTTTCAATCCTTTGGCGAGCCTCCTCTAAGCCTTCAGCCTGCTCCAGTTTCTGTTGTTCACTTTTAAATGGACCTAGCTGGCCGTCATCAATTCTTGCGTAGTTTCCTTCAATCCGGACGTTGTAATCGCTTTCAACGCGAACAGCGACCTCATCGACTGAGCCTGCTAAGGTGCGCTTGGCTTGATCTCTGAGCGCAGGATCCCCAACCCTGCCAACGGTATAGGTAAGCACCCCTTCTTGGTCAACTCGTAACCGGCTGGGTGTGTTAAGAACCCGCGCAAGCACAGCCTGCTTCTCGCCTTCAGCTAAGTCTTTCCATTTTACGTCTGCTATTAGATCTGTATCAGGGTCTGCAACAGTAGTAAAAACAAGATCTCGAAAAAACGGAGACCTTTCAAAGTTTGCAAGGTTACCAAAAGGTGCAGGGATTCCTTTTAGTTTGAGCAACTCAGAGATGTGCTCTGCTGTTATTTCATACTTAGCTTTTTCAAGCTTTTTCCTGAAGTTGATAAACTCAGCCTTGCCTAGCTGTCCGAAGCTTGGCCCTACCCAGTTGTCCGGAACGGGCTTGTCGTAGGCACCACTGTTTTCTAGGCCATCGGCTATCTCCATTAGAGATCCAATGCCTAGTGTGTGATAAATGACCTTTTCGGCAGCGTCCAAACCAGCTTGTTCTGAGTCAAGAGCAAGGGGTGTTGGCGTTCTAGTGTCTCCATACAACCAACTGTTTCGCACAGAACTGTGAAGTTGTTCTGCCTCTTGTCTTTTGGTTAACGGTTTGCTTGGGTCCACCCGGCCCTTGCGGCGAGGTATGCGTTTCTTAATAGGCTCGCCAACAAGACTTTCTATTTCCAGTACAGGTGTTGGTCTAACTAATACTCCACCTGAGAGTATGTCTTGCACATATCGCTTTACTTGCCTTGGGCTTAAGGCAGGCATGCCACCTTCAGTTCGTGCCAAGTCAAGCAGTCCACGCAACGCCTGTCTTTGCTCTGCGGTTGCAAGGCGTTCCTCTAGTGCCGTGAGATCGGCGGCGTCCTCTTGCTTGCGGAGTTGTTCAAATTGCTTTCTTAACAACAATACAGGTGTGTCGGAGCGCGAATCTGGATCGGCTAACTCACTTTCTATACCTGTCAGTGTAGTCTCAACACCTTCCAACTCAGGAAACAACTCTGCGTTTTGAATTGCTTCTAAGTCTTGTTGTTGTTGACTTAGGTCGGCTCTGTCCTTCGCTAACTTTATAGAAGGATCAAGCTCATTAAGCCGGGCGTCCAACACTTCCAGTTCTTTTTGTAGAGACCCTACCCGGTCTCTAGTAGCACGGTACTCGTTAATTGTAGCAACCATTGTCGCTTCATCGACACCAAAGTTTTCTGCAAGTTTTTTGCCTTTGGCGTTGAGCGCGTTTGGATTTGTTTTGAGAGTAGTTTTATTTACGGCTGACTCAAAGTCTTTGTACCTCAACCCTTCTGGTATTACAAAAGAGTCAAACGCCGTCTGAGACTCAAGAAGCCCACGACTGTCTTGTTGATCTAAGACATTAAGCGTTGCTTCTAGCTCCATAAGCCTATCGTTAATTGCTTGAAGCTCAGGGTCTGTCTCTGGCCTGCCCTCATTTCTTAGCAGTTGTTGTTCTGCTTGTAGTGCAACGGCTTCCCGCCGAATGTTTACCACTTCAGCTTCAATCGCAGCCCCTCTCCACGGCCCATTCCGAACTTGCTCAATACGCTCTACGATATCAGCAATTTCTTGGCTTGATTCCTGTCGCGCCCTGCCTTGTACAGGCACAGCCGTAAGGGGATTTTTAGATATACCTGCTCTTAGATTGTTTTCAATCCTTTGTTCTTCTGAACGAAGGTTTTCTGCTGTCTGCCTTGCTGTTTCTAATTCGGCCTGAGCTTGTCCTATAAGATCTAGCCGGTTCGCTTCTGCTTGTTTCTGAGCCTCAAACGCTTCCTCGGTTAAAGGCTTGTCGTCCGCAGCTTTTAAGTCTTTGTGCCACTCGCGGTCTTCGTTTAGTTGTTTTTGTACGCCTACGTTCGTGTTCTCTATAACACCGGAACCCTGCTCTTCGCCTAACTTTTCAAGAAACTTTTTGCGCAGATTTGTCAGGTTAAGATTTGCTCGTCTTATAGATCCTTTTCTTTTTCCATCAGCCCTGAGAGTTTCAAGCCTGTCTTGCATTTCGGCTGAAGTCAGATCACCCGAAGTAAGTGTAGACACAACTCGCGGTTCGGCTTCGTTATCAAACTGAACCATCAAGCGGCCATCGTTTTGTTGAGCTTCTAGTTCGGCCTCTAGCGATTCGTTTGTTTCTGCATCTGTGAGAAAGTTAGGCGATATTGTTCTTATGGGATCTAAGGAGCCTCGACCGCGTGGTGATTGCCCTCGCTCATCAAATTCTCTTGCGAACGTAGACAGTTGGCTTCTTTCAATTTTTCCAAAATTAACTTTGACGTTGCCTTTCTTGACGCCTGTAACCACGCCCTCCCCATACTGTTTGTGGCTAACCTTGCGACCTACCAAACGGTTTTGCGTTAACAGTTTGCCGTTTTTGTCTCGTTTGGGGTTGCCCTTCTTGTCAAGTTGAGGCACCAACGTAGGCTGACCGGACTGCACCACTTCACCCGGTCCATACTCAGGATGCGACACCCTTGATCCAGCCTCTGTGTTTGCTGGCATAACAATCGGAGTGTCTTCTACAGCCGCTTCAAGCTCCTGACGACGAGCAAGCTGTGCTTCTTGATATGCAATTTTTTCTTCTTGTTGTTTAATCGCTGCTCTTTGTTCTGTTTGTACAGTTCTTTGTTCATTGATCCGACGCTGAATAGTTTCTCTGGCGTCAATCTCTATATCATCGTCACTTCTGCGCAAAACAGCTTTGACATTGTCAACTAAATCTCTGCCGTCAGTGGTTACTGAAGGTGCTAAAGCTTCTACGTCTGGCTCATCAGTGACCGGGGGCGGGGCCATTGACGGGGTAATTTGTTGGGGGCCAAACATGCCCTTGGCTTGTGCATTGTAAGTAGCAGCAAGTATTCCAAGTTCACGCTTGAGATTCCCACTACGATTAATGATGTCGTCTGTTGCTTCTTTGTAGGTTTCCCAGCTTATTTTTCCGTCTAGGTATGAA
>Ga0208919_1000770_pt1 | contig 20139 bp, 27 predicted proteins | sample 4_EtaG_FD_184076 | JGI IMG/M metagenome (GOLD analysis project Ga0208919, IMG submission 184076) | Marine viral communities from the Subarctic Pacific Ocean - 4_ETSP_OMZ_AT15127 metaG (SPAdes) (version 3) | ecosystem: Environmental > Aquatic > Marine > Oceanic | place: Pacific Ocean | collected...
AATATTCCATCATTTGATTCACCATCAAATGTTACTGCGATATCTGAACCTGCAGTGCCATCACCTATTGTGATTGCAGTTCCAAGTAACTTAGTAATAGGACCACCTTCTGCAGTTGTACCATCGTGAGTGTGTCCTGTGCTTGATGCAAAGGCTGCTAATAACTGATTAAACTCATCATTGGTATGAGCGGCAGTTATTGTATCTCCATCACTATACGATGATTGTCTAGTGTACGTAGCTCCCATTTATCTTCTCGCTCCTACTTGATATTCTAACTGAAATCCTTTTAGTGAGTATGGTGCAGTAGAACCACCATCATTAACTCTAAGTGCAACTGCAAACCCCGATCCCTCTACGGACTGTCTTACTAATGGCTGTGATGCACCACCATATGTTCCAAAACTTGTAGAGCTACTACCATATGTTGTAGTTCCGTATATCGCCGCTATATCTCCTGAATCTAGTTCATAAGCTGCAGGTCTTGACGAATCTTTGGCTTCATAGTCGTATCGTAAGAATAAATCTGCATCTATTGTTGATTCAGGTGCAAAGTTTACAATGACACGTTGCATATGTTTACGTATACCAGCATCACCAAAAGTCATGTCAGGACCTCTATATTTACCTAGTATAGCAGTGCCATCAAAGTCATTGCCTGATTCTTGTCTATACACATATCCACCACTATATGCACCGTGTAGAGCTATTACATCCCCCGCAGATACAAATGTGTCTGTTGATGCAGGTTTTATGCCTCTTAGCTCTGCAAACTCAAAAGTTTGTCCTTTTAGTACACATATGACACCTTTAGTAGCATTCTCACCTGTACCATCTTTTGTAAAGAATATTCTGTATTGTGTTTTATCAGGTATGACTATTGAATCAAACTCTGAAGCACTAGATAAGTTAGCATCAAATAAACTTTGTACGTTAGAGCTTATAGTTCCTAATTCAACGTCACCAATTCTTGCAGTACCTGCAATTGTGCGTAATCCATCAGGTCCTAAGAATATAAGATCACCTGCAAATTCTTGAACAGTATCTCCGTTTATACAGCCTATATCTCTTGTTACTGCAGTTATTGCAAAGTTACTGGTTGATGTTCCCGATAATTTAAATATTCTATTTTGACAAAATATAAATAAGTCTTCACGGAAAACTTTAAGTCCTGTTATTTCATCATCAACCTTGATGCTTCCTGCACCACTGCCTGTAGCAAAATTATCTTCATCAAAAGGTACACTAAACACTAATTCCTGTTTAGCACTTGACATACCTGCATAAAACATATGTTCTTTAAATGCTACAACAAACTTAGCACCTATTACTGCAGTGCTTACTTCTCCACCACCACCTGAAGATACGTCTGTAGCACTAAATGATGTATTAAAAACTGTTGGTGCGTTTGTTCCGTCTACTACAATTAATTTATCATTACCATCAAAGTTAAATCTTTCAAAGTTATATTTACCTGCACTTGTTCTGCCACTGTCTATAGTTGTCCATGAAGATCCACTCGGAGTTGCTTGAAATATATTAGTTCCTCTTGCTGCTACAACTTTACTTGCAAATGTGCAAACCATCAATATTTTTTCTGAAGCAGAAGATGTTTGAGGAACTACTGCAGATACATACTTACTAAATCCATTTATTCTTCTGTATCCACCCTCTATGTCAGGTTCAAAGTTTTGTAGCTCTAATGCCTCACCCGGTTTCATCATAAATGTAGAGCGATTGAGAACCAATCCCCCTTCACAGTTAAATGCTACGGGTGTTACTTGTGATAAGTCTGCCATTAAACGGTTCTACCTATAATGTTTGTCGTGCTATATGCCCCAACTCTAGGTATAAAAGTTGAACGTACATAGTCATACTTGTTAACTAATAATGTTTGCATATTCTTTATGCCTTGTTCAAATCTCTGAAAGTTTAGTTGATACTGACTAGTTTCGCCTCTGTATTGATAAACAAAAGCAGTTGCACCATCAACTATAATAGCATCAAATCTAGACGGTATACTTGTTGTATCATCTTGTGCAGATAGATCTGATGGAAATGTGTAATAGTCAAATTTTAAAGAATAGGATCTGTTTGGAAAAGGGTATAATAAATAATTGTTATCGGGTGTTCTAACAATATTCTCAGGTATACCACCTTGATCAAACTGTGCTACTGTTACACCACTAGCTATAGATGCTGCAGTTGTACCACCAGCACCCCTCGTACACCCAGTAAAAGTTGTACTACTACCTATTGCAGTATACGTTATTTCTTCGTTACCTATGTGTAATGTTCCTGAAGCATCAAAACCTGATGTACTAGCCACTGTTATTGTTTCAACAGAATCAGTGTGTGTAGTGCTAGTAGTGGTTGTGTTTATCTCATCTTCTTGATCACTAACAGCGTTTATGTATTCATTATAATCTAGCTGTCCTAGTCTATACCCTGAATTACCTAAATCACTGTCTTTAACTAATCTAAAAGTATTATAATCTACAGTTTTAGCAGATGTTGGTATACTATACCTTACCACTCCTGCAGTCAAGGTTTTAGTTTCAGTAGCGTGATTAAAAGGATAATTAAATTCTCTTTGATTAATGTATCTTATAGATTCATTAACTGCATTTTGTGCTTGTACTTGTATCCCTCTAGCAGTAGTAAAATTAGAAGCAGTAAGCTGTACTTCATTTAATCTAGACAAAGTTTTGTTTGTTAATGAGAGATAAGTTCCAGACATAATAATTCCATGTAAAATAAGAGAGCAAGTTGCCCTGCTCCCTTATATAAAATTTAAGCTAATTGGTCTCTATCGACCTCATCAGGCTTATCATCTAGACCATGACCTGCTAAATCAATAACAGTGGCATACATTCTAAGTCTGCCTGTGGCTGGAGCTGCACCTGCAATCTTAGCATCAATAGTATCTGTAGTAGTTACAAATTGAGTATAAGTTGAAGCTGCACTTCCGACAATAGTGTTGGTTTGACCATTAGTACCCGCGGCACAAAAGCCTGTGGATGTAATGTCTGCACCATCAATAATGTCATCACCTGCGGCAAAGTCCATGTCAAGTGTACAACTTGAAGTAAATGCTTTCATTACTTCTGCACCTGCATTTATGACTAAAGTATTCGCAGGGATTTCTAACACCTGAAAGATGTCTCCGTCTGAGAAACTACCACCCGCTGCTACTAAAGCATCAATATCGAGGTAAGCCTCAATATTTCTCATGATGTTAGAGTTTTTAGTAGATGGCATAGCCGCTATAGAATCGGAAAATATACCAGTGGTATCTTTAGAAGTTAAATCAAAAGTTGCCATTTATATCTCCCTTACGCTACGTTATACTTAGCAGTGGTGATTGCTTCTGGTCGAAGAATCTTTCTGCCATACAAATGCATACCACGAACAATATCAGCAAAAGAATCAGGGTCTCTGTAAGTCTCTGTCTTGTTGATTTGCTCTGCAGTAGCTACTGCTGAACTGTGTCCTGCAACAATAACACCAAAGTTTGAGTTTTGGTTAGCAGAACCTGATGTTCCCGGACCTGTTCCAACTGCAGGTAAATTGTTTGACATATAAACGTCAAAGCCATGTATTCTACCTACAGATAGACCTGCTCTTAATCCACCTGATTCACCGAAGTCTGCATTTAGAAGACGTGAATCTTCATCTTTTAAGACTTCAATAAATGTTGGATGTAAAACAATCCATCTTCCATCAGTGTCTACAAACTGAGTATCAAGCAGTCTGCCCATTCTTGCAATAATTTGCAATGGTGTAGCAGTGGCTGTTGCTTGAGCAGTTGCACCACCCATTCTTGGAGCTATTGGAATAGAATGATCTCCAGCACTACTTGTAGTAATGTTACCGAAGTCACCCTTCTTTAGCTTCATGCTTGTCAACAATTCATCTGAACCTGCAGTTGTTACTGCTTTAGTTCCGTTGACTGTTGAGTTAGCTGAACTTGCCACAGCATTATTAGATGCTTGTGCAAATCCTGACAAATAACCAAGAACATCTTGATCAAAGTTATCTTTAAGTCTGTAACCTGCTCTGTCACTTGCTAGTTGAGAGAAGTTTACGTGACTGTGAGCCTCTTCGATATCGTCTATCTTAAAAGCAAAATAGTTTGCTTTGTCAATAGTCAATGTGAAGTCTTCATCGTCAAGGTCTTGAGGTTGTACGTTTGCACCTCTAGCATATTCCTTAACGGTGATCTCTGGCTCTTTAATGATTTTTACAGAATCACCCATGTTGGCAATCTCACCGAAATAATCGGAGTTAGTGATTGATTCAACAACGGATGTTTTTCTGAAGGCTAACTGAACCTGCTTAGAGTAAATAACTGGGGAGAAATTACCATTAGGCAGATTACCATAACCCGCTGCAGTTTTAAATGCCATTTTCATCTCCATTTTTGAAAATAAAACAAATGCACGAATGTGCCATATTTACTCGTCATCGGCTAATAGTTTTTGAGGTTGTATGTCTAATAGCTAGTTAAACATAGGCTCACACCATCAGGTAGGCTTCCAAGTGTTTGATTGTGTGTGTGAGTATCTCGCTAAAGGGTCACACTCATAGATATGTATAGTTATACATATTTATTCTTTTATGTCAACAAATTATCTAGCTGAACCTGATACGTCATATACAAAGTTGCCAGATCGTATTGCTTCCATTATCATATCTGCATTCTTTTCATAAGCAGTAGCAGACATCTTTTGTACATCAGACTCTTTAATCTTCTTTGCACTATCTGCTGTAGGTGTAGATTTTACAGCTTTCGCTTTAACTTGCGTAGCAGCACTTTTGCCACTTTCGCTTGTATCCTTCTTGCCGAGTCCTCTATCTGCTTTGTATAGATCGATTGCTCGTGCTGCTGATTTTGCATCGTCTTGATTTTCGTATAATGCATTCTGTACCCACTTTGGCTGTTGCTCTGCCCACTCATGAAAGTCATCACTGTCTCTAATCTCATCAAAGTCAGGATGCAATCGCATAAGTTCAACTTCTGCTCTTTCTTTTACAGTCTCTTCGTTGAACTGATTAATCTCTTTAATTCTTTTTTCCAGTGACTCAGATTGTTCTTTTGCTTTTTTCATAGCAATAGTTTCTACAATCTTTGCAACATCAGGATATTCTTTTGCCCAAGCCTCTATATCTTCATCAGACTTTGGCAACTTCATTTCTTTCTGTGTTGCTTTTGATAGCTGAACTTTTAATTCATCAAGTTGCTTTTGGAATTGCTTCTCTTTTTCTTGTGAGTGTCTTCGTAAATCTCCGTAACGCTTTTTGAAAGTTCTCTCTTCAGCGTTCTTCGGTTCTTCCTCATCCTCTGCTTTCGCTTCTTCAGTAGGTTCGGTTTCACCTTTTTGAGCCTCTATCATCTCTTTTAGTTCATCTTCATCCTTTTTAATTCTTTCAGCATGATTAGAACGCTTAGTCATGAATGCTTTTTTTTCAGGTGTAGCATCTACCACCATTTCTTCTGTTTTAGCTTCTTCTGCCATTTTTTACTCCTAGGGTTATCGTAGCCATCAATCGGGGGATAAGTAGCTAGTATGTGGATATTTATTTAGAAGCTAATCCACCTTGCTTCATCTTCTTAGCTTTAGGTCGTTTACGTGTTATAAGTGATCCTTTCGCAGTAAACATACCACCTTGAGTATCAGCTACTGACGCTTGATCTGAGACATCTTGTTGTTGACTTCCACCAGCAGTTGAATCATCTTGATTTCCACCATCATCACTTGCTTGTTGTTGTGCTTGTGCAAATAATTGAGCAGCTCTTGCATCTGCTTTAGCTTTTGCTGCGGCAATATTGTCTCTTTCTTTTTTAGTCATCTGTTGCTGTATATCTCTTCGTTGTGCTGCAAGTTTTTGTTTTTCCACTACATCTTTTATTCTTTGATCTTTTCTTGCATTTTCAGCTAATTGACGAGTTACCTTATCATCACCAAACACAGTTCTATCTGGAATATTAAATTGTTCCATTTGCTCTTTAGTAAGATCTTCTAGACCCATGCTTGATATGTTAATATTATCTAATTCTGTTGTTGCGTCATTTGCGTTCTTAATTAGTTGATCTAGTTTATCTCTGCCCGGTATCTTTACCCCTGCTTTTCTAGCCAACTCAATCGCTAACTTAGCTTGTGGTTGAGCAGCGTACGCTAATTGTGCAATTTGACCTTTAGTTTGTGTTTTAACCTTATCAGCTATGTCTGGACTTGCAGTTTTAAAATTAACTTGACCAGTGTTTCTATAATCACTTAGACTTTGTAATCCCACTGTCCCATCAAAGTTATATTGAACAGCGTACTCTACTCCACCTATAGTTGTTCTAGCTCCACCAAGATCTCCTAATTCACTGTCACCATCATCACCACCAGTCTCTTTTTCTACCCTAGCAGTTTTTGTTTTGGCTGTTTGTATCTTAGTATCTCTTGGATCATCTGTCTGTGGTTTAAAACCTTGTGGCACACTAAAACCTGTTAGTATCTTTCCATTCTTAAATGGTATCTGTATCTCTGCACCCGCATCGTTTACGTATGTTCTATACTCATCAGGTCCTTGTGTCAACTCCTCACCACCAAATAAACCTTTAAATGTAGCCTTTTGAGTAGCCTCTATAGGACTTTTATATTGAAACCCACCCGTAGGAGCAACTGTTGCTGTTGGTATTATAGGAGCAGTATACGCTGTCTTTAATCCTGTTGGTGATGCTGTCATGCTTGATTGTCTTGTTTGTAAAGGATTAGTTGCTGTTGTTGTACCTGCAAAACCATTGGCAGCTTCTATTACTCCACCCTCTGCCCTTTTCTCTACTTCATCGTCATCATCGTCACCTTCTGCTATCTGTATATCGATTACGCTAAAAGGTATATCATCGGGTATGGTTGCTTCATCTGCATTACCCATCTGCCCCATCTCTTCCATCATCTTGAGACCCATCTTCGCTTCTTGTCTCATTCTCATTAGATTCTCTAGACCGATGTATCTTACAACGTCTGCAGGAAATACAAACTCTCCTTCACTTAATTGTGCTGGTATATCATCTCTCACTTCTTCTTGTGTAGCTCCCGGAGGTACATCATTACCTGATACTGGATCTTTTGTGCCACCTTCGTCTTTGAGTCCACCATCTTGGAATAATTCCATTTGTTTTGCTATATTACCACCTTTGGCTTTACCTGTTATCCTTGCTTTAGCTCTCTTCATTTCATTTTTAACTTCTTGTTGACGAGCTTCTATCTGCAATCCTATCAGTTCAGTTAATTCAGATCTAGTTAAGCTAGGATATTCCTTTGCTGCTGCATCTAATAATTTTTGCATTGGTAACATATCTGTCATATTATTTATCCTTACTTAGATCAAGAACTAAACCTTCAGGTGGCATAGCGTTTTCATAATCAACTAATCTCTCTGCGTAACGTGCTTCTGCCTCTCCACCTTTATTTATGTAGGATTGTTCTGCTATATTATATAATTCATCTAATCTTCTTTTCTCTGGTTGAACTATTAAAGTTTGTAGCTTCATATATTCTTTAAAATTTTTATTCCCTGCTAATCTATTAGCTAATGCCTCTTCTACTTCTGTGAAATTAGCATCCATTGGATGAAGAGTATCTACCTTTAGATGTATTTTATTAGGTCCTAAACTCTTAACTTGTTGAAATTCTCTTTTAGCTAACTTCTCAACCATATCCATAAAAGCCTCTTGTGCAAATACAGATTGTAGATATTGAGATGTAGGATCAGATTGTTCTTGTATGTATACTTTTTTATTACTAGGTGACATACCTTTTGTTATTGATTCTATGTATTCACTTAATAAATCTATCTGTTCAAATAATTCTTTGTCCATCTTTTTTGAGACTTTATCTAATTTTTTTCTTCTGCCGATATAGTTTGAATTATTTTCTTTTAATATACCTAGAATACTAGTGCCATTTTCAAATCCCTCTCTAGCTTGAACAGCGTGTTGTATTTCATGTATTAGTGATCTTTTAACATCATCTGCATTACCACTAGCTAAATATATCACATCTTCTGCACGATCATAACTTGCTAAAGTTTTACCTCGTGTAAACTGTTGATCAGGATTTATCTTTTGCTCTTTTATTAATATGTTACCTATTGGTTGAAAGTCCCCATAATATTTTTTTAATGGTGTATTATATGCACGATACAAATCTTCATAGTTTAACATATTTCTCAGTCGCATAGGATAGCTATCTAATTTAGAAAAATCTAGAAACTCATTAGGTACTGCATCTCCTTGCACAGCCTCTCTAGCAAAACTTAAATTGTCTAATTTTAAAGTAGCTTCTTTAGGATTTAATACAGTTCTTAGTTTTCCGTCTGTTCCTCTATATACTTTAAACTCTTCAAATAATTTAGTTCTATCTTGCTGACTGAGTTTTTCATAATTAACTCTAGATACAATTCCAGTAGCAAGATCCATATCCTCTTTACCTATTTTATCTAAGTCAGATCTTAACATAGGTTCTTTTCCAGCATCTTTTAGTAATTTAGTTTCAGCGTCTTGATATGCACGTATCCTTTCCTTACCTACAGAGCTTCGTTCTCCTATGATGTTAAAATCTATTTTAGGTTTATTAATATCATCTGTTTGTTTTGTAACATCTACAACTTTTTTTAAATCAGCACCTTCTGTAACAAGATCACTTTTTACAAAGTCACTCTTAGATAACGTGTCTTTTACTGTGTTATATAAGGTAGTTGCACCATCCGATAACTTATCTATAAATTTTGCAGGAGCTAAAAATGCACCAGTAGGTGAAAGTATCTCCCCTACCATTTGATCTGTGTTTTCAGGATTAGAATCAATACCTGTTATTTCTTTGAAACCATCATCAAATGCTTTTCTACCATACTGCTTTTCAAAGTTTTGTAAGTTATCTTTTATTAACATAGCTAACGGATTATTTGCATAATCAGCTAAAAAAGTATTTGCTTTCTCTGCTATGGTTATTGCATCAGAAGGTAATGCCGCAGTTCCTGTTAACAAACCAGTTCCCGTTGCCTTGGCTTTTTCTGCTATTTCATCTATGCTTCTAAACTGTGGTAGAGCATCAGAGTAAAATGCTTTCTCAGTTTGTTCTCTTAGATCATTCTGCATTCACTTCGTCTCTTAACATTTTTAGTCTCTTCAATGCCATTATATATCCTTGTGCTCTGTGTATGGATATAACGTCATCTGACTGTTCCATTATTTTATGTTGTTCGTCTATCTTATAATCCAAGTAATCATTGAAGGGGTTGATTAGCTTGGGGTTGTTCACCAACGTCTTGAGTCGGCTGCGTATCTGCTTGTGGTTGTTGTTGTCCAACTTGTGACCTTCCTGTAAATCCTTGCTCTTGAGGTGTAGGTGCTATACCAGTACCTATCGTGCCACCACCTGAACCTGTAGGATCACTAGGATCTACTCCTGCTGGTGGTTGTGGTTGAGCTTGTTCTTGTTGAGGTGCTCTAAAGTCTTTCATAAGCTCTGCTTGTAAAGCCGCCTCATCCATATTGTTAGTTACTTTATCAGGGTCTAAATCCATAGCTTTTGCTATTTCACGTATTATATACTGAAACTTTGCAAAAGGTGCAAGTGCTGGGTTAGAAGATACTTGTAAGAACTGCATAAGTCTTTGTGATCTTACTTCGTTTGCCATGAGACTTTCTGTGCCTCTAGCCTTAACTTCTAAATCGCCTTTTATCTTTGGGTCGTAGTCGAACTGCATATTAAATTTAAATAGACCCTCTCCTAATGGTTTTAGAAGATAGTCATCTACATTCTTTATAACAGTTTTAATACTACCAGCCGCTGCATTCATGAGCATGGATATACCCGAAGCAGTTCTGCCTACTCCAGTTATACCAGTTTGTCCGTGAGCAAATGATGGCATACCTGTACTCTCATCTGCCAACTGTCTTGCTTTATCAAACAACTGCATGTTCTCTGCAGCAACATTAGGAAACTTTGTACCAAACAATGCTTGACCCGGAGCACCACCTTGTCTTCTAAACACTTTTCCCGGATAGACAGATAAGTCTTGACCCGGCACTAAGTTAGTCTCATCAACTTCTATGAGTAAGTTACCTGACAGTACAGCATTATCCACTGCCATTCTCATGAAACCATTCATCAATGTTTGTGTGTCATCCATATTCTCAGCTACACCCACACCAAAGAAAGAGTATGGATTTAACTCATATGGTGCTGCCATGTATGGTATTCTAGCAGGTTTAAATGGATTAATTACCATTCTTAATAACTTACCATTACATATCCATGCATTTATTTGTATCTCATCTAGAGATTGCATTTCTTTTGGTATCTCAATATCTTGTTCAAGTAGTATGTCTACATCACAATTACCCCAATACTCAAGAACTTCATATCTCTCTATTTCGTGCTCAGAAGCATAGTCTGCTAAATCATCTTCCCATGATTTCTTTGTGTAGTTCTCTCCTGCAGCTATTGCATCTTCTATAACTTGCTCTCTAAAATGTGGTCTCTTTTTTAAAGAACGTATCTGTGATCTTGACATCTTATGTCTTTCAATCACGTATTGTGCATCATCCATGTTTGTAGAATCAGGGTCAGGATAAAAGTCCCACACTGATACATGATTAACTTGTGGTACTGTTTTGAATGTAGGATCATATTCGCCATCATCGCCCCAATTAGGGTACTCTTTGTCTACAGCAAAAGGTCCTTTCATCACACCAGTACCAAACAAAGCCATCTCAAACGCTGTGCTTCTTAAATGTTTATTAGCACCTGACTCATCTAGTTGATCCATGATTTTCTTTTCCATACCTTTGGCTGCAATCATGGCTGGACTAAATGTAACTGCTGATGGTGTCTTACCTACTTCTTCTTTAAGTCCTTCAATATTCTGCAACTTTTCTTGCAAAGGACCAAGCCTCTCTTGTAGGCTTTTTTCAGTTGCTCCTTTAGGAAACTCCATACCATCGCCACGGAAACCGTAAGGTGACTCCATGCCCATGTCACGGATCTCTTGAGGTTCTTTCGGATCAAAGCTGACATCTTTCGCTACTCCTTCTGGTAACTCCGTTGGATCAACACTCAACGGAAACTTATTGTTAGCAAACAGTACGTCTACTATTTGACCATACGCCGCTAACGTCTTAGTCTTAGTAACCTTTATAAATACTCTAGATTTTTCTGCTTCTGTAAATTGTACGTCAGAACCATACAATCCTCTGTAGTTTCTGTATGCTCTTAGCCACCTTTGTTCGTCTTGCTCACGATAATCGTCTGCACGATAATACTTATCCATAATGTATGGTATTATATTATTAGGTTTTGCATCTGCTATTGTAGAATCATCTGTGTCTTCTAGTGATACTGATTCTAACTCTACAGGAATGTCTTCTTCTGCCATATTAATATCCAAATGTTGCATCAGCTATAGGCATACCTTGTGATGGTCTACCCATAGGATCATAATCAAATATGCTAAATCTAGGTCTAGTCATTACACCATATCTTAACGCATCATAGATATGATCTTCTGCTCTTGTATCCACATCTTCTGGATTCTTCTTATCCAACGGAATAGCAGGTATTTGTGAGACTGTATTTGTACATGTATTAAAAAACACTAATCTAGGCTCTTCTGTCATCTCATCTATTTGTAATCTTCTATGTATCTCATTCTTTCCTGATACACGACTACCTCTACTTCTGTCTGACGGTCTCCATCTGCATCCTCTTTGTATCATCTGCTCTGCTAGTGAAGGTCCTGTATCTCCACGTTTATGCCAAAGAGAGCTATCTAATACTCCGTATTTAATGTTACCGTCTTCTGCTTCTAACTCATTTATCATATCTGCCAAATCTGTGGCAAGGACTTTACTAACGTACAACTCTCTATATACAATAAGTTGCTCACTTGGAGAAACAGCAAACCACAACACAGCACTATAAGAGCCATAACCGTAGTCACAAGCACGAAACTTAACCCAATTTCGTGGAACATCAAAAGGTTCAATAACGTGATTATCCCTACTAAACTCAGTAAAAGCAGCACCTTCTTTAATATCCCAATCACCTTCAAGCAACTGCTTTCGTTGGTGTTCAGGTAAGGAAAGAAGCATCGCTTCGTAATCGCCTTGACTTGACAGATATGGGTTATCAGATAATCTAGCAGGTATGAATCTTCTTTTAAATAATGCTTGACCTGCTTTATTATGTCCTTCAGGGTATTTAAGGACTTTCCCTGTGTCAATGTTTGTGGCATCGAATGATCTTCCATAAGGTGCTGGGTCAATAAACATCTTCTTAACCCACTGATGTCCCGGACCTCCGGGGTTCGTTGTTGCTCTCATATACACTGGTAAATCAGGAGCAGTAGAACGTAATCGTGACCTCATGTAGTTCCAAGCAAACGGTGTTGCCCATTGTGTTAATTCATCAAAGCCTATCCAACTAAAAGCTAAACCTTGATATCTTAGTACATCATCATCTCGGTCTAGGTATGACATCCATAGTCTTGCACCCGAAGGTGCTACCCATTGCATCTTTCTTTCCGACCATTTTATCCCTTTGTATATAAGAGGATATAATTCTCTTGACTTCCAAACTAGTTCTCTTAGCTCTTCTGTCGTATGTCTTAACAGCAGACCACTAAACTGTGGATGACTCATATATCTTAATGGATCTGCCAACATAGCATATGACTTACCACCACCTGCTGAACCACCATACAATACTTCTCTTTCAGGTGATGCCAAGAACTCTGTTTGAGGACCTTCATTAGGTTGGAAGACTACATTCTGTTCCTCTACAGGTACTTCCTCAACAGGCTCTATGTCAATGCTTTTATGCTCTTGCTCCGACTCTACCTTCTTCGATCTCTTTCGCCTTTTGGATTGCTTTCTGGGCATACTCGGACCATTTTCTAAGAGTTCTAGCTTTGTTCTTACGATGTCGCTCATGTATCAATCTTTTTCTTAATCCTGTATGAGATATATCTCTGCCTGTTTTATTTGTAAGCCAATTTGCAACTTGTCTATAGGAATATTGATTTACGTATTTCCTAGCTAACTCTATTGCCTCTAGCTCGTAAGGTATTGGATCAAGTAACTCAGAATCCTCTTCATTTATTTTATAGCCAAATGGTATCGTTCTAGCTATGCGTGGTATCTGTATCCACTCTTTTTGTTCTTCGTCTTTTAAATCTGTTGGTTGTGGTAACTTCCACTTTCCTAAACTTCTGTCCATTATTTCTTTTTTAGATTATTTACAATAGTAACAGGATTAGCGTATTTTTTAGTTGCTAGACCCCCTACATTATAACCCATATAATTTTTTATAATTTCTATTATTTCAGGTTTAGTTATACTTTTTATATCGTCATCACTCTCTATCGCACCTGTATCTAAAGCAAATGACCTTAATTTTTTTAAACTTGCTTTTTTATAGCCTTTTTTAAACTCTTCTTCTGTATCAAATGTGCCCATTATTTTCCCCTAACCATTGTCTTTTTTTGGTGGTAGTATCATGACACCACCCGATGCCTCTACTTGCACTTTCTCAGTTTTAATTAATCCAACTCTATCTAATAATTCTTTTGACGCAGATAGTCTATCTCTTATTCCTAGCTGTGTAGGGTCATCTACACCACTTACCATAGCCACAGCAGCCTTTGGTGCGTTTCTAGCCATATATAATTCTGTAGCTTCCATTATCTCTTTTCTTAGCGAGTTCACAATGTCTGACGTTGATGAGTTCTCTGAATAACCTGCAAGTATTTTAGCTTGTACTATATCTCCACCTGCTCCGTCAAACAGAACTTGCAAAAATGTTTTTTGTCTTTCTGTTAGTTCTCTGCTCAATGTGGTATCCCCTGTGTTAAAACTCTGTCTATTAGACGTTGTGCTCTGTTTGGAGTTTGTCTAAACCAACGTGAGTCTTCCATTTGATTTGCCATTTCTTGATAGTCTTCATTGTGCACAGCAGCAATCATGTTCTTAAATTTACTTAGAGTTGGTCTCCCTAATTGGAAAGACATATTTGCCAACACTCTTTGTATCTCTTCAGGCAAAGAATCAAAATTATTGAATATCTGTTTACAGTCATTTATAGAAACACTTATATCTCTTTCAAACCAATCATTAACTTGTTCGTTTGGTACAGGATATCCTATAGGTTTACCATAATAATCTGTGTCCCACTCTGTAATTAAATGCCCGATGCCCCCGGTCAAATGCCCTTCTGAACATAAATACAACTCGTATTTTATCCCCTCGTCATCGGCTATTTCATCTTGGAGTTTCATTAAATTCATTTTCTAATACCTAGTTCTAGTTGTTGTTTACGTATTTCATTAACATGTTTGTGCCAAAAGTAATTACCAATTTTACATATGAAAGAAGATAATTTTAAATATATTTGTGCTTTACGTGTCATTTTCTCTTTAACATCTTTGCTGCTTGACCTACACCCTTTATACCAAAAGATGCAGAGATTGCAATATATAATAAATATTGATACCAATCAGGAAGTGTCGCTAGAATCTCAAATCCATCTTTTACGTACTCTCTCATACCCGGAATGAAAACTAGTATTGCTGGAGCTAATAAAACTACTAATGCAAACTCGTCTTTCCAAGAATCCACTGTTGCATCTGCCATCTTACCTTCCCATGCAACTTCACCTGCTGCAACCTTCTCTGCAACAGTAGCACGAGCTTTTGCCTCTGCAACTTTAGCGAGTCCGTCTGCTTTTGTCTTTTCGACTTTGTTTTGAAACCATGTTCCTGCGAGATTTGCTATTGGTCCTATTAATGCTTGTATCATTTGCTAACTTTTCTTTTATCTTCTCTTGCTTTAATTTTTCTTTTAATTTAGCTGTATTTACGAAATCTTGATGTTTTTTTTGCAACCTTGCGGGGTTGTTTAGAAAATTGTTTACCTTTTCTAGTCGCTTTGCGTTTAGCAGCCGAAGAGGCGGCGTATTCAGAGGCAGATAAAGCCTTAATCGCTTTTTCAGGTAAATAACGCTCACCCGTTGCCTTTGACCCTTGTGTACTAGGTTTACCTGATTTGGTTCTCCACTTTTGTTTCCCCCACGCAACTAATGACCTCTGTGATTTTTTAAGTGCCATATTAGACTCTACATACATAAATCTTCATACTTAGTTGTATGAAGTCTGTGCCTTGCTAATTCTCTAGCAGAACTTATGCCAATTCTACTGTTATGTCTTAGAATGTTTATCAACCAATTTATCATATGCTTCTTTTATTTCCTCTATAGTTCTTTTACATCCTACACAAATATCGTTTTCAAGTCTACAGACACCTATACAAGGTGTTAAAATTTTCCTGTCCATTTACCAGCAAACCACGCTAACACCCCTGCAAAGAATAATATTATTATAAATCCTATTCCGTATCCTGCATACTCTATAAGTTCTTGCCTACGCTTTTCTGCCATCTTTTCTTGATAGCGTCTAGACTTTCTAGCTTCTGCTTGGAATGCCTGCCAATCTTGCCAAAGTCCCGGTCTGCCTAGATAAATCATCATCTTCTTGAGTTCTTCTTCTTTCTCTCGTATTTGTTCAAGAGCCATGAACTCATCTAAGTCTGCACCACCAACACCCCTAGCTTTTTTCTTTTTTAGGTTTTTCTCTATCTCTTCTTTTGAAAATACAAAATCGCTTATATGTTTAGCACACCCACTTAGTTCTTTTCCGTTGGACACGAACTGTTTTATGACACTGAAAGCAGCATTAGCTGCGGCTAGTTCTGCTAACATTTTACCTTTTCCTTATGGGTTTACAATATGCAGTTATACGTAAAGTAGGTCCTTCCTCTTGTGGTATGGGTGGCTGTCTATGCAGTCTCTCTGCGAAATATAAACATCTATCTAAATCTTGGAAGGTTTGTGTTTGGTCTATTACTCTTACTCCCATCATAAACACAAGCACAAACTCAATCATACTGGTGCTCCTAACACCTCTTCTTCTTGTTCTTTGTGGCAGTCACAGTTGCATTCCTCACAATCGCAATCATAACATTCACAAGTATCACACCTTTTTCTTTTTTCGTTCATGTGCTTTTTTTAAACTTTCTTTGGCTCTTTTAAAGATATTTACAACTTCAGTCTTGCCCATTACTTTAGCTCTTTGCTCACCGACTGTAAGTATCTGTATCTTTCTCGCATATGGCTTATTGATCTTTTTAACTTTTGTAACTGTGTTTCGTGCATCTGTTGGGGTGGCGAACTTGATGCTAACTGTGTCTTTAGGATTTTCATCTGTGTATAAACGTCTGCCTGAACCTTTGGGTTTTTTACCTGTTCCAACTTTAGGATCTTTCTTTTTAGCCATTAGTTTCTGTAGCCACCACCAGCAGCTTTATAGGCTTTAGCCATCATTTGTGCTTTACGTGCAGACCATTGCCCCGGAGCACCACCTTTGCCCCCTGCTTTAATTCTATTAAAGATACGTTTTCTCATTTCAGGTTTAGTATAATTACCTGCTTTGTTAACTGTGCTTTTAGACTTCTTCTTTTTTGCAGAACCACCTTTTCTCAATTCTATAGCTGAAAGAGCTTTTGCTTGACCTGCGTGAGCTTTACTAGCCTTCTTTAATTTTCCTGCTACTTTTTTGATTGTTGCTTTTGCTTTTACTGTCATTTTTTATGCCATTGGGTTTACTTTTTTAGCCTTACGGGTTCGTCTAAAAGATCTGTTCTTCGATGCAGATTTAGTTGTCAAGTTTGATAATCTATTATCTTTAGGATTACCATTCTTGTGTGCTACATCTTTCCCCTTTACATTTACCCCCTTCTTTTTCAGAAGATTACGAGCAGCATTTCTGCTGTCTCGCTTTTTAATTTGTTCAGGCTTACCATGATAATTCTGATACTCCTTTTTATAATTTCTTTTTGTTTTTCTTTTTCTTGTTGTTTGTGTCATCGTATAAATTATTAAAAGTTGTAAAAGGATCTAAATAAGACTCATGTGCCTCTGCTGAATGTAGCCACTGCGATGGTGCAAAATCAGGAGCACCTTCTCCAGTAACCCATAGTGCTGGACTTGTTGCTCTAACTCTGTTGTTAGGTAAAGCTACTAAGTTACCAGTCCATTTACCAGCATCTAATAAATACAATACGTGTGATTGCTTATGTTGTGCTGGATCGTCAGCTATATCACTTTCTGTGTAGTCGACAGTAAATAAATACTTTGCAGTAAAAAATTTATTGTCTATTTTGCATAGCCACGGAGAAGAACTAACTCTATCCATAACTATAACTGAATGATGCCTAGCTTCGCAGTCCCACGGTTGACATAGATGATCTTCCATTGGTTCTGCCCATTCGTCTACTGGTATGTCTGCTACGAGTGCTTGTATAGGCATTCTTGCCCACATTGCACCACCATGAACATTTTCTTTTTCATCGCATCCCGTGAACACAACTTGGAAACTTAGTGACCTATCAGGTATTGTGTTAACTGCGAAAGCTAAAGCGTGAAGGAACTCACCATGATACTTAGAGTGATTGCAAGTGAATTCTTTACGTACCCAACACTTAAAATGTGGTACGTTACTGATTAGGTAAGACATTATCTACGTCTTGCCGCACCACCCCTTGACATCATTTTAGACTTTTTCTTCATACCTGCCCCACCCTTAGACATGTACTTTGTCTTCTTCATGCCACCTTTGGACATGTATTTAGTTTTCTTTTTCATAGTCACACCACCTTTTGCTTTTCCTATTTTTCTAACAGCTTCATCAGCCTTCTTAGCTTCCATACCACCCTTAGTTAAAGCATTAAATTCTTTCATACTAAGATTGGGATAAAAGTCTTTTATTAAGGCTCTAAGCTCAGTTAAAGTTATATCAGATTTTTTTGCCATTTGCCTTACCTATTTCTTTCTAGCTTTAGCCATTGTTACTATTCTATCTTTCATAGCTTTCATTTTGGCTTTTTTCTTCTCATCATCTATCTCTTTTAATCTAGCAGACATAGATATTCTACCCCCAGATTTAGATGGGGTAGTTTTTATCGAACTAGTTCTCTTAGACATTATAGGACTAGCAGATTTCTTTTTCATAAACTTTTGTATAGCAGCTCTTGTACGAGCACCCATTATGCCATCAGCTTTTATTTTTGCTCCCATAGCTATTAATTTCTTCTGCAAAGCTAAAGTTTTGTTATAGTCTTTTGTATTGGCTGCTGTTGCCCTAACTTTCTTTGTGCCTATGTTAGCATCTTTCTTCATAATGTTAGCAACTTTAATTAAGTTAGGCTTCATTTTAGGAAGAGCTTTTAATTCACTTTTTATGGTGTTTTGTGCCTTTTTTAAATTACTAGCAACAGATGCATTGGCTAGTAGTTTAGCATCCACCTTTTGAATTATATTTTTACTAAGACTTTTAGGCAGTTTAGTTTTATTTAGTTGTGTTTTTAAATTATTAACTATGGCTTTGTTTTTATCTCTAACATTCTTAGACTTTTCTATTTTCATTTTAACAAGTTGTATTAACTCTTTGTCATCTACACCTGTTAAGTCTAGCTTATTAGCCATATTATTCTCCCTTTACTGTTTTGCCTTTAGTAATTTTGGCAAATGCTTCAGGACTTGAATTACGTAGTGCTTTCAATCCCGGATTTAGTGTAACAGATCCTCCAGCAACATAAAAGTGTTTTTTGCCCATTGCTGTTCCACCATATGCCATCTTAGATTTTTGCATTTTTTCCATTTTTGTATCCTCTATTTTACTTTTTAAAGATGTTTGAATCACTTCTTTAGCTTTTTCCACTATACCCTTACTATGTTTTTCAGAATCATCTAATATTTTACGTGCTTCTACCAATGTCATTAACATCTCCATCGTCTTCTAGCTTGTCTTAATCTACTATTTGGATTTTTTGCTGCTTTAGGGAACTTTTTCATCTGTCCTGCTGATCTAGCACAGAAAGATTTACGTCTTGCAGCTCTTTTGCCTGTTGGTTTCTTCTCTGTTACTGCTGTTTTAAGTTTACTGCCCGGATTTTGCCTACGATACTTGGCTACACCCTTTGCAGTCATGCCTGCTCCACTCTTTGTGGATCGCATATCACCACTTTTTTGGGTAAAACCTTTTAATCCACCTTTTTTACGCTTTTCTGCCATAGTATTTTCATCTTACCTTCAGGTATATCATCTGATTTGACGCATTTATACTTAACAGCTTCGTAGTTAGGCATCCAATCTGGTAGATCAACTGCTATTTCGTAAGCTCTGACCTCGCATTCCTTCTTTGTTGCGTATGGTCCTTGTATATCAGATAGCGTATGGCAGATATTTGTGTTGCCAATCAAACACACGAGTACAAATGTCTCAAACATTACCCCTTATCTTTCCAACCTTCAGCTTTCATGGCACGTTCAACATGCTTCAAACTAAATGATTTATTAAAATGAGCATCTACTGCTGCTTTCACGTAGTAGACATCACTATGGGGGATATGGATTTTATGTAGTTTATTATTACGGACAGCACGATAGAAACTTTCTAGCGTACTACCTGCATATAGTTTTACGGATTTTTTCCTCATTGTCAAGTTATATGTATATTTACGTGGGAGGCTTATAAGATTTACTACATTGTAAATGTTATTATATTATAACTGTATATAACATTGTAAATGTTAACATTATAATTGTAACTAGTTTTATCATATTTTTATTTAAAAGTCAAATACAGTAGAAGTGTTGTGCCCCGCCCTTTAAAATACATTACTTATGTATAACATATTAACAGTTATCATTGTGGTTTACACCTAAAATACCTAATCTGTGTATATGTACATGATACATACGTGGGTACGGGGGTGTGGCAGTCGCATGGCACGGCAAAAAATGATAGAAATTTATTGGATTGCGTCAAAAATTGTAAATTTTACCAACTTGGTAAAAAAAAGTTATTGATTTTATTAGATAAATTGAATTAAGAAAACTGTTATCGTATCAGTTTACTTTGTAAAACTTGGCATAAACCTTGCATTAGCAAAATCTGTGCCAACTTGAAAAGTAGGAGCATATAATTATTTTTACATGATTTTAAAAGTTGGCACGATTCTTGCATACTATCC
>Ga0208919_1000771_pt1 | contig 20133 bp, 30 predicted proteins | sample 4_EtaG_FD_184076 | JGI IMG/M metagenome (GOLD analysis project Ga0208919, IMG submission 184076) | Marine viral communities from the Subarctic Pacific Ocean - 4_ETSP_OMZ_AT15127 metaG (SPAdes) (version 3) | ecosystem: Environmental > Aquatic > Marine > Oceanic | place: Pacific Ocean | collected...
CAGCACCGCCACCGCCTCCACAGCCACCATCTCCACCGTCTTCAGTATTAAAACCTCTACCGCCCTTACCGCCTCCGTTAGCCACAACTACAGCGGGAAAACCAGATTTTGTAAACGAAGAATTGCCTCCGTTTGTAGCTTCTGTGCCATTAGAGGAATTAACACCACCTGTACCTCCTGTGCCTACAGTTACGGTGTATGTTTCTCCTGCGGTTACTTGTAGTGAGTTTCCTGCTGAATAAAAAACAACACCTCCTGCTCCTCCTCCAGCACCTCGAACCCCACCTCCTCCTGCACCAGCTCCAACAATAAGTAATTCTATGGTGTTTACACCTGCTGGAACAGTAAATGTGCCTGTGGAATTAAAAGTTTCTACGACAGCTCCACCGTCTCCACTTGTGAAATTAGTCATTAAAAGTTGATGGCTTCCGATCATTATTTTTCCTTAAGAAATATTGCCTGTGAGTACAGCTAAATCGGCTGTATAAGTAAACACAATACTTGCAACTCCATTTGCATCTAATGTATGCAAAGCAGTCGCCGCTAAATCACCTGCTTTTACAGCATTAATAGCAGTGCAAGCCAGACTAGCAGTGCATCCGTTTACAGATACAACAGATATTATATCTCCTACAGCAAAGGTTGCAGAGGGAACTGTTATTACAACATTCGCTGAGTTAACAGTTAATTGATTCCCTGCATCTCCTATAGCTAATGTATAGTTACCAGATAAATTTTCACTTACAGGTATATCTCTTAAATCACCATCTTGGTCTGATACTGTAGATGAACCCGTTATAGCTTGTGCTACATTTAACACGGATGCCGCCGAAACTCCTCCGTCAAAATGCGTTGTTCTTGCAACCGTTAACTGTGTTATCTCTGCGGTGTTTAAACTTGTGACTGCATCCACTACACCAGATCCTGTGCTGTAAACTATAGCTGATCTTCCATCAGGTACAGTTACTTGCGCTCCAGAAGAATTTTTTATACCTACATCTACGGAAAGACCGTTGTTTATTATGTAATTTTTTTCTATATCTGGAACAGTTAAAGTTATGCCTGCTGACCCAGTGCCTGTTAAATTAAGACGTAAATGTCTAGCTACCTGAGTAGTGTTAGCATCAGTTAAACTTAATGAAAGACTATCGCCAGAAAAAGCAACATTTGCCGATTCGCAAATGGCTTCTTCTATGGCTGTACCTAAGTTTGTATTTGTAATAGTACCCCATTGGCCTGAATTATCTCCAGTTCCCATGAGTTGTATTTTTAAATTTGAATATGATGAAGCCATTTTTTTCTCCTATGCCGCCTCTTTTATTGTCTGCCAATTGGGGGTTTGATCCGTATTTATTTCTCCCCAAACTAATTCATTGCCTAAATTTGATATCATTGAAAATCCTGTAACATTTACATTAGCGTCTACAATTAAATCTATGTTGCCTAAACTAGAATTTCCACTAATACTACTTGCATTTATCCTGTTAACTAATTTTTGACTAGTAGCTCCAAGATTACCTGTTAAACCAAAACCAGTAACACTTATATTGTTATTGGTTCTTACTTCTTCATCTCCTAAAAACTTTAATGCGCTAACTCCAGATAAACCACTAACATTTGCATCCGCACTGGTAAATATGGAGCCAATGGCTCCAACCATACTCATATCGGGTAACTGAGTAGCCTCGTTCCAAGCACCAGAACCCCACGAACTTCTACCCCATCCTCCTTGAGTTGCTACTCTACCTACCGTGACTGTTGCTGATTTTTCAATTCCAGCAGACCCTACACTACCTGAAGCGGGAACACCTGTTACCTCAACTGAAATTACTGATACACCACCCCATCCAAAGTCTGAGGTTCCCCAAGTATTTTGGCCCCAGCCGTTTGACATTGTTAGGCTATCCTAATAATTGCATCTGCGCTTGTATTACTTGGGAATATTATAGTAAAGTCTCCGGCAGTAGAAGTTTTAGTTCCTCCGAAATCCAATACGCATACAGCCGCATTTGTTAAAGTAGCCCCCGAATTATCATTTGTAGAAGGGCTATTATTATAAATTAAACAACCAGCCGCATTTACAGTTACTGTGCTAAATGTCAAATCACTGAAATCTAAAAATCCAGTAGAATCTCCTGTAGTTACTCCTAAGTTTGTTAGTGCTGAACCGCCTGCGGTATATCCTGTTCCAACAGATTCGCTATCAGTAACATATGCTGTGGTTCCGGCGCTTAACGCCGCTCCGGCCGAATACAACGCTAATTTAAAAGTGTCTGATGTAGCAGATGCGTCAGGTCTAAAATCATGTACTCCCAATAATACTTGGGCTTTAAAAGATGTACACATTGCTTGTGTAATAGCCATTTTTTACTCCTCTAATAATTTAATTAATTCAGGATATCCCATTTCTTTAAACCTATGAGCTAAGGTTGTATTGTGGCTCCTGACCATTTCTTTCATATATCGAACCAAAACTTTTCTTATATCTTTTTTAAAAGCTTCGGCTTGCGCTCTCACCGCTGGGTGTGAATCACTACCAACGGCTATTATTTTATCTAATGCTCTTTCCGCAACTTCCTCTGCATTAAAACCTCTACCAGAGGTAGTCATAACTTTTACTCCACCACCTAATAATACTGATGTACTATTCCCAATCATCTTACCGGATACCTCGCTTGTTCGTTTCTATACATATCTTGCCTGTTCTTTCCTTCGCTTAATTGTTTAAGACCAGACAAGGCCTCCCCATATCTCTCTTTGTACGCATTAAATACGTCTGACTCACCTTTCATAAAAACTTGAGCCTCTAATAAAGATCCGTACAAGAGAACTGAGTCATAATTATCTCCTAACCATGAAGTATTTGCCGTAACAATAGACTGTGGATAAAAGAAATAATGTAATTCGGTTGTATAACTTTGATCTGGAGTTGGTCCTAAAATATAGGAGTCCTGATCAAACAAAGCATAATGCGTTGGTTTACCAGTAGCCGTTGGGTCTGGAAAAGATTCTCTAATAAAATTTACATCTTTGTTTAAAAGATAGGAATAAACACCTGTGGAATCTATTACAGCTAAAGAAAAATTAGCCAACCAATCAGATGGTACTGTTAAATATTGATTTCCAGAGGCCATATTTCCTGTAACATTTTTTCTTAAATCAAGAATTTGCACAGAATTAAATATTCTTCTTTCAGCTTGTCGAATAAACGTATTGATTTGCTCTTGACTGGTAAATGTGGCAGAAGCCCCATCCGTGTCAGAAAAAGAGGTATCAGGGAAATCGTTTTCACAATATCCTTTTATAGTTTCAAAAAGCTGTGTGTAATTCATTTACCTTTAGACCCGTTAGAAACAGCTTTTTTTAAGCTTGGTAAAAATCTATAACTCAAAGAATGAGAAACATCTATAGCTCCAGAAGAATAGTTTAAACCTTTTGTAGCGGCTCCTGTCCCTCTAGTTTTTAATGTTTGTGTTTTTCTAACATCATTAGGATAACCGCTCGCTTGAGGCACCGGAACACTTTTTGGTTGCTTTATAATCTTCATAAATTCTCCTATTCTGTGGTAACTATTACGTTACCCACATTTGCATCTGCAATTAAACTATTAGGATAACCAAGACCAAAAGGGTCTCTTAATCCAACTGGATTAAAACCATACTGAGTATTTCTAGCTTTTGATGTAGGATTGGCGTTTAAATCTGGCCTTGGGTTCCTTAAAGCTTGTGGGTCGTCAATAGGCTTCATTCCAACTTGCAGTTGCGGCTGATCTTGCTCAAAACATTCAGGACAAACTAAAATGTTTACCTTTTTTGTCTTGATCGTTAACTGCTTTAACTGCTTTAATTTAAATCGAAATCCGCACCTATCACATTCTGCAATAGCGTGTTTGCCAGAAGCATAAGCCCTACCCATTACCTTGCAGAGAACGAACTAGTAGGTACGACCCTAATAGACGCTTTTTCTCTGTCCTCTTCTGAGGCAAGATTCCATTGCTCCTCATAATCCTGCTTTAAAGGACCAATTCTTCCTTCTGCTCCCGGTATTTTAACAGATAAATAGTATGCTAATCCAGCAATTAAACAATTATAAAATCTAAATGGTATCGCTTGTGTGTTCACTCCGTTACCTGCGTCATCAATTCTTTTTAATCTCCAGTAAACAAAAGTATAAGTTTCAGATGTATCTGGCGCTGGATAAAGATTAATTTGAGGAGGAACTGAACCAGATGATGTTGTTGCTCCTGACCTTCTATCTATATAAACCTGTATAGGTCTGCCTGTAGAGTTTTTATTAGGTATGGTGGCGTAAGTTGAAACACTTATCCTTGTTATGCTTAAATCTTGTTGGGTAGAGCCTGTTCCTGTTCTGATAACATGCTCCAATAAATCTATGGTATCTGCCGGTAAATCATAAGTTATAGTCCCCGGAGTTAGTGCCACCGAACCTTCTTCTATTGTCCATAAATTTACTCCACGATTAGACCACTCGATTGTTAATAAGTTAAGTGACCTTCTAGCAGTCCTAAAATGATAACCAGTTCTAGCTTCTACCCCACATCTTTCAAAGGCTTCTTCTATGATTTCATTAACATTTGGTGTAAAACTTGTTGTTCCTGTTGTAGTCATTTCTTTTTAACACTATTTATATATTTTCTATACACTCCAGCGGCATCTTTTTTACCCATGACTCTGGCTCTCTGTTCCATCGCTATAGCGGCTTGTATCTTATGAGCTTTAGATCTACCACTATTTCTGATCTTACTTATACTTTTTACTGCATCATCTCTCGTAGCAAACTTTAATCCTTTTATTGTACCCTTTGGATTTTCATCCGTATATAAATCAGAATGTTTCTTAGACCTTGCGGGTTGTCCTTTTTTTCTTGGTATTCTTGGTTTTGAGGATGGTTTTAACATTTGTTGGTTTACCTCCCGGATTCCCAGCCGCTCTTTTTCTCTGAACCGCTGATTTTATTTGTGAAGCTGTCATTGTTTTTGCTTTTGCTCTTGGGACGCATTTTGGATAGCCACGTTTGCTGGTCTTCGTTGATTTGCGTCCACAGGATTGGTATTTTCCTTTTTTTTTAGGCGCACCTATATCGACCCAGTCACCTTTCTTGCCTTTACCAAACCATTCTTTTAGAGACATTAGTTAAAAACCCCCATTTGCCCGTATTTCTTTTGCTTTTTGTTCTGCATCATCAAATGTATTAAAAATAAATTCTTTAGTTCCCAGACTTTTTACCCAATCTTTTAAATTATAAAAAGAACAATGAACCCTATAATAATTTCTAAATTTATAAAGTAAAATTTTGTTAGAGTCGTAACTATAGTTTTTTAAAAAAAATCTCATTTGTAACCCCCTCCTCTGGCTTTATAAGTTCTAACTAACCATCCATTTGCATACGCAGAAGGATATACATCAAACTTACGCTTTGCTTCAGCTTTTACACGAGCATATAAAGCAGGGTTTGTAGGAGTAGAACCTGATTTCTTTTTAGTCGTTTTCTTTTTTGTAGCCACTTCTCTCCCTTTCTACTCTTAACTCTTCTCTTAACTTTTTAATTTCTTCATCTCTTTCATTCAGTTTAGTCATAAAACTTTTGACTAACTCTCCGCTGACTTCATAATGCTTAATTAAATCATCTTGCCTCTTACTGGCATCTTCTTTCATCGCATTAAAAAGTCTTTCTGAATACTCTATTTGTTGTCTTATGTAGCCTGCTACCTCCATTTAACTCTCCTTTACATTTTACCACCCATCCTCGCTGGTGCGGGTCTCATTCCCATTGTACCACTTGGCCTACCTCCCTTGCCACCTCCCATTGGCGAGGGTTGTTGCATTTGTTGGCTAAAATCATCTCTCATCACTCCTATTGGTCTAGGAGAATATGGACTAAAAGGTTGGGTGTTTTTAGAAAATTGCTCACCTGATGAAAATAACTGAGGTTTATCTTTGGAGAAATATTTTTTTCTATCTTCCTCGGTAGGAGATGCATGGACACGAAATCTGTCGGAAAATCTGGATTTGTAGCTATTCATTCGATTGCCTTGATATTGATTCATATAGTTCTGAGAATACGGATTAAAATTATAATCTGAGTATCTAGGCCTACTCGCTATGTTTTGTCTAGCTATCGCTCCTCTAAAATCATAAGGATTTAAAAACGTATTTCTGTAATAATCTAATCCAGATATTCTAGGACTTGTAGATGGTAAAGCTTCCCTCATGTAAATACCTAACTGAGGGGCTTCAGCGGGCGCTTCTGGAGGTTGGGAGGGTGGAGTCCCGCCAACGCCCGCTTCCGCCGTTTTTTCTGGTGGAGTATATCCGGGAACAGAGGTCATCTCCCTCTGTAAAGATTGACTTTCTATTTCATCTAACTCAGAGCCAAAACGATTGGCATGATAAGATATTTCTTCTTGCGAAGCTGGTCTTCCATAAGTTTCTATGTATAGTTGGTTGATAGCCTCCGCACTCATAATTAAACCATTCTGCCCCTTGTTTTACCTTTTCTAGCTATTCCGTCGGCTCTGGTTACTTTTGTACCACCGCTAACGCCACCCTTTGTACCACCTTTGGAAGCCATACCACCGCCACGCATTTTAACAGCACCGCCTTTTGCCATGGTTTTTACTGCCCCACCTTTAGCCATTCCTTTGGCTGTTTTCTTATTTTTTATTTCGTCTATAGCGCCACCAATATTATAGCCTTTAGCCATGCCGCCGCCCATCATCTTTTTAACAGCACCTCCTTTGGCCATCTTTTTAACAGCGCCTCCTTTAGCCATTACTGCACCGCCTTTTGTGCCGCCTTTAGCCATGCCGCCGCCACGCATTTTAACTGCTCCTCCTTTAGCCATTTTACCTTTGCCGTCCATAGCAAATGTAGGAATCATTTTTCCTGTTTTTGGGTCTCTACTCATAGGCATCTTAGCCATCTTCATCTCCTTTGTATAGGTTGTTAAATGTTACTTCTGGGTCCATGTACGAGTCATCCTGCTCAGCGCAGTGTGTATGTTGGCTTGGTCTAAAATCAGGTGCGCCTTCACCTGTAACCCAAAGAGCAGGACTTGTAACTCTGACTCTATTATTAGGTAATGCAACCATGTTGCCCTTCCAAGGTCCGTCTGTCAACACCATAACGTGACTCTGCTTGTGCTGGGCTGGACAGTCTGCGATTTCGCTTTCGGTGAAGTCCACAGTGAAGAGATATCTCGATGTATGAAACTCCCCGGCGATCTTACATAACCATGGGCTAGGCTTACACCTGTTAAAGGACACAATGGAGTGGTGGTGTGATGGACAGTCCCACGGTTGTGCGAGGTGGGTTTCCATTCTTTCAGGCCACTCATCCATTGGGATGTCCCCACATAAGGCTGTGATGGGCATCCTTGCCCACATGGCACCTCCGTGCGGATTACTTTCGCCTTCTTCCTCTTCACATCCTGTAAATATGATTTGGAAACTGAGACATCGGTCCGGCATTGTTGTGACTGCGACTGCCAGTCCGTGTATAAACTCTCCGTGATATTTTTGATGTCCATGTGTAAACTCTTTTCTAATCCAAACTTTTGTATATGGAATGTTACTAATTAAATATGCCACCCTAATCCTCCTTTATCTCATCTTACATCTAGTTTTACCTCTAATGGCTATGCCATCTGCTTTCCTCTTGCCATTTCCTACTGCTCCGCCTTGAGAAAATCTAAGTTTTCCTCTTTTCATAAAGTCTTTAAAAGCATCTTTGAAGTCTAAATCTTTTAGCATTTGACCAGTTGTTCTGAAGTCCTTAGTTCCTCCTTTACCTTTGGTGCTCCTAATATTTTTACCTGTTTCACCAATTCTACCTGACCTTGGGGTAAGGACTCTTCCTACTTCTTTAGTTCCCCCGGTACCCCTAGTATCTCTAATGTTTTTTTTGCTACCCATTTTTGGCAGAGGTCTTACAACTGTTTTTAAGTCTCTTGCTTTCTTTTCAGGTTTTTTTTCTACAGGTTTTAAAGCTGATTTAGCTATATTTTTAGAACTACCTAATACAGGTTTTCTAGGTCTACCAGAGCCTTTTAAGGCTTTAGGGTCTATGTTTTTTGCGCTACCCATGACTGGTTTTCTTCTAGCTTCTTCTGCTTTTGTCTTTGTAGAATATTTTTTACCTCGCCATGTGAAAGTTTTTCGACCTTCATCTTTAAATTGTTTAAACGCTTTTGCAAACGATAAGTCGTCCGTATCGGTTGCTTTCCTTGTGCTTCTATCTTTGACTCCTGAAAAAGCCGCATAGCTACTAGATCTCATTTTATTTTCCCCAAAATATTTGTTGAATCATAATAATAAAAGCAGTTACAGCACTACCTGCGCCTGCCGCCCACATTAAAGTTTTCCATCCGCCTTTGGCTTCTGATAACACTTTATGAATATCAGCTAAAGATTTTTTAATTTCTTCTATGTCTGATTTCATTTCATCCATGTCGTCTTGTATATGTTTGATTTCATTTGCCTGAACAGCAACTTTGCTCTCAATTTCCACAGGTTTTCTTCCTTTACGTTTTCTTGGTTTCTTGTTGAAAATTTTATTTATTTCTTCTTTTTCCATTACCATTTCACCTTATCCGCCCAGTAAGCCGCCGAGGACTTTCCTTTGGCTATGTTTTTACCATGCCTTGCCTTGAAACTTTTACGCTTGGATTTCATTCTGGCTGACTCTCCTGCCTTGGGTTTTCCTGCCGTTCCTGATACAGTTCCGACTTTCTTTCCCTGTTGGCCGAAACGAATAATCTTTTCTTTTCCATTAAAACACGCTTTTACAATATGTGATTTTTTAGGGTGAGAGGGGGTTCGCCTCGGCTTATTACAAGGCATTGCTTTTTTATTAACTTGTGAAGCCATTTAAGCTTCTCCGCCACCTTCATAAAACAATGTCACGCTAGTAATTGCGGCAGTGTTTCCATTTGTCATATGGATACCATCATCAAATACAATTCCGTTTTGAGGAATAGATACTCCCTGAACTCCTATTGCACTGGGTGCTGTTATTTGTAACAAAGTTGTCCCTGTGGAAGTAGCTCCATTACTAAACGTAAGATCAGCACTAGCGCCGTGAACATACTGTATACCTTGGAGTCTGCTTCGACCATCAATAACTTGACCTGTCTCTTTTTTAGTGACAGCTTTTACGTCGTCATTCATAGCCTACTCCTTATGAGTCAGTTACATTTAGATTTACGTTCTGTAGGTATTTAACAGTTACGTCAGCGATACCCGCTGTTCCATCTGCTGTTACTGCTGGGGAATATGTAGCGATTACTGTACGGTCAGTTGTTCCAATATTAATAGAAGCTGTAGCCATTCCGGTGCTATATGTTAAAGCAATTGCCTTAGCATTTGTACCATTTAGTAAAGCTGTTGTAGCCCCTGAGAATCCTACTGAAACAGTAGCCGCCGCAGAGTTATCTGAAGCCTCTACAACATTTAACATGACTTCTGTAATCTTTGAATTTGCTGGAATAACACCAACTGTGGAGGTAGCGGTTGTTCCGGTTATATCAATTACGGCTGATTGAGCCATTAATACAAAACCAACATTATTTACATCGGTTCCTACAGTCGTGCCTGTAGTTTCTTTAATTGTTCCAGATTTAACTGGACCTGAAAATGTCGTACTTGCCATTTTTTTTCTCCGTGTATTAGCACATTGTCACACCATCTCTAATACGTCAGCTAGGTCTGTTGGTGTAACTAATTAACCCTAGTTATTTTTTAATTGCTTCTTGAATCCAATTAAAAGGAGCCTGTGATTGCTCGACCATCGCTTTTGCAACACTACAATTAATATCAATAACTTGATTTGTGTTTTGTATAAACTGGTCTTTACAAGCAGTTAAAAATTTAAAATATAAATCCATGTCTTCTCCTAAAAAACGAAGGGGGCAAAGCCCCCCTCATCAAGATTAAGCTCCGGGTGAACCAAACATTCCCAATGGGTCAGAGAACCCAAAAGAATATCTTTCACGAGCCTTATAACGAACGTTACCTGTGTCAAAGTCTCCCTCCATGGAAGTAGCCATAGGTGTACGAACGAAATGCTTAAGTCCATTTGGAACATCCGTTGTTAGGAAGTAAGCGTCTCCGTCGGTTAGGTAGTGGTTAACTGCATAACCTTCTGGAATAGCTCCTGTCGTTCTAAGAGCGTTGATATCGTTATCAGCAGTTCCAGTTCTTAGGTCTGTTTGTAACAAACGAGTAGCCACGAACATTAGATCTGGTGGGATAATCAACTTACGAGGTTTAGCCGCTATCAACAGTCCTCTTTCATCTGTCCACTTAGATATTTGAATAACATGAGCCTCTAAAGAGGTTTCATTCAAATCAGTAGCAGTTGCTGGTCTGTTTGAGTTTGAACCACCTGATACCAATGGGTGAGCTGTAGAAAATAATGCTACACCGTCACCGCCCGGAAATGCGCTGTCAAATCCTTGATTAAGGATATTAGCCGCCTTTACCTGTTTAGTGTATGCCATAGCACGAGCTAAAGCCTTGGTGTAACGAGCAGACAAAGAATCATAGAGGTTGTCCTCCATGGCTTCTTCTGTAATCGAAAAACCGAGAGCAACTGTCTCATGGTTATAGCGTGAAGTGTATGCTTCCTGAGCATTGTCAAATGCGATGGCTTCGCCTTCGTTTTTAACAGGTGCCGCAGAAAAACCGGATAGTTTCGTCTCCTCCTCGAAAGAACGCTCGGAAGTTTCTGTTTCAAAAATTTCTTTGTGCTCTTCGCCGTATTTTGCGTACTCAAGCCCATATAGAGCGTTAAGTCCCGGAAGGAGTTCTTTAAGTAATTGTGCTCTTGAAATAGCCATTTAAAAATCTCCTTATACCGCTGTTGCGTCTTGATATGAATGAATCTCAAAATTCAACTTAACCAATACTTCAGGATACTCTCTGAATAGAATTGTTGAATCTGCCGGAATTGCTGTAACACTTCCCGGAACAGCGATAGCTGAATTTATTGTTACAGAGGTGGCTCCTGCCGCCGCCGCAACTGACACAAAAGAAGCAGTTTGAATAATCTGCCCTCCTGAATCTAAATACGCTACATCGGTTCCGTGAGGAATAGCATTTGGTAGTGCGGTACAAGTGATTGTTGTAGAGGAAGAGCTTCCTGTTACGGATGTAGTCTTCTTAGTGTCATCAACAACTCCCATGATTCTTACTGGAAATGCCGCTGTTGTTAGCGTATTTCCAATGTGGACAGCGTTTGCACTGTTTCCAGTGTTTCTGCTACCTGTGTTACTGAGCATTCTTTGATTCTGCCCTACTAATGCATGGTTACCTGAAGCTACGGTCGTTCCAGTAGAACAAACCACAGCTTTATACACAACATCGGGATCATCAGAAACATAAGCCATTATGTCGCCAGCTTTTGTTCCAGATGGATAATATTGTGCAAATTGTTTTTGTTTTGTCGTTGGGTCTGTGTAAGTGCAACCCAAAAATATACCGACCATACCTGAGTCGTCAGCGTCGTTTGTTACCGCCTGATGTTCAACATTACCACGAACCAATTTAACAAAATCACCGTAAAAGATATCTGTTCTGTAGTCATATTGAATTGGTAACATGCGGGTAGAACCCGCAAACGGAACGCCTCCGATGAGGTTAATCGGCTTTAGCCCGTAAGGGGCACCAACTGTAGGATAAGCCATTCTGTTTCTCCGTTATTTATCCTCTACTGCCTTTGGTAGTGGTTGATTTCTTTTCACTAAACATTGGCATACGAGGGTCATTTTGTCTATATAGATTAGCGTCCACAGCGGCCTGCTGGTCTGATGTTTTCTTAGCTATGTATTCTTTTTTAGCTTGCAACAAACCTTTAGGTGCCTTGTGAAGCATTAATCCACCAATTTCAACTTCATTTCCAGTGTTACCCCATGAGGGGATTTCTGGATGATCTTCTTTTTTGCAAGGTATATATCCTTGTGACCTTTTCTTCATAACGTTTCTTACATCATCTTGCCCCATAACAGAGGTTCTTACATATAAGAATTCGTCATCACCGTTAGGTGTTGGGTTAGGCAGTACGTCATCACTGAAATCTTTTATATTGTATTTTGTTTGGCTCATTTCACGAGTTTCTGATTCACGATTATTCCTATTAGCCATTAGCTTGCTCCTTCATAATTTGTTCTGCGTATTTTTCAATAGGTACTCCAAGACGTTTGGCAATGGATACCTGAGTTTTAGTTAATCTAACTTTATTAGAACCAGACGTTCTTGATGCTGGAGCAACTACGTTGGCGGGTTTTTTCCCGAATTTGTTTGGAAATTCCTCACGCATACGGGCATCTATCTGGCTGTAATATTCTTCTGAACCAGAAGGAACCCCACGCTTGACTAATTCATCGTGAATTCCGAAGGCGGCACCTCTCATAACTGCGTCGGTTTCAAACCAACGATTTTCAGTAACCCACTGACGGGTGCGTTCGTCAGGTACTACTTGTTGTTGTACACTATTTTGAGTTTCTTGTAAAGGTTTTTGGTGAACAGGTTCATAGGTTTCTACCTCTCTTTGTTCTACTGTAAACCTAGCTAACTTCTTCTGAGCCTCCACCATTTTATCTGGCTCTCCCGCTTCGTAAGCGTCTTTATATTCCTTTTCCGCTTGTGCGAGTTCAGCCCCAACTCTGTTTTTGTGACTCTCAAGAAGGACGGTTTCACCTCTGGATAGCTTATCTTGCAAAGTTTGATTTTGCTCTGCAACTTTTTGTGCATAATTCATAGCCTCCTGTTGCTCTCTCATAAAACGTTCTTTATCTCTTCTTTCGTCGTGATAAGCACGTTTTAATTGATTAATCCTTTTTTGAACATTTCCACTGTATGTAGAAATTTCATCCTCTGGTATATCTACATCTCCTAAATGTTTTTTTCCTTTATCCTCATCTGGAGTATCATCTACTATCTCTACCTCATTTTCGGATACTTCTTCTTCTATTTCGTAGTTTTTTTCTTGCTCTGACATTTTTTCTCCTTTAAGCACGAGTTATGCCTCGTGGGTCAGCGACAACACCTTCTACAGCGTCATCGTTAATTAATCTAAATTCCTGCTCACCCTCTTCTGTCTGCACCAAAAATCTAGTTCCGGTATAGGCTCTCATTATTATAAAATCGCCTTCCTTGCACCATGGTCCAGTCAAAAACTTTTCTTCATCCTTATAGGCTAGGTCTCCAATTTTTGTAACTAACCCGATTATGGAAGCCGTCTCTTCTGCTTTTTTATGCGTGTCAGCTCGTATAATCTTTGTGTTTTCAAATTTATCGTCTAGCTTTGGTATAGCTATAAGAATTTTGTAGCCTCTTGGTTCAGGCATTTTTAAATTGTCACTCATCAGGTAAATCCTCCAGTAGTCTAATTACACGTTGCAAACCTTTAATCTCACCCACTCCTAAAAGATAGACTTCTCTATCAACAGCTTTGTGAATTAAAGAGTCTCCAATTCTTTTAATTTCATCCTTCATCTGACTTAGTATCAGCTCTTTCAAGTCCAATTCTTACTCCCTCCTTAAAGTCTTCTTTTTCTTCTCTTTCCTTTCCTTCCTGCATCTTTTGCTCTGCCTCTAGGCTATCAATGGCAATCTTGGCTCCTTCAATTTCTGCTTGTGTATCGATTCGCTTATTTTCTCTTTCATCTTTTGCCAGTGCCTCTTGAGATTTAAGATTAAGTTCTGCCTCGTCCATTGCTTTATCGTGCTGAAATCTAGCTTGTTTAAGTTCCAGTTCAGCTTTTTGCATTTGGACAACAGGGTCTTCTGCTTGTTGTTGAGCTTGTTGTTGTTGTGCTTCCGCCTGTCCTTTCTGTAACAATTTATCAGAAGCCATAGCAACTACTCTGGACAACTCTACTTCCACATCCTCTGGTAACTTCTCATCTACCGGAGGTAACGGAACGCCCATCATCTTCTCTATTTCAACTCTATATTGGAAAGCTATATGCTCTGCGATATGTGCCTGTACTGCCGCTTGTATCGCCCCTGCATTTGGACTTTGTCCGACCATCTCCCTTATTTTAGGGTCTTGAGCCATATTCATGTGTGTCTGTATGTGGGCTTCATGGTCTTGGTATTGAAATGCTTTTGTTGGTTTACTCTTGAGTAAGCTCATGTTTTCTGATACAGGGTCCATAGGTTTAAAATCGTCTTCCAAAGGAACGATCTTTTGAACCTCTTTGACACCTAAAACCTCTAGCATTTGTCTATGCAACAAAGGCAGATCATATATATCTGGAGCTCCTTGTGCTAACTGTAAAGCGGCTTGATACTGGACTACTTTTTGCGCCATTGTACTTGCGTTTGGGTCTGACACAGGTATGACTTCCACTAAATCATAATCTGCCATTTTTGCCATTTGCGGTCCATCAACCTCATATTTGTAAACTGGTGGGGTGTAGTCCCGAATAATTACTGAAATAAGTTTAAACTCTTTTCGCATTGCATTATGGACTCTGGCCTGCACGGCTGACATAACTTTCAATGTTCGCTCTAGTATTGCCAGAGTAGTTCCTACAGGAGTTTGTCCTGACATGTCGCCAACTTTTAAATCTGCTACCGAAGCAAATCTCCTTCCTTCTTCGATAATTTGATTTAATAATTGAAACAAGGTGCCTGAAGGTTCTTTATACGGCAGGGGTACGATAGATTCTTTTATCGTGATTCCTGTTACATCTACATCTCTAAACTCTCCCGGAGCTATTGGTGTGTCGTCACCTTTGACTCGTAGGTCTTTTGATTTGAATCCGCCCGGTAAATTAGAAAGAGTTCCTGCATCTACCAGTTGTCTGAGGATAGAAGTTGCTGATTCTGCAAAACCACCTACTAAATGAATAAGTCCAAACCCATAGAACCCGAATCCGGGAACATAGGTGTAGTGAACAAAGTGCATACGTTTCTTTTTGATTGGGTCTTCTTCCAGATAGTTTCTACGGATACCTAATATCTCCCCAGTGGATAACATTGTGACCACATAAGGCAAAGCTATTTGTGTGGTTTGCCCGTCTTTCTTGTCCTCGAATCCTGCTAAGTCTAATTCACAATGACACTCAAAAATGGTATATCTTTCGTCTTTAACTGCCGAATATCCAGTTTCTTGGTCCTGACTTCTTTCTATGGTTGTTGTATTTTTTTCAGGGTCTGGTAAATCTATATCCATATAGAAACCCATGGACATTAACTTTCGCAGTTCGTTTTCTGTCTTTTTCATTCTGTGAGTGATACGAGGAGAAGACTCTAGGTCTGAAGCTCCGTAAGGAACAATCAAATCTTCTGCTGGTACAAACATTGCTACTTGCCTGTTTAAACTTGGGTCAAAGTAAACTTTCTTGAAAGCTGACCCAGCGACCGGTAAAGACCAAAGTAATCTTTCATGCTCTGTCCTGTACTCTGGCATTTTTTCTGTCAACTCGTAGTTCATGCTTTCCTGAACACGATTTGCCGCTTCCTGCTTTTCTACATTTAACTTTCCAACTATCTGTGTTTTTACAGGACCAGATGCAGGGAACGTAGATAATATGGTTTCTGACTGAAACTTTACAACTGCCTCGGATAATACAGGGTGAAATACCCCGCAGGCTCCGTCCCACGGCTCCGTTCTTTCCTCTATTTTTAGTCCGAGAAGTTTTATTCCGTCAGAATACGTTCTCTCCCATTCCTTTCGAGAATCAATATCTGTATTAATATGTGAAAGTATTTCATCGGATACTTCGTCAAGTTCACCGAGATCCATAGATTCAGCAAGGTTTTCCTCAAAGGTTACAGGTTTTACCTCAACTTCGACTTCGACTTCGCCTTCATCTGCGTCAATCTCGATTTCGATGTCCATTTCCGCTGGAACAAGCGGTTCAAGTGGTTTTTCTATACTCATTAGTAGTACTTAGCCCTTCTTTTGTAAAAAGTTGACTCTGGTTCATCTGTAGGAATCTTAATAAAACCACCCTGTCTAAATCTAAGTAGTGCTTGACTTGTAGAGTCTACCAAGTCGTCGTGATCTCCATTTGGAAATGAAGCTACTTCTTCTACAACTTCTTCTGCCCATCGTTTATCAGGGGCCCATACTAGACCGGATGCGAATAAATCTGAAATAGCGTTTATACGAGCTATCTTATCTGAACCTTTTGAAGGTGTATATTCAGAAATCGGTATCCCTGTCTTTCTCATTTCATAAATTAACGGGGCACCCGCCGCTTTTTTCTCCACAATCAACGTATCTGGTTGCCATTGGTCATAAAATTCATACGCCGTTTGCTTTAATTCTGGGAACTCCATCCTATCCTTGTAGGCATCCAAAAGAATTAGATTCGCTATCTCATCACCATTGTCATTTGGTTTATAAAATATACCCCATGTCGTACAAGCAGAGTAATCTGCTCGATTATGCTTTTCAAAGGCGGTATCCCACGACTGAATAATGTAATCACAAGGTGGGGGGTTGTCTTTTTCCCAAGTTTGCCACATATCTCGCTTGATAATTGCACCTTCCTCCGAGGTGGGGTTTTGTTGGTACTGTGCTTCCCACTTGGGTACGGGTATCTCCGCCTTAATTGATTCAAGTTCTTCCGCTTTCCAGAATTCAGGCCACAAAGGCTTTCCGGACGGCATAATCGCAGGCAGTTCTATCACTTCCCACTCATCTGAATCACGTTTAATCGAATTTTGTATAATCTGCCCGGTTAAATCTTTCTTTGACCACCTTGTCATCACGACAACTATCGAACCTCCGGGTTGTAGACGTTGTCGGGGGCCAGATGAATACCACTCATATACCCTTTCATACACCTGTGGGGATCCCATCATAGCCTCTTGCTCTGAATGGGGGTCATCTATTATCAAAACATCAGCACCTTTACCCGTAACCGCTCCTCCGACACCGATAGCGAAATAATCACCACCTTTATCTGTATTCCATCTACCTGCCGCTTTTGAATCTGCCGATAATTTCAAATCAAATATCTTTTGGAAGTCAGGAGAGTTCACAAGGTTTCTTACTTTCCTTCCGAATCCCACTGCAAGCTCCGCTGTGTGTGCTGTTTGAATAATTTTTTTCTCCGGATACTTACCTAAATACCACGCCGGAAACAAATAACTCGCAAATTCTGATTTTGTGTGCCGGGGCGGCATGTTTATAATCAACCTTTTCAACTCCCCATTGGCAACTCTCTCAAAAGCATCTGCCATAACCTTATGATGTGACCCTCCTATAAAAGCAGACCACATCTCTTGTACAAAAGGTAAGAAAGAATCCCTACAAGTCTCTGTCTTATGCGCTTGTAACACCTGCCAAACCTTTTCTATCTCCGGAGACCCACTAGGTAACGTATCTATAACCTTAAGATACCTTTTTACCTCTGCCTTAGTTAATAAATTACCCACGATTCAACACCTTCAGAGTCCTAGATTGCAAAGGAATCATCCTGACATACCGCTCATTTTGTAATTTGTGAACAATTCTATGGATGTTACTCCTACTTCTCATGTTTAAACCTTCTGCAATCTCTCTTAAACAAGGTGGGTATCCCTTTATCCTGATAAAAGCTTCTATAAAATCTAAAACTAACTGTTGTCTTTCGGTCAATGTTGTCAATTAGAGCCCTCAAAACTGTTTACCTAGTAAAATATTGTAATTGAATGTGCAAATTAGTCTGTATAGTACACGTACGTGGCTGTGGCTATAGGTGGGGGTGGGGGTACGTGGGGGTCTTGACACTCGCATTTTGCTTTAGCCCTAGTGCGTGTTTAAACTTTTATTATCAAACGTACTCAACACTGACTCAAGTTCGTGTTTAAGTTTTTCCGGTGATACTTTCTGAGTTATCTCTTGCCTATCTACAAACAGTCCTGATGCCTTACCTAACATTTCCAGAGCTCTAACTTGAACGTGTTCATTTTTACTTTCTGTCGCATGTTTAAACAATCGTTCTACGACAGTCTTCCTTAGTTGGTTGCTGTCCTCAAGATTACATTCTTGTTGTCTCTCAAATTGTTTGTCTATTTCTCTACGAATAGCCGGTTGTCGTGTAAGTTTGTTCGCAGTACTTTGTATACTCTTTTCTTTGGTGTTCGGTGATACATCATATGCTTTTCTGTATGAATCACTTGGAGAGTGGCCTTGGCATATTAAAGAGACAAATGCCTTTTGTTTTTCGGTAAGTCTTTTGGCCGGACGTTTATAGCCTATTGGCTCTCCATTCTTTTTAGTGGCAGGCTCTATACTCTTTATATTATGTTCTAGTTCTTCTTTAGTCATATCTATCTGCCTTGCTTCGCATTGGTTGCCCCGATTTTATACGAACAAAAGGCGTGAATTATTTTTAACATTACCTGCTATTTTGAACCCTAGCTCGACAAATTGCAATGTTTAAACGCTAAAAAAAGTACATTTGGAAGTACTGTAGAGATACACAGGCGAAATTGCGTAGCTGTCCTCAAAACAATTTTACATACCAAAGTAAACACTTTTGTAGAAATGCAGTCAGGGCTCTCTATTCAAGCCTGAAGTTGTATGTGGATAACTTAATCAATCCATATTTAGTAATCAAGCATATCTGTTTGTACTAGATATAGTAATTTTACTGGTCAATAACTATCCAATATTGGGCTCAAAAGCTTGGATTATTTTGACTTATCCACAGTTTAAACAAACTTTATTCCTGACATTTCTGTTGCTCAGTTGATTAATAGGTATCACTAACTTAAAAGGGGAAGCTTATGAATGAGTCACCATTTGATATTTGGAATTTCTTATTGGTTGTTATTTATGTTGTTTGCGGATTGGGGTTGAAGTTTTTAATTTTTTGGAGTCTTTCTTAACAATTTTTATAAAGTTTGTCTATTAATTAACAATATTGTGTTGACATAGTAAACAGTTTTGACTACATTAATGGTTAGGGGTAATAACGTTTAAACATTTTGGAGGGGTGCTTATGAAGGAAATCACTATCAACAATCAGTCGGTAGTCTTAACTGCTAAGTATGCGAATGGTGCTGAGTGGGTTCAGCGAGCATTTCAGGAAGTTAGACCGATAATTAATCTGGCTTTTTCTGATAAATCTGGCAAGGCTCAGGAGCCTGTTAAGTTTGGGTTTGACTCTAGTCAGTTGGATAAAATCCAATTTGCTGTCGGGTTCCAGTCTCGACGTAATCGCACTAAGAACCCATTGACCTGCGAGGTTGTTTTGAATGCGAGCCCTGATGTTCATCAAGTGTCTATCGGGATTGATATTGCAAACGAGCAGGATGCTTTGGCTTCCATGTTGACCGGTATTGCTAGAGTCGGTTTCGGTTATTCGCATTTAAAGAAGTTAGAAAAGGATGCAGGGAAACAGGGTCTAAACTTTGATTCATCGGGCTTTGAGTTTCATGGAGTGAAGATTAAAAACTACCGTTGGTTTTTACGTTGGTTTGGTCTAGATGTATCTGACCCAGTCCGCCCTCGTTCTACCGATAACTTTACTCAGGAATATTTAAACCTGATACAGGAGTTAGGCGAGTTTCCACATCAGGCGGTGAAGCTTAAAAGTAACAAGCTTGCTAATAATGATAGTCGGGCTATGCTTTCCGGCAAGTGTACAGAGTGCGATGCCCGTTGCTCTGTACTCAAAGGACAGCTAGACCGGTTCGGCTCACCATTGTGTCCAGTGCACAATACGCCTTACCACTTCCCACGTTATCAATAATAAGGAGATACGAATATGACAAAAGGTCAAAAATTACAGTTATCAAAATTGTCGTTACATCAGTTGAAGGCTATAATCGCTAAGGTTTCTCGAAGCGGTGTAATTCAAATAGACGATCATTCGTTTAATAGACTGACAAAAGAGCAGGCGCTTGAGTTTGTTATGCACCCACGTGTCGGTAACAAGTACCAATTTGAGCAGTTGATGTCAGTAGCTAAGGGCGCAGGCACCAGTGAAGGCGTAAAGACTACTGGCGGTAATGAACTCGCAAGCCTTATCACTCGTGCTAAGGAATTGCAAAATGAAGTTGACAAACGTTTTGACGATGTCAATGGACGTATGAGTCACCAGTTAAACCACATCGAGCAGACTCTACAAAACGCTACAGCCGATATTCAAAACGCATTGAAGCCT
>Ga0208919_1000772_pt1 | contig 20072 bp, 21 predicted proteins | sample 4_EtaG_FD_184076 | JGI IMG/M metagenome (GOLD analysis project Ga0208919, IMG submission 184076) | Marine viral communities from the Subarctic Pacific Ocean - 4_ETSP_OMZ_AT15127 metaG (SPAdes) (version 3) | ecosystem: Environmental > Aquatic > Marine > Oceanic | place: Pacific Ocean | collected...
CTTCTGGTTACTTTAACGATGTTTCGGATGAGGTAACGGTCGGGGATATTATTTATTCCTGGGCGTCAACCGGCGGAACGGCAACCGCGTCCTGGCACGTTGTAGTAAGCAACGCCTCAGGGGTTGTTGACGTTGGCGATGGCGTAACTATCGCTGTAACGGATAGTGATTGATTAGATCACGAGCGAGGGGTCTTAACCGGCCTCTCGCTCTTTATTTTTAGAGGGCTTCAATGGCGACAGGCGATACGAAGCTGATTATCTGCTCTGATGCTCTCATAATGCTTGGGGCAACGCCTTTAACCAGTTTTTCCGATGGTACGGATGCGGCTACCATCTGCGATAGACTGTATGACGATATCCGAGATTTAGTCCTGCAGGTTTACCCCTGGACGTTTTCCCTAAAAAAATCACAGGTTGCACGGACTACCAATACTCCGGCAAGCGAGTGGAAGTATGAATATCAGTTGCCTAGTGATCGAATAGGTAATGGTGTAAGGGCGGTGTTTACCACGGCTGATGCTGGAGCCACCCCTTTGGTCGAGGGTTGGGAAATAGTTGGCGATAAACTTCTGACCGATCAAACAAGTGTGTATGTAGACTACCAATACCAGGTAACAGAAACGCTGATGCCGACTTATTTCATTCAGTTATTAAAATACTGGCTGGCCTGGCACTTCGCGGAAACCGTTACTGACCAGGTAACGAAGGCGCAATATTTTCAGGTGATGGCCGTAGGGTCGCCCAGCGACAATATGCGCGGAGGTGTTACGCGGCAGTGTATGCAAATCGACAGTGTTGGAAACACCAATCAATCTTTTCTCGATTTTGATCTGGTGACTGTGAGGGCTTCGTGAGCCGTGTTGTCCGAATCCAAACTAATTTTTCATCCGGCGAGATTGATCCTGCACTTCGGGCAAGAATAGACCTTGAGCAGTATTACAACGGTTTAGAAACAGCCTCGAATGTGGTTATTCTTCCCCAGGGCGGTGCCAAACGCCGAGATGGTCTGAAGTTCGTTTACGAATTGCCGTCTGCAGCCGCTCCACAAAACGGCGTCCGATTGATCCCTTTCGAGTTTTCGACCGATGACTCTTATATGTTCGCGGTCACGCATCAGCGAATATATATTTTTCGCAATAAGGCGCTGGTGACCAATATTAACGGGAGCGGCAACGACTATCTGGCCGTTACAGCAATCACGAGCGCGATGCTATCAACACTGAAATTCGCTCAAGCGGCTGACACGATTGTTTTTACCCATGAAGATCTAGCGCCTTTAAAAATTGTCCGTGGTGCTAGTCATACTGCTTGGACGGTTAGCACAATAACTTTCACAAATACGCCGCAATATGCTTATACCCTGGCGACCTCCACCCCAACCGGTACGATTGTACCCTCAGGGACGACCGGCTCGATCACCCTTAGAGCAACCGCTACGGCTACGATCACGATTGTGAACCACGGTAATTTTAATAACCAGGAAATTATTACCCTGATTGCTGGGGATGGTACTGAACACAAGTTTTATGCCGTAGGTGTTGCTGGCGGAAACCGTTTCTCGAGAAATACAAGTAATGATGCAACTGCGACCAGTTTAGCTGCAGCTATAAATCGCAATAGTAAGTTTAAAGCAACGGTTAGTGGGGCCGTCGTTACGATCTCGCAACAAGTAAATACCGCGACAACCACCGGCATGGATACTTTTGTTCAGCTTGACAATATCGATACGGGGAAGTGGGACTCCACCAGCTTCACTTCTGCATCGGTTTTTGCCTCGAGTTATGAGGGGCAATATATAAATATCAAAGACACCTATGGCCGTCTTCGAGTTGTCGAATATATCTCAGCAAGTGAAATAAAATGTTTTGCCGAGATTGATCTCTACGACACTAAAGCAATCGAGACTAATGGGTGGGAACTCGAATCAGGATATGTGGATGCTTGGTCTGCAAGTAAGGGCTATCCGGTTAGCTGCATTTTTCATGAAGGCCGATTGTTTTTTGCTGGCTCTAAATCACTACCGATTTCTATTTGGGGCTCAAAGGTGGCGGATTATTTTAATTTCGACAGTGGTACCGGCCTTGATGATGAGGCAATCAGCGCCACGATTGCCACGACAAGCCTAAATTCAATAAGTGATGTTTATAGTGGGCGTGATCTGCAAATCTTTACAAGTGGCGGTGAGTTTTACATACCGCAGATCACCAACACGCCAATCACCCCAGGTAATTTGACGGTCAAAACTGCGACCAGGAACGGAACAAAAATTGGTGTGCCGGTCGTGGGTCTCGATAGCGGCACCCTGTTCATCCAAAGGCAAGGCAAAGCACTAAACGAATTGGTATTCACTGACGCAGAACTGGCTTACACAACATCTGCAGTCAGTGTCTTGTCCTCACACTTGCTCAAATCTCCCGTCGATATGGCTTTGCGTCGAGCCACCAGCACTGATGAAAGTGACCGGCTCTTTATTGTTAATGGCGATGATGGGACCATGTCAGTTTTCAGCTTGCTCCGGTCGCAAAAAGTGATTGCGCCTTCAAGTTTTACGACTGATGGGCTGTTTAAAGCTATCGGGGTCGATATTGATACCGTTTATTCGGTAATCCAGCGCACCATCGGGGGAGCAGCCAAATACTATGTGGAGTGGTTTGATGAAACTTTACATACTGATTCAGCGGTTTACTCAGCATCAGCATCAGCTACCGGTACGGCAGCACATCTCGAGGGGGAAGTTTTAAATACTATCGTCGATGGGGCAGTTCAAACCAATAAAACAGTTTCAAGTAACACCGTTACTTTTGATTCAGCCAGCAGCAGTAATTACGAAATCGGCTTGCCCTTTACGATTAATGTCAAAACATTACCGGTTGAGGCGCGATTGCCTTCGGGTTCAGCGCGGGGAATGAAAAAACGGATCATCGAGGTGGTGAGTGACGTTAAAGATAGCCAGGCCTTAACCATCAATAATTATTTAATTTCATTTCGGAATTTTGGCGAGGCGACGGACAGTCCGATAACTGCTTTTACGGGAAACAAAAAAACGGGCACGATGCTGGGTTTTGCTGATGAGGTGGCTGTGACGGTCACGCAATCGGTGCCGCTCGATCTGCACTTGCTTTCTCTGGAATATAAAATGTCGATAGGAGCCTAAAAATGGATGCAACCGTAGCAATCATGGTAGCGGCCACGGTGCAAGCCGGAATGAGCATTATGCAAGGCAACGCTCAGGCAGCCAGTTTAAAAGGCAGGGCACTGATGACACTCTCGAGGAGCCGGTCTGACATAATTAGATCGAGGGCCGAGGCATTAAAACACAAAAAAGCCGCGAATGATGCACTTGAAAAAATGAATAGAACCCTGGCAACGGTAACGGCTTATGGAGGCCAGGGCCTTGATCCATTCCAAGGGTCTGTTGGAACGATAGCCACGAACATTATGAAGAAAGGGTATTCGGACTATGGCGCTAAAAAGGATAGTGCTGCCATCGAGAAAGAAAACCAGGCGATCATAAAATACACCGCAGAATTTCAAGCGGCTAGTTATCGCAAAGCGGCAAGTCGCGCTCGAGCCGCTGGCTACATGAAAGCAGTAATGAGCCTGGCAAGCGGATATGCTTCGGCAAGTACACTCGGCACTCCAGCTTCAACCCCAACGCCAACCCCAACCTCGACGGTTAACACCGTTGGACCGTGGCCTTACTAATGGCGAGGCGATATCCAACATACGACGATTCTGGCGGGTCATTCTCGCCGCGCATCGTGTCGCCTGGGAAAACGGATTTCGCAGCAGAACGGGCAACGGCCAATCTAGCGAATACCGTGAGCCAGGGTGCTGACCGTGTTATCAAATTTGCTTTTGAAAGGGGCAAACGCACCGCGCTTTCCGAAGGCGCTGCAGCTGGGGCAGCAGATCCCCAGGGGACATTGCAACAGTACGGCGGCAAAAGGCCCACCGGTAATATATACGAAGGTGCTGCCTTCGATGCAGCAGTGCGGCTAGGCAGTGTTAAAATCCAAACGGATGCTCGGGAAGCGATGAGCAACGCTTTTATCGAGGCAACCAAAAACAAAACTGATAGCGCCACTCTGCGAGCTCAATTAGATGCCATTCGTGAGGGCTATGCGACGAGCCTGGAAAATTTAGACCCTGTTTCTGCGGCAACGGTTAATCAAAAACTCTCGGGCTTTGCGCTGACGCTATTTAATCAATCTGCCAACCAAGAGATTAAACGGGCTGAAGAGGAGGCGAGGTCAACGTCGGTAACTCTGTTTAGCTCTGTTCTGCGAGAAGTTGAAGGCAACGCCAGGGCTGGTGCTACGGATTTAAATTTAGGAGAAAAACTAAAAGCCTTTTCATCTGATATGGAATCATTAGGGCTGACCGGCACTAAAGCATACTCAACGATGGTCGAAAAACTAAAGACTGCACACCATCGAGCTCGAGTTCGCGGGGAATTTGAGCGAGCGGTTGCTGCCGGTAAAGGGGCTGAATACCTCGAGAAGTTCTCAAAAAACAAAGATATAAACAAAGGTGTGACGCGGGGGCTTTTAGAGGGGGGCAGAAAAACACTTACCAGTGAAATGTCTACTTGGATGCGGAGTGAATTAGCTCGTAACAAAAAAGCAAAAACAGACGAAGTAAGAATACTGAAGGATTCAATTCGGGACGCTAATGAATCTTTACAAAATTTGTTGCCTGTTGGTGGCAACAATCTTGATGCCCTTTTAGCTAATGCGGTGGCCACGGGTGATAAAGAGCTAATCGCTGATGCTAATAATCTCATTCGCAATAAAAACACCTATGACCTTTATAATAAACGCAGTCCGACTGAGCTTAGACAAGCAGCCAAAGATGCTCGGGAAGCGGCAGCACTCGATAATAATACCGATAAATACGAGCTCTCCCAAATTAAGCTCTTGGAGAAAATGGCGGTGTCTGCCGAAAAGGGAATGGCAAACCTTGCTGACCATTACAACAAGGTAAACGTCGATGATCCTCTACAAAATTTTGATTTTGCAAATCCGGCTTCAATAGCACGTCGAATTTCCGAAGTTAAAAAGTTTGCTGCCTCTATGAATTATGAAGGCAACCCAAAATATCTTACTGAAGTTGAAGCGGAGGCAATTACAAATCAGTTTAGTAAAATGCCAACCAACCAAAAATTGTTTTTTTTGGCAGCACTTAGCACAAATACGGGCGGCGAGCTTCCAGCCTTCCTCGATCAAATAAGCAAAAATGATGAAGCGTTAGCACAGATTGCAGGGATCATGAGTAACCCTGGCAATCCTAACGTAGACCGGAAATTTGTTGTCGAGGCATTGCGCGGCATCGAATTATTTAAAAACGAAAAGGGTGTTGCGGAGATAAAATATCTGGACAGTTTTACAAAGCAAACTATTGAGACTGAGATAAAAAAAACCATTGGATTTTCTTTAACCCCAAAACATCAGAATCGCGTTAATACGATTGTGTCGGCGGTAGTCGCCGCAAGGTCTAACAACGGAACGTATAAAAACGATCAAATAAACGAAATTATCCATAAGGCTTTGGGCGGTCATATCGGGAAAGTGCCAGGCTCAGTTTACGGTGAAAGGGAGGTTTACTACGGCGGCATTGTTGATTTTCGCGGTGTAAAAATTCCAATCCCTAACAGCATCGCGCACGACGGCCCACGGTCGTTAGATGATATTTTTTCAAAAATAACACAATACCAATTCCCAAATGGCGTTCCTTTTGTTCCTAATCAAAAAGGGGAAATGGAACCTGTCGATATGGACGATATAAATAGCGACAAAATAAGACTAATGCCTCATCCTCAACTTTGGCATAAGGGTCTTTATTACCTAACCTATACAGCAAATAACACGGCGCTTCAGACGCTCGACAAAAAAGAATACATCTTAAATATTAATAATCTGGTAGAGTAATGTTTGCTTTTTCCGATGATCTCCAGCCACCAAATATAAAACTGGCGACCGGCAATGTGACGGATTTTTCCGAAAATCTATCAGCAGCATACGACGCTATACAGCTGACGGGGATGCACGATGCCAAGCAGATGGCGATCACGAGGTTTCTGGATCCATTTGTAAAGGAAACTAATGACCTTGGGGCTAATATAAATAACCCTGGCGATTTTTATTCCCAACTTTTTGGCCGTACACAAGAAAGGCCAACCGGAACATTAAAGCTACCGGCAGGGTCTATTGAAGAGGGCTACGAGCAAAAACAAACAACAGAATTTCTTGCTTTCCATGAGCGATTAGCAATCCTTAACAAGGCCAGGGCAAAATACAATCTGCGCGAGCTCACTGCAGAGGAAGTTTTTAAGGGTGCAGAAAAACTAGCACTCGATGCAAAAACTAAATCTCAATATATCTCCGCTCATCAATCAACTGCTGGTTGGTGGGGCGAAATGGTGGGCGGGTTAGGGGCTGGTGCTGAGTCAATCTTAACCAGCCCTGCAGCGCCGATGATGTTTATTGGTGCCCCCTGGCGTATGACCGGTAGCGTTATCTCTCAGGTTGCAAGACACGCCTTATATGATGGCATCGCTGGCGCAAGCCTCGAGGCAATGGCTCAACCTGACGTTAAGAAATGGTGGGATAGCCTGGGGCTTAAATATGACTCTCGCACTTTTTGGCATCATGTAGTTGTTGCGGGTGGGGGCTCTGCAGTCTTCGGCGGAGCATTGCGAGGAACGATTATCGGTGTCCCTGCTGCCGCTCGAGGTTTAGACGCTGCCCAGGTGAAAATGCGCGGCAAACAGTTTGAAATTAGTCGTGAGTATCTTAGAAACATTGACGCTAAAGAACTAAAGGCTTTTGAGCAGGCGATAGAAAATTTATCTCCTGACCAGATCCGCGAAGGGGTAAGGGCTTTTCAAAAAGCTGGGATAAATATCAGTCCTGAGGGGCAAATGGCCTTTCGCATTATGAACCATGACGACGAAAACCCTGTTGCCGGTTCAACTGTTTCCAGCCAAACAGAACACCTAGATCGAGGCGCACAGGCTACCCACGCACTCGAGACAGGCTTACCTCCAAACATGCCGGAACGCCCGCAGAACGGCACTATCGTACCTGACTCGATACATCATTTTGATAACCTCGATGACACTATTTTTAGATATGATCCCAACGATATAGAGGTGGACGCTAAACTATTTCAGTTTAAAGGCGGTGGTGATCGTTTTGGTGTTATTGATACGCTGAAAAATGTTACCGAATGGAACCCTGATTTAGCAGGAACCGTCCACGTTTATGAATTTGCTGATGGTCGTGTTTTTATCGCTGACGGCCACCAACGGCTAGGGTTAGCCAAAAGATTAAAAGCCAAAGATCCTAATGCGGATATTTCGGTATATGCGTACAAATGGCGTGAAGTGGATGGCATTACCCCCGAACAAGCAAGGGTTTCTGCAGCCGTTATAAATATTGCTAATGGATCTGGCACTATTATCGATGCGGCTAAAATCTTGCGAGTAAATCCCGAAAAATTAACAGCACTTTCGCAGTCAACTGGCTTTGTGCGCCAGGCTCGTGATCTAGCAAAAGTGACTGATGAAGAGGCTTTTGGGATGGTCGTAAATGAAATTGTCCCATCTAATTATGCGTCACTGGTTGGCAAAATCGTCAAAGATCCAGCCAAACAGCGAGCCATTATGAGGCTGCTTTCTAAATCCGAACCGGAAAATATGATCCAAGCGGAAGCGATAATCCGTCAAGCCAATGAACTCGAGTTTACTCAAACAACCCAAACCGGATTATTTGGGGATGAAACAATTTTGCAAAGTCTGTTCAAGGAAAGAGCAAAAGTCCTCGATGCTACAATAAAAATTATTCGACGCGACCGGACAGTTTTTAATTCACTTGTTGAAAATCAAAAACGTATTGAGGCTGAAGGTAACACTTTGGCTTCCGACACTAATTTAGAAAGGGTAAGTACAGATGGCCAAGCGCTCCAAATCCTACAAAGTCAAGCAAACCGGAAAGGGCCGCTCTCCGAAGCGCTCAACGCAGCAGCGGCGCAGTACCAAAAAGACGGCAAGCTCAACGCCGCAGCAAGTCAATTTGTCGAGTCTGTCCGACGAGGATCTGAACGAGGCGATTTCACAGGGACTAGTAGCGGCTATGAGGGACGTAGGTTCGACCCTGCGGAGGAAACAGATCCGGTCAATGCAGCAATCGACTTAGCCGAATTTGATCCATCTGGTGCAGGTGCAACTCGCCAGGCTGATGCTCTCGAGTCTTCCGTTAAAGAGGAAATAGCACAAGGGACAATCGTCGCAGATTACAAATACTATCTTAGTCCTACTGCAGATAGTGTTGATATTGAACTTGGTAAAATCAAACCAATTCGGGCTAGACCTGAGGGCATAGAAAACGCCAGGAAATTTATGGCTCAAGCTGCCAGGGGTGAAATAGATAAACGTGGGCCTATAACCTTAAAAGATAATCTTGATGGCACTTACACTTTGCTCGATGGCAATTCGACCTATGCAATCGCCAGTGAAGCCGGTATGCCAAGTTTACCGGCCAGGATATTAACCGATCAGCAATTTGCAGCAGAAGTTGCAGAAAAAAATGCCAAAAAACTTTTAGAGTTAAAACCGGATTCACCAAAAAAATATGTTGTAAAGGCGGAAGATTTAAATCCTGACCAGTTAGAAGATTTAACTTTATTTTTAAAACAGCGGCAAAGCTATGGGTCTATTGACGACATTATGACTCGTAATCTTGAATTTAATAAGGAGTTAAATGTTACAGTAGAAAAAACAGCTGCTGAGTCAAAAGTCGAATATGTCAAAGGGGATCTGAAAAAACGAGACCGTGTAGAAGAAAAAATTAATGATAACTATGCAGGTGATATTAATCTGATTGTCGATGTGAGCAGGGCTACCGTTTTAGTAACTCGACCTGGTGAAGCTAATGAATTTATCAAAAACCTTGGTAAAAATTATCATGTGGTCGATGAGGGATTTATAGGGCCACCGGCAGGATCTGAAAAATATAGCGGTTATTTCGATAAAAAATTAATGGTGATTTCAAAAGATGGTTTGATAGGCGAGGTTATCGTCATTGAAAAAAATCTCTATGAGGCTAAACGCGTCCTTGGCGGCCATAAACTTTATGAAATTTTTGGAAGAGAAAATGTTGATAAGCCTATTTCAGCGCTTCCACCTGGCCGCATTAAAGATAGGATGGTTGCCCTCCGTGAGAATCTCGAGGAATTAAGAGCGGCTGCTGCCGAGGAAATGGTCAAACTCTACGAAGCAACCCATTTGAAAATGGGTGATGAGTTTCGTCAATTAACGGGTAACTTGCTTAGATCCGCACCGGAAAGTATTGATCGTCTTGAGAATGTTTCCTCATCAATCTCGTCTGTCCGTGGTTCTGTTAAAAGTGGTAATACCTTAATCTCTCCCCAGGTCTTATCTGACCGCCAGAGAAATGCTCTACCGTCGTCGCGCAAAACAGCTGGTGCCGAACCATCTACCGAAAAAAATCTCATCGAGACCTCCGCTGATAATATAATCCCTGGAAGTGAAAAATTCAAGGTCGAAGACACGCCACAAGGGAGTCAGACTCTCGTTGAGGGTGTAGACCCGATAACGCCAGCTACTCTTGCCCAACAGGGCATGGATGCCCCACTGACGGGAGTCAGAACATCTGCAAGGCCGCGTTATGAAGTCGAGAGCAAACCAATGGATGAAGGGCTGTTCGATTTAGGTCTGCGCGACCAGGGAGATCTCCTCGATCTTGCTATTCCTGTTGGTCAACAATTAGACGAGGCAGGCGAGCTTGTCGCACGAACACAAACAGTCAAAGAAATCCTAGATGAAATAGACCAGGACAAGGCGATGCTGAAACGCCTGGAGGATTGCGTATGAGCCTAAAGGCATGTATCTCAAACGGGTTGGACGAGGGTGTTATTAGTCCTGACCAGGCAAAACAGGCAAACGAATTGTTTGATGACCTGGCAATTCAATATAAGGAAAAAATGTCCCCCGAAGCTGCCGAGGCTCGAGCAGCAAAGGAAACTTATGAACAGTTGAAAAGTGACGCTGGTCATAAGCGCAGAATCAAACTTCTTCAAATCCAGCGATTTAAAGGGCTGCAAAACACTCTGGCTAGTTATGCGGATCAATCCAGGCCAGGCAAGGCGCTGCAGGCCCTTGTTGATGTAGATATTCGTGCGCCATACCTCGATTTAGATCGGCTTTTTAAGGTGATCCGCAACGACGCAATGTCTCGCATGGATCAGATCTTAGGTCGATATCGCAAAGGAATAGTTGGGCAAACAAAACACAAAGCCGAACTTTATACCCTGGTGAAAGAAATATTCGGTGAGGACACCGGCAATATTTCTGCCAGGGAAATGGCTGCCGCATGGAAAGAAACGGCTGAGTATTTGCGCCTAAGGGCTAATGCTGCCGGTATGCGAATAGCTAAAAGAGAAGATTGGGGGCTTCCACAACATCACGACCAAATTAAAGTAAGGAATGTTTCGATGGAGGAGTGGATAGACTTTATCCAACCTCTGCTCAATAAGCAAAAAATGATTGATGAAAGAACAGGGCAGCCGTTTTCACCATTGGCTTTAAAAGATGCTCTGGCCGAGGTTTATACAACGATCAGCGAGAGCGGCCTTAACAAGATAAGTAATCCTGCTTTTGGTACTCGAGGAACAAGTCTAGCAAATCGTCGAACTGACCATCGGTTTTTGGTGTTTGAAAAACCGGAGGGCTGGCTATCCTATCAACAGAAATTTGGCGAGCCTGATGCGTTTGCAACGATGATTGGTCACATCGAGTCCATGAGCCGCGATATCTCGATGCTCGAGACGCTAGGGCCAAATCCTAACGCCATGATTAGTGCGTTAAAAATTGATGCACAAAAAAAAGCATTAACCCTTGATGCTAAAGCTCGAAAAAATTTACAAAATGACTTAGCACGTTTTGATGTTTTAGTTGATGCGTTTACTTTGCGAAGCAACATTCCCGCCAATGAAAGTATGAGTAATTGGTTCGCTGGCACACGCAATATTTTGAACGCGAGCCTATTAGGTAGTGCCTCTATTACAGCCCTGGCTGATTTCAATACGCAACGCATGGCAGCAGCGATGATCGGGATGCCACAGCGCAAGGTGATTACCAGGGTGCTGAAGCAAATGTCACCTCTCGGTAGAGAGGAACGAGGCAGGGCTGCGGTACGGATGGGGATGGCAGCAGATACCTGGATACAAACAGCTTACGCCCAGGCACGATTTTTTGATGAGGTAACTGGCCCTGAGATTACGAGGCGGATCAGTGACACCGTATTAAGGGTCTCTGGCCTTACACCATTTACACAGGCTGGTCGAAATGCTTTCGGGATTGAATTTATAAACTTCATTAGTCAATCAGTAGGTAAAAAATTTGATGAATTGCCTGCTGGGTTGCAAGAGCAAATGAGAAATAACGGCATTGGCGAGGATATCTGGAACACGATAAGAACGACTCCTCTGCATACGGACCCTGATACAGGTGTTAAGTTTTTGCGGCCTCAAGATATTGAGATGAGGGAGGGGCTTGCTCCTGGCGTAGGTCGAAATGCGGCGACTCGCCTTATGGCAATGAAAGAGGTTTTGACGGATTTTGCCGTTCCCACTTCTTCGTTAAGGGCTCGAACATTTCTGAAGGGTGACTCAAGACCAGGAACGATTGGCGGCGAGGTGCTGGCAAGTTTTGCTCAGTTTAAATCTTTTCCCGTAACCTTTTTACATAATCATATAGGTCGTTTTGTTTTTGATCCTAATGCAAGCGGTTTTGGCCGAGCTAAAAATATTGCGAATCTCATGATCGGAGCCACCATCATGGGGGCCCTGACCACGGAGTTATCGGATTTAGCGAAACATAGAGACCCGAGGCCGATGGATACTACGGCGTTTTGGGGCGCAGCGATGCTCAAAGGCGGAGGGTTGGGCATATATGGTGATTTCTTTTTCGATCAATTAAACCGGTTCGGTTCTGGTTTGTCTCAAACAGTTGCCGGTCCTGCGGTCGGGTTTTTTGATGATCTAAGAAACCTGACGATCGGAAATATTGGTCAACTAATCGAGGGCAAAGATACGAATTTTGGTAGTGAGTTGGTGCGGTTTATGTCCAGGTACACACCTGGCACCTCAATTTGGTACTTGCGTGGGGCGCTCGAGCGGGTGGTTTTTGATAACCTGCAGCGATGGATGGACCCCCAGGCTGATAGGAAAATTAGGCGCAGAATACAGCGATATGAACGGAATTATGGCGCTTCGACCTGGTGGGAGTCGGGGGAGATGCTGCCAAGTCGCGCTCCTAATTTGGAGAACGCTTTGGGTGAATGAATGATTTTTTTTGATTTACAATTTACAATACCCAAAAGGACCGATTAAATGGCTAATTACGGTATTACAGCCGTTTTGCGGCGTGTTGTTCTAAGCGGCAGTGCTGGCACTGGACCGTACAATTTCTCGTTTCCGGTTCTCACCTCTGCAGATATCGCGGTTTACAAAGACACAACCCTCCTGGCACTCACGGATGACTATACGGTTAGTATCAATGCGAGCAACGGTACAGGCACGGTCACATTAGGATCTGCAGCCAACTCGAATAATACTATTACTATCGTAGGCTCGAGGACTATCGAGAGATCCTCAGACTTTGTGACCCAGGGCGTTTTACTGGCGAGCACTCTTAATAGTGAACTCGATAGCCAGGTTATTTTTACGCAGCAAATCTCTGAAGAGGCGGGGCGGGCTATTAAGGCTCCTGTAACTGATCCCACTGATATATCGATGACCTTGCCCGTGAAGGCCTCGAGGTTGGGTAAAGTGTTGGCGTTTAACAATACAACCGGTAATCCAGAAATGGGGCCGACTGTTTCGGACGTTCAGACTGTTTCAGCTGCGAGCGCGGATATTGCGCTGTTGGCGAACATACAAGATGGGACAACCGCTACTAACGCCATTACTACTTTGGCTCCTCGAGCTACTGAAATAGGTCGGATAGGTACTTCGGCAGCAGCAACCAGTTTAGGTCTGCTCGGCACCACCGATGCGGTCAGCGATATGAACGCCCTAGCAGCGATTGTGTCGAATCTTAATACAGTCGCTGGGGTAAGCAGCGATGTTACAACGGTGGCTGGTGTTTCATCGAATGTAACCTCGGTCGCTGGTAATTCCACTAACATTAATACGGTCGCTGGAAATAACAGCAACATTAATACGGTCGCTGGAAATAACAGCAACATTAATACCGTGGCTGGTATCAGCAGCAACGTTACAACCGTGGCCGGTATATCGTCTAATGTTACAACCGTAGCTGGTAAAGACACGGAGATCGGTCGTATTGGCACTTCGGCAGCAGCAACCAGTTTAGGTCTGCTTGGTACGTCTGACGCAGTGTCCGACATGAACGCCCTGGCCGCAATTGTATCAAATATTAATACAGTGGCCGGTAATACCACTAATATTAATACCGTCGCTGGAAATAACAGCAACATTAATACCGTGGCTGGTATCAGCAGCAACGTTACAACCGTTGCTGGCATATCATCGAATGTGACCAGTGTTGTCGGAAATTCCACCAACATTAACGCGGTGGCCGGAAATTCCACCAACATTAACGCGGTGGCTGGTAATGCCACCAACATCAATACGGTGGCCGGTAACAATAGCAACATTAATACCGTCGCTGGAAATAACAGCAATATATCAACGGTTGCTGGAGTGAGCACAAACGTTACCACGCTTTCGGGTTCAGCTGTTGTATCTGATATGGAAACCTGCGCGGATAATATTTCTTCGATCAATCTTACTGCTTCAAAAATAAACAACGGCACCATCGACGCTATCAATGATTATGGCACGGTGGCCGGTTCTTTATCCTCTTCGACTGACTACGGGAGCATCGCGGCATAATGGCAATTCAGACACAACTTAGGCGAGGCACAACCTCACAGCATGGATCATTTACCGGTGCTGTTGGTGAGGTAACGGTCGATACAGACAAGGACACTCTGAAAGTACACGATGGATCTACGGCTGGTGGTCACGAGATAACCCAAAACGCGGCAACTCAAACCCTGACAAATAAAACGCTCACCAGCCCTGATATTAATACGCCAGACATTGATGGCGGGAGCATCGATGGAGTCACTATGGCGACTTCTGACATAACGGTTGGCTCGGGTAAAACTTTGAATGTTTCAGCTGGAACGCTAACCCTTGCAGATGACCAAATATCAGGCGACAAAATTAACGGCGGTTCAATTTCATCGACCTTTGTCGGGAATCTAACTGGTGATGTGACAGGGAATGTCTCAGGAACAGCGGCCACGGTGACAGGAGCGGCACAGAGCGCGATTACGAGTGTCGGAAATTTAACCAGCTTAAATATCGTTGGTACAACCACCTCTGATTTTTTCGTCGTGCAAACCAATGAAGATGGCACTGGAAGTGCGCCGGACGTAACTTTGTATCGTAATTCAGCTTCACCAGCCGACAATGATTACCTTGGCAAAGTAGAGTTTCGTGGACGCAACGACAACTCTCAAGATGTGGCCTATGCGCAAGTAATCTCAATGATTACAGATGCGTCTGACGGGACTGAAGATGGTCGAATGTATCTCCAAAGCAAAGTCGCTGGCGCTGATAAAAATCATCTCATGTTAGACGCTGCTGGCGTTACGGTCGATGGTGCGTTGCTTCCAAACGGCGATAACAACAAAGCCCTTGGCTCTGATGCAGCCCGTTGGGGGTCATTGACTTGCGGCGGGACGGTCAGCTTCGGATGGGGCTCTGCGGCAGCCCCAGGACTTTCGATCAACAGCGATACTGATAACGGATTCTTCAGAGGGGGAGCTAATATTTTAGCGGCCAGCACAGCCGGTACTGAACGTTTAAGGATCACGGCTGCGGGTGATGTGGGCGTTGGGACGACTGCCCCTTCCGCTTTTGGCGGCACAACCATGCAGGTGCATAACGCCTCGACATATTCAGCCTTGCTAGTTTCATCGAATGATCATGTTTTGCAAATGTTGGCTAGCGATACCCACGGCGCACAATCCATTGGGACAAGATCAAATCACGATCTCAATCTTACCGCCAACGATAGCGTGAAGGTGACGGTAAAGACTGACGGCAAAGTCGGTATCGGGACAACGGCACCTGTTTCTCCGCTAACTTCTGAGGGTGATATTTCTATCGCCTCCACCGTTGACTCTGACAACGGCGATCTCGGCGAGATAAATTTCTGGAATAGGACAAATGCAGGATCAGGCTCCGGCACAAGTTTCGTCAACGATGTCGCATCCATCAAATGCGAAATGGTGGGCAGTGGGAACAATTCCGGTGGTGATTTACACTTCTATACGAAAGCTGATGGCGGTTCTAAAACTGAAGCATTGACAATAACTGGCGCTGGCGATGTTGCTGGCACAGATTTCGTGATGCAATTTCCGCCGTCAACACCGCCGTCGGGAACTCAAACCGTCTATCAAAACGGCTCGATTACAAGCACAGACGCCTCCATGCACAACACGCCGGTTCCTGTGGCGATGAAAGTTAAGAAAATGTATGCCTACGTTAATGGGGCTCTTTCCTCTGGCAGTGCGGTTATAACGCTTCGAAAGAATGCTACCGATCAAAGCGGCACAATATCGGTCGGAACAGGAACTAGTGCATTCAACTCCAGCCCAGATATCACCTACGCTGCCGGAGATCGGATCGGAATCAAAATTGCACTGAGCGGCACAAGTGCGGCTTGGTATCACGTCACACTACTGGCAGAAAGGTTGGAGTAATGCCCCTCAAAATTGGTTCAGAAGACTTTGAAAACTACTGCGATAAACGAGCGCAAATCGAGCGACTTGAAGAGCAGCAAACTTTGCGGGTCATGCGTGAGGCGCTTTGCGGGGATGAGGACGCTTTGGCGACTTTGCAAAGTATCAACACCCAAATAGCAACCCTACGGTCTGAGATGGCCACAATCGAAGGAGAATAAAAATGGGGATTTCTTACGAGTGGCGGTTTGAGAATATTGAGGTTTCAACGGCCTCGGACCCAGAGGATGCAGCCGAAGTTCTGCACTGGCGGCTCATAGCGACCGACGATGCGGACGGCATAAGTTCAAATGTTTATGGGTCTGTTACCCTTGGGCCACCGGACCCTGACGATTTTGTCGCCTTCGATGACATTACAAACGCGAACTGCGTGGCGTGGGTTGTCGGCGGGATGGGTGAGGAGATGTCCGAAGACAAACTAAAAGCTGCACTTGCGGCTCAAATCATCGCGCAGCGCAATCCGCCACGGGTTAGTAAGCGGCCTAGCGGCTGGTCGTAATGTCAAAACCCACGGTGAATTCGGTCAACCAAAGAATTGAAACTCACGAAGCTGTGTGCGCTCAGAGAATGTCTGAGCTACTGGCGAGGGTAAAGAGGCTCGAGACAACAATCTTGGGCGCTGCAGGCGCGATAATAATTTTACTAATCACCATCATGTTTAAATAGCAGGAGGTTTCAAATGATCGTTATGGAATGGATTAAGGAGCGACTTAACGAGCCGAGCACATACGCGGCCATGGGCGTTTGCGTAGTGGCGCTAGGTGTTTTGTATAATCAACCCGCCTTGATTTGGTCTGGAATTGCGGGTGCTGGCATTGCTTTTGTGCTCAAGGAAAAAGACATTTTTTAATGTTCAAGATTGCGCTCACCTGCTGCCTGTTATTTTTTTCTTCGGCGGTTCTGGCGAACAATCTTCCGTGTGGTCAAGAAAACCCTGCGGATTATTTGGAAAACAACCATTCCGAATATCCTTATTCGATAGCAATTTCGGACCGTGGGTTTTTGGTGACAACATACGTTAATGCGGATTCCGGTAGTTGGACGATAGTTGTTCAACCACCTGATAAAAAATTGTTTTGTTTTCTCGATGGTGGAACGGGCTGGCATAAGATGAATATTTCAAAAAAAAAATCAGGGGATAAGAGTTAAATGTCGGACGATCTACCAGATCGAAAAGGCTACCAGGTTAACCGCCGTAGAATGTGCTGGGTTGCCCTTGGAATAATGACTGTGACTGTGGCAGCTGTTTTGATTAATCCGGCACGTTATCTCGAGGTTGTGCGTGAGCTAGACTTTATGTTCTACAGTTTGGGTGGCTTAGTCGCTGTGTATTTTGGTGGCACGAGCTATACACAGGCGAAAAAATAATGGAATTTTTGATCCAAACACTAGGCAGCAAGCTATGTTGTATCGCAGCCAGCACTATGGGGGGTTTGACCAATGCTTTGACTAAACGCGAGTGGGGCTGGTCTGCAGTTAAAGATGTCGGCCTAGCTGTCATTATCGGGTGGATCTCTGCCGAGTTCCTTATCCCCGCAGCGATGGATCACTGGAAATTTTCTGAAACCGTTGCAGTAGGCCTGGCTTTTTTGATTGGCTATGCAGGCATCCGATTACTTCCTGCGCTGGAGGAGGCGCTTGTTAAGAAGGTGACAAAATGATTCCTCTTATTGGTCCGATTATATCCGCCGTTACACAACTTGGCGGTAGCTACCTCGAGCGAAAAACCGCAGAGGCCGCAGGTAAAACCAAAGTCGCTGTTGCCCAGGCCGAGGGCGATATAAATTGGGAGGTCGAGCAAGCGAAAGCAAGTGCTCACTCGTTTAAAGATGAATACCTGACGATAATTTTTTCGGTCCCGCTCATAATGTGTTTCGTGCCTGGGCTAGAAGAATACGCCCTCCGTGGTTTTCAAATTCTCGAGCAGACACCGGACTTCTACAAGTACACCCTGGGCGTAATCGTAGCGAGTAGCTTCGCCTACAGGGGCGCTGCTAAATTTATGGGCAAAGGTAAATGAAAATGTTTGCATCGGCTGCTGCTGTGTTAGCTCTTGTTTCTGCAATTGGTGGTGGCGTTTATGCTATCGAAGAGCGATATGCCTCGGTTGATATGGTGGCTGGCAATAGCCAACAGATTGCTGTGATTAGAATTGAAAACGCAAAAAGATCCGGCAACAAGCAGCTGCTTAGACGATTGTGTGATGACTTCCAGCGCATCCATAAGTGGCAACCAAGCGCGTGTAAATAAATGTACAACCTCGAGGAAGTCACCGAGAATTTAAAGCGCGAGGAGGGGTGGTCTGCCACTGTATATGACTGCAGCGAGGGATATGAAAGCATCGGGTATGGAAGAAATATCTCAGCTACAGGCCCAGGCATTACTAAAGAGGAAGGCGAGTTCTTACTGAGTAACGACATAGCCAGGTGTGTTGGGGAGCTCGAGGCTGCATTACCCTGGGTATCTGGTTGTGATCGAATTGTGGCTAACGTCCTAGTCGAGCTTTGTTACCAGTTGGGATTGCCAACCCTGCTTAAATTTAAACTCACACTAAACCACCTGCAGCGCGACGAATATGTGCTCGGCGCTTCCGAGCTTTTGCGATCTCGCTTTGCGAAACAAACACCTGCGAGGGCGCAGAGGTTAGCTGAGAGGTTGAGGTCTGCCGGACAATAGGCACCAGCTTGGCCAGGTATGTGAGGCCGTCTTGACTGAGTATATGCTCCGGTTGGGGTACTATATTTTCCGCCCATTGGCCCACCAAGGACCGGCGGATTTGATCTGCGTCAATGAGGAGGGTGAGATAGTCTTGTTAGACAGTAAATCAGACAGCTTTCGGACAAACCCTGGAAGAAAAAAACCTGCCAGAATTTACCGAAAGCGATCTGACCTACAGAAAAAATTGAATGTTCGCATGGCCTACGTCGATGAGGAGACCAGGGCAGTTGTTATTAGCCCTCCGCTGGTTGTTGATTAGTTTGTAATCCGGCGATTGACGCATCAACCTCCTTACATATTCACCTTGAGAAAGATTATTTTTTTCTGCCATCTCACTAAGCCAAACATCTAAGGTTTTAGTTAGACCCACCTGCAGTCTGCGAACCACTATATCCCCGCCATACCTGCCGGTGTGCGTACCGTCGTACCGGTTGTTACACTCCATGCTCTCTCTCTTTTCGGTTGGTGGTGTGCTCCAATTCGTCGAGCATTTCGGTCGGGTAAAGTGATCTCATTGTATATTTTGTTCGTACAATCAGGCCCAACTCTTCGAGGTTATCAATCCGCCGAGCAATCGCTCCGACGGATTTTCGAGATAGTCCCAAGCCCTCGCAGATTTCAACGACAATGGGGGACCAGCCATTCTCTTCGATAAAATTTTTGATAAAATTGAGGACTTCGAGATCCTTTGGGAGGGGTAAAATTCTATCGGTCATTACTGTGAATCCTGGTAAATTTTTACGGATAAACTGGCGGCTCGTTTTGCTGGTTTAGCCGGTACGTAATATTCTTGTCTCTCGCTCCTCATTGGCCAGGTTATTCGGCCAACTTCCTCGCCGTTTTCCATTACCTTCGCTACATTCGAGCCCTTCATAAAGTCCATGATCCGCGTATTGATCTCAGACTTCAGGCTTTTAACCGCCTTCTCAGCGCGATTTGCATCCGCAAGCTCGAGCGCCAACTCGCTCAGTTCATTTGGGAGCTCCACAGGCGCTTGCCATTCGTCTGAGCTCGAATAAATATTTTGAGCATCATTCGGAGTCATCGCCGGATACCAGTTTTCTTCTTTCCGCAATTTGTATGCGTCGAGGCGAGCTTGAAAATCACGGATATCGGCGGCCAATTTGTTGAACGCGATCTGGTCTTGCTTCAACAAAAAAATGTGGAGCTTGGTGCCTTTGAACAATGTTCCGATAGCAGCCCATTCATAGCCCGTACACATCATCGAGCCCTGTACCTGGATTGGACCGCGATAGGGTGCCGGTGTGCTGCTCGGTCCCGCACCGGTTAGCTTGGCCTCTGCTACCCCTTTTCCGGTGAGTGTGACGGACTCACAATCGACACAAAAAATGCCTTTGCTCGAGTCGGTTTTAATGACCTGCCCATTGCCCTCGAGAATCCCATCGAGGCTGACAGCAAGGGGTAAGGTCTGATGCTGCACCGCCTCAGTAATGTTGGTATTAATCTCACAGCCTAATCGCTTCGCTGT
>Ga0208919_1000776_pt1 | contig 20022 bp, 15 predicted proteins | sample 4_EtaG_FD_184076 | JGI IMG/M metagenome (GOLD analysis project Ga0208919, IMG submission 184076) | Marine viral communities from the Subarctic Pacific Ocean - 4_ETSP_OMZ_AT15127 metaG (SPAdes) (version 3) | ecosystem: Environmental > Aquatic > Marine > Oceanic | place: Pacific Ocean | collected...
CGGGATTGTGCTTGAGGTAGTCATTCCATAGCACCTCGGCGATATCAGCCATACCCATGGGGGCGCCCGGGTGGCCGGATTTGGCCTTCTGAACGGCATCCATGGACAGGGCGCGAATGGCATTGGCTAGCTCAAAACGGGACGGCATGGGGGTGCTCCTCGCCTGAAAACAGAAATTATAAAGGCGCTATTGTCGCTGACTTCCCATGTTGCGGCAAATGTAGCGGCAAATTCTGGGGATCACGTTCTGGGAAGCATCGCCGACAGCGTGTAGACTCTGCCTCCCGACGCGGTAGAAAAGTAATGCTATCGCTTCACTAATACGGGCAGGGGACACCTGCCATGATTTCCTGCTGATGCTGTGGATTAAATACAGCCGTCATACAGAGGGTAGAGTGCGCGATGAGCGAATATTCCCTGTTTACCTCCGAGTCCGTCTCCGAAGGTCATCCCGATAAGATTGCCGATCAGATCTCTGACGCAGTGCTAGATGCCATTATCGCCCGCGATAAACAGGCCCGCGTTGCCTGTGAAACCATGGTGAAAACCGGGGTGGCGATCATTGCCGGTGAAATTACCACCTCCGCCTGGGTCGATTTAGAAACCCTCGTGCGTGATGTGATTATCAGCATTGGCTATAACTCGTCCGACGTGGGCTTTGACGGCGCGACCTGCGGCGTGGTTAACCTGATTGGCAAGCAGAGTGTCGAGATTGCCCAAGGCGTTGACCGCAGCAAACCGGAAGATCAGGGCGCTGGCGACCAGGGCTTGATGTTTGGCTACGCGACTAACGAAACCGACTCTTTTATGCCGGCACCGATCCACTACTCTCACCGGCTGGTCGAACGTCAGGCCGAACTGCGTAAAAATGGCCTGTTGCCGTGGCTGCGCCCGGATGCCAAGAGTCAGGTAACCTTCCGCTATAACGCCGAAGGCCAGCCCTGCGGTGTCGATGCCATCGTTCTCTCTACCCAGCACGACCCAGATATTGATCAGGAAGACCTGCGCAAAATGATCAAGCGCGAGGTCATCGAGCAGGTGATCCCCGCTGAGTGGTTGGATGACAGCACCCAGTACCATATCAACCCGACCGGCAAATTCGTGATTGGTGGCCCGGTAGGTGATTGTGGGCTGACTGGACGTAAAATTATCGTCGACACCTACGGCGGCATGGCACGCCACGGTGGTGGCGCGTTCTCGGGCAAAGACCCCTCTAAAGTGGATCGCAGCGCCGCCTATGCGGGCCGCTATGTGGCCAAGAACGTAGTAGCCTCAGGCCTGGCTGACAAGTGTGAGATTCAGGTCTCCTACGCGATTGGCGTTGCCGAGCCGACCTCGGTCTCCATCGACACTTTCGGCACCGGTAAAATTGACGATGCCAAGATCGTTGCACTGGTTCGCGAGCACTTTGACCTGCGCCCCTACGCGATCACCAAAATGCTTGATCTGCTGCACCCGATGTATCAGCTCACCGCCGCTTACGGCCACTTTGGCCGGGCACCGTTCGAGCACAGCTACACCTGGAACGACGATAAAGGCCAAGCGCATACCGAAACCTTTACCGCCTTCCCGTGGGAAAAGATTGATAAGGCTGAAGCACTGCGTAAGGCCGCCGGTTTGTAAGAGATTCGCTACACCGTTTGTAAGAAATGGATTAAATCGCCCCTTTGGCTTCGGCCGAGGGGCTTTTTTTATGTCCGTTGCGCTAGGCTAAGCCTAAAAGCTGATGTGTTACCGCGGGGGTAAGCAATGTTGTTGAGTGTACGAATTTGGCTATTGGGTAGCCTGATCTGGCTTGTCACTTTTTCCGCACAGGCTGCCCAATGCCCTGATTGGCCGGAGGAGCGCCTAAGCCGCGAAAGCAAGGCGCTGGCTGAGCAGGTTCACCGCTGGGACACTGCCTACCATGACGAGGGCGCCGCGCTGATCGATGATGCCCTTTACGACCAAGCGGTTGAGCGCCTAGCCACTTGGCAGCGTTGCCTGGGCACTGTACCGGATCATCGCCCGCTTACACGCGTTACACGTAGCAGCGGCACTCTTGAGCATCCGGCTGCGCAGCGTGGGCTTGATAAAGCCGATGACGATGGCGTCAGACGTTTTACCAGCCGCCGCGAAGACCTGTGGATCCAGCCCAAAGTGGACGGCGTGGCGATTACGTTGCGCTATGAAAATGGCGAACTGGTCGAAGCCGTTAGCCGTGGCGATGGCGAGCGGGGCCAGGATTGGACGGCCCGTGCCCGGCAACTCCCTGCCATTCCCAATACGCTACCCGAGCCTATTTCTGCAGTACTCCAAGGCGAGCTGTATTGGCGGTTAAGCCAACACGTGCAGTCGCGTTCACCCGCATCGGGTGCACGGGGTGCCGTGGCGGGAGCAATGGCACAAGCCTCCCCCACAGCGGCCACCCTTGAGCGTATTGGCCTGTTTGTCTGGGGCTGGCCCGATGGCCCTACCGCAATGCAGGAACGTTTAGCACGGCTAAGTGAACTGGGCTTTGATAGCGCTGACTACACTCATCCGCTGGATGACCGCCATGATGCCGGTTATTGGCGCGATAGTTGGTTTAACGGGCCGTTGCCGTTTGCTACCGACGGGGTGGTGATTAAGCAAGCCGAGCGACCCGGTGTACGCCGCTGGTCATCATCACCGCCTGAATGGGCCATTGCCTGGAAATATCCCGCCCAGCAGGCGCTAGCGGAAGTGCGCGGCATTGAGTTTCGCGTTGGGCGCACTGGGCGTGTGACGCCGCTGGTGTGGCTTAATCCGGTGCTGCTGGAGGGGCGGCGTATTAGCCGCGTCTCGTTAGGCTCACTGGAGCGCTGGGAGTCACTGGATGTCCGTCCCGGTGACCAAGTGGCGATTTCGCTAGCGGGATTAACGATTCCCCAGTTAACCGAGGTGGTGTGGCACACCCAGGAGCGCTCGCCGCTGTCACCGCCTTCACCCCAGCGCTTTAACCTGCTGAGCTGCTTTGAATTAACGCCCGGCTGCGATGATCAATTGCTGGCGCGGCTTAGCTACCTTGGCGAGCAGCTTGGTATGCAGGGTATCGGTGAAGGTACTTGGCAAGCGCTAATGGATGCGGGCGTAGTCACGCATTTACTGGACTGGCTGGATGTCGAACCGCGCCAGCTGCAACAGGCCTACGGCATTGGTGAGGCGACCGCTGAAACGTTACTGGAACAGTTTCAAGTCGCCAAGGGCAAGTCGTTTTCGGCCTGGTTAAGCGCGCTGGGGGCGCCGCCAGGTAGCGAGTCGGTTCGCGGGGATTGGGATGAGCTAGCGGGCTACCAGCGCGAACAGTGGCAAGCCGTTCCCGGCGTTGGCCCGGTTCGCGCTGACGCGCTGGTAGCATTTTTTAGCCACCCCGAGATACAGCACATGGCTCGACAGCTTAACGAAGCAGGTGTGGCTGGTTTTTAGCCTAGTCCTGTGAGACGCAGCATCAAACCCAGATAAAGCGGAATCAGCAGCGGCGCGAGCAGTGTCGTCACCAGCACCGCTAATGCGCCTTTTTGCGGTTGAATGCCCAGCTCCATGGCCACCACCACTACGTTGGAAGCCATGGGTACTACGCCTATCAACAGCAGCGCCATGGCCAGTTCCGTGGAAAGAGGCGCCGCCCACTGTAGTATTAAAGCGGCCCCCAACATAACGAGCGGCCAGAGCAGGTAGCGAAGACCCAGGCAGGTGGCTACAAAGCGTGAATCCCAGGCGGCAAGCGTTACTTGGCTAAGCGTCATGCCAATAATCATCATGCCCAGCAGCGTGTAGGTGGCGGGGAAGACTTGCAGCGAACTCATTACTGCAGCGGGTATGGTTATTTCAAGGGCGCTAAGCAGTAACGCGAATAGGAACGCATAGATAAGCGGTAAGCGAGAAATTTTGATCAGACTCTCACGTACGGAAAAACGTCCGCGTGCGCTAAGGTAAAAGCCCACGGTGAATTCGTAAATATTAATCCCCAGCATACAGAACAGGTAAAGAGTAACGCCTTCAGGGGGGAGCAAAATCAGCGCAATCGGTAGGCCGAAATAGCCGGTATTACCCGTTCCTGAGGAGAACGCCAGCAGAGCAGCCTCCTGTTCACCAAAACGGTGGCGAGTAATACGCTGTACCACCAGTGCCATCAGGCTTGCCAGAATGAACAGTGCTAATGTGAGTAAGAGGTAGTCAGGTGTTGGGCCGCCGTTCATCAGCGCGCGAAAAATCGTAAAAGGCGCTATCAGGTAAACCAGCAGCGTCGCAATCGGGCGAGGATCTAGCTTGAGTCGTTGGGCGGCGAGCCAGCCTAGCCCCACGTAGCTGAGTAGCATGAGTAGCGGCCCAACGAGCGCCCCAGGTGCAAGATCCATTTATCCTCCCGTCGTATGTGGTGGCTCGCTAACATGAGCCGAATTAAAGGCCAAGCGTGGAATCTTTCATTAGCCCCAGCGCGCTGGAACAGCGAGAATACCTCAAAATATCATCATGTTTGATCACTAATAAGGAAACCCCATGAGCAGCCATGAGCATCCGCTAGGTATCAGCTTTGAATTCTTTCCGCCCAGTACCGATGCTGGGCGCGACAAGCTGATTCACGTTCGCGATGAACTGGCCGCCCGAAAACCACGTTTTTTCTCGGTGACTTACGGTGCTGGTGGGTCTACCCAGGCGCGTACCCGTGAGGTGGTGCGTGCGGTCGGTGAAAGTGGCATTAATACCGCTCCGCATCTCTCCTGCATAGGCAGTGAAAAAGCGCAGTTGCGTGATCTGCTGGCGCAGTACCGTGAGGAAGGGGTCGAGAGCCTCGTCGCGTTGCGTGGTGATATGCCCTCAGGTATGGGAAGCATTGGTGAGCTACGTTATGCCAACGAACTGGTTGAGTTTATTCGCACGGAGACGGGCGCCCATTTCGACATCGCAGTGGCTGCTTATCCTGAATCTCATCCACAGGCGCCTAATCTTGATAAGGATGTGGAAAACTTTGCGCGTAAAATGAAGGCGGGCGCCAATATGGCCATCACCCAGTACTTCTTCACCGCTGACGCCTATTTCAACTTCGTTGATAAAGCCCGTGCGCTGGGCGTCGAGCAGCCGATTATTCCCGGTATCATGCCGATTACCAACTACACCAAGCTGGCGCGTTTCTCTGACGCCTGCGGTGCCGAGATCCCGCGCTGGATTCGCAAGCAGTTGGAGTCCTATGGCGACGACAGTGAAGCGATTGCCGCCTTTGGCACCGATGTGGTGAGCCGTCTTTGCCAGCGATTGCTAGAGGGCGGAGCGCCAGGCCTGCACTTCTACACGCTTAACCAGGCGGCGCCGGTGCTGAGAATCGTCGATAACCTGGCTGGTTAACCAAGCCGCTTTATTTGCTTACCTTGTGCCCATTAAAAACCCTGCTCAACCATTGTTGAGCAGGGTTTTTTTACGCTTAGCGTTTAGCGGCTTAAACCAATCAGCCAGCTTGCGCCGTTTTGCTACCACCGCCGTTCACCTTACGCTGCATCATGAATAGCACGATACCAATCGCAAGGCCGGCAATGTCGGTATAGATACCGCCGTAGATTAAAAACAGCGCGCCTACCAGCATGACGACACGCTGCACTAGGTTAACGGGGCCAAAGAACCATTTCTGTACCATGCCTGAAAGCAGCACAATGCCCAGCGTTGCAGTTAACCCAACGCGCAGGATCTGCATCGGTGAGCCTTCCATCAGCATGGCCGGGCTGTAGAAGAACATAAACGGCACAATGAACGCGGCCAAGCCAATCTTGAACGAGGCCACCGAGGTGCCCATGGGGTTGTCGCCGGAGATACCGGCCGCGGCATAGGAGGCCAAGGCAACAGGGGGGGTAATCGCGGAGACGACCGCAAAATAGAACACAAAGAAGTGAGCAATCAGCGGCTCAATGCCGATATTGATCAAGCCGGGAGCGACCACGGAAGCGGCCACCGCATAGGCAGCAGTAGTAGGCATACCCATGCCGAGTAGAATACTGATCAGCATGGCGAACACTAGTGCCAGCAGTTGGCTCACGCCCGCTAAGCCAAGTAGCAGTGACGAGAAACGCGCGCCCACACCGGTCAGCGAGATAACCCCGACGATTAAGCCCGCGCAGGCGCACACGGCGATAATCTGAATCGACATAGTGCCCGCTATTTGCAGCGCTTTAAGAATCGCCCGAAATCCCATTTTATTGGGTGATAGCCAGCTAACCACCGCGGCTGACGCGGTTGCCAAGGTGCCCGCGCGGATCACCGAGTAGCCCATAAACAGGGCGACAATCAGGATAATAATCGGCGCGAACAGATAGACCTGTTTTACCAGCTTCGAGAACAGCGGAATCTCATCTTTGCGCATGCCACGCATGCCTTTACGGGCGGCTTCAAAGTCGACCATAAAATAGATAGAGGCAAAATACAGAATCGCCGGAATAACAGCGGCAAGGGCGATTTCGGTATAGGGAATACCGGTCACTTCGGCCATGATGAACGCGCCCGCGCCCATAATCGGCGGCATGATTTGCCCACCGGTTGAGGCGGCTGCCTCAATCGCGCCTGCGCTACGTGATGGGTAGCCGACTTTCTTCATCAGGGGAATGGTCAATGAGCCGGTGGAAACCACGTTACCTGCCGAAGTACCGTTAATCATACCCATCAAGCCAGAGGCAAAAATGGCCACCTTGGCAGGGCCACCACGGGCACGGCCAGCGGCGGCAAAGGCAAAGTTAACGAAGTAGTCGCCTACTTTAGAGGCCTGTAGGAAGGCAGCAAAAATAATGAACAGAATAATATAGGTCGACGACACGGCGGTGGTGGGGCCGAGAATGCCTGCGTCGGTATACACCTGGCTAAAGAAGCGCTGTAGTGACAGCCCCGGATAGCCTAAAAAGCCTGGCAGATAGGGCCCGGCGAAAACGTAGGTCAGGAAAACCGCAGAAATAACCACCAGGGCCAGGCCTGCGACCCGGCGGGTGAGCTCCAGAATCAGTAGTGAGCCCGCAATCGCCGCCCAGGAAATGCCTGACGGTGCGAAAGAGGTACCCGTCGACATGCGGATATTGGTGTTATAAGCCACTAACAAATAACCAGCGCTGGCCAGCGCGCAGACCATCAGTACCAAGTCTGCAGGATTGAAGCGATGACGTGCCTGACGATAAAACCATGACAACACAACAGCCGCCGCTGTCGTCGCCATTAACGGGTAGCCGTAGTGCCAGTTTTCAATGCTCGGGTCGATGCGCATGGCGCCGCCGCTGAGCGTTTGATACATCAACAGAACTTGCGCCAGAGTATAGGCGGCAGGAATCAGTAACGCGTAGCTAAGCCATTTGATCCAGGCACCTGACGCCTGGTGATCGTCGTCGGCAAAACGGGCACCAGAAAAGAGCCCGTAACCGAGAATAAGCGCACCGGCAATATGCACGATACGAAACGACCAGGTTTCCATCGGATACACGTTGAGTGAAATCAGATGGAAACTTGAGTAAGCGATCGCTAATGCCGCAAACAGTAGGAACTGCCAGCCCGTAAACAGGCGGCGATTGGGTTCAACAACGTCTTCATCGACACCATCGGCAATGGACTCTGGTATCACTGACGCCGCGTGGGCATCATCCTTGAGATCATTGGGGTCTTGGTCGGTTTTGTGACTCATTAGAGTTCACCCTCACAGCAAAAGCAGACAAAGGGGTAGCAGCAGCGAAAGCTGCCCCGCCCGGCTGGGCCGGAAACGGGGCAGTCAGAACGGTAAACGTTGCTTAGTTGATCATGTCATCAGCAATTTCATAGCCGTTCTCTTCGTACCAGCGTGCAGCGCCGGGGTGAAACGGCAGCACGGTGTTGTGCTTGATGTTTTCTGGAATGGTGGTTTCAGCGCTGCGGTGCACAGAGCGCATGCGGTCGTTGTTTTCCATGGTCGCCTTGGTGACTTCATAAACGAAATCTTCCGGCAGGTCGCAGCCTGCGATAGCGAAGTTCCACATGGAGACAGCGCGGGCATCTTCTTCCAGCGTCGTATAGGTGTTGGCCGGAATCATGAATTCAGCTACGGGGAAGTTTTCCAGCACCGTGGCCAGCTCTTCCTCGTTAAACTCAATAATGTTGACGTCAGTTTGTACTTCTAACTGGCTAACGGCGGGAATCGGAATGCCGGCAGCGAAGGCGACCACGTCAAGCAGGCCATCCTGCAATTGACCGCCCAAGTCTGACCAACCGCCGTTGCGACGCTCAAAGTTAACGCCCAGGGTTTCTAGAATCGCTGGGAAGTAGGTGTCAGAGGTTGAGGCAGCCGGGCCAAAACCGATGCGCGCGCCATCAGGAATATCGGAAATTGACTCAATACCGCTGTCAGAAAGCGCGGTAATGGAGAACGGCGTTTCGTACATGGGGAACATGGCGCATACATTGTCCATCTTCATTCCAGGCGCTAGCGGACTTTCACCTTTAACGGCATCAGAAGCAGGGCCCATGGTGGTTAAGCCAAATGCCATATCGCCTGTGTGCACCAGGGCCAGGTTTTGAGTCGGGCCACCGGTGACTTCACCACCGCCAGATACACCCAGCTCATCAGCGATAAAGTTGGCCCAGCCTGAACCGTAGACGAAGTAAGTGCCGCCTTGGCTAGCGGTGCCCACGGTAAAGTTGTCGGGCCAATCAGAGCGGTCTGCTTGCGCTTGGGCACTGCTGGCAGCGGCTACAAGCAGAGCGCTGCTGGCGAGAAGAGTGAACGTTTTAGGCATATGTTTGCGCATGGCGAAAATTCCTAGCTGTTATTGGGGTTATATACTGACAGCGTCGATAAATGCGGCCAGTCGATACTGCGTTAAGCAGGGTATCCAAAGTATTTAACAGCGATAGTTGTGCCATTTAAGGGTTATGATTTTTAAATCAGATGCTTATGATTTTTTTATTCAACTTTGGTGGAAAGCACTTTTTGTCATAGTGTCCGATTGTTCGCACGACAATGGTTATTTAGTGTGCGGATAACCGCACACTAAATGGTGTTGCCTGTACGCTATCGGCTTGTGGGGCGTTAAGGAAAGAATGAACACGCCATCCTTGGCGGGGAGGGAGTTAACGCGAGGATTTACCTGGATCCAAAATACGTACGGGTTGCACATCCTGCTGCTTCTGATCGTCACGTACCTGGTTGACCCGGGTGGTCATTTCGGTAAGCGCATCCTCTTCGATGGGCAGTTGCTCGAAGAAATCGCAACTGACGCATTCTCGGTAGCGAATACCGTTTTGCTCCCAGGCACGGATCCGATCCATCGCTGCGCAGCGCGGGCAAGTAACACCGGCGATAAAGCGTTTCACACTAGACATCATTAGACTCCAAGAGCGCGCTCTCTAAGTGGAGGGCGCGCATAGGTTTTGCAGATTTAAGCAGCGCGAATGCCGCTATGGCGCAGTAGCGGTTCGACGCTCGGCTCTCGGCCTCGAAAGGCGACAAAAAGGTCGGCTGCATCGCGGGCGCCGCCCTGCTCCAGGATTTCGCGACGAAAGCGCTGGCCTGTTTCAGGATCGAAAATGCCGGTCTCTTCAAAGGCGCTCCAGGCGTCCGCCGAGAGCACTTCAGCCCACTTGTAGCTGTAGTAACCAGCCGCATAGCCACCGGCAAACACGTGGCCAAAACTATTTTGGAAGCGGTTGAACGGCACTTTTGGCAGCACCGACACTGCTTCACGCACCTCATCTAACAAGGCTTGCACGTCGCTGGCGCTGGGAGCACTTAATTCATGGTGCAGACGTAGATCGAATAGCGAGAACTCGATTTGGCGCATCATACCCATGGCTGACTGGAAATTCTTGGCTGCCTGCAGGCGCTCAAGCAGCTCTGCTGGCAGCGGTTCACCACTATCCACGTGTTTGGCGAGTAGATCTAAGCCTTCACGCTCCCAGCAGTAGTTTTCCATAAACTGGCTGGGCAGCTCGACGGCATCCCAAGCGACGCCGTTAATGCCGGAAATATCGGCGATCTGCTGCTGGGTCAGCATATGGTGGAGGCCATGGCCAAACTCATGGAACAGCGTGGTGACTTCGTCGTGGGTGAGCAGTGCCGGGCGGCCGTTTACCGGGGCAGTAAAGTTGCAGGTCAGGAAGGCGACGGGCAGTTGCAGACCCTGCTCGGTTTGACGACGCACCCGGCAGTCGGCCATCCAGGCACCGCCACGCTTACCTTCGCGGGCGTAGAGATCCAGATAGAAACCGGCAATGGGTTGGCCGTTTTCGGTGAGGCGGAAATAGCGCACGTCATCATGATAGCGGGGTGCTTGGGTATCTTCTTCAAAGCGCACGCCGTAAAGGCGTTCAACCACCTGAAACAAGCCATCGATTACCTGGGGTGCTGGAAAATAGGGGCGTAATTGCTCCTGGGAGATCGAGTGGCGCGCTTCGCGTAGTTTTTCGCTGGCATAGGCAACATCCCACGGTTCCAGCGTCTCTAGGCCGAGTTCTTCTCGGGCATAAGCACTGAGTTCTGCAAACTCCTCCTTCGCCTGAGGCAACGCACGGCGGGCTAAGTCGTTGAGAAAATCGAGCACCTGCTCGGGAGATTCCGCCATTTTGGTGGTGAGAGAGTAATCGGCATAGGTGGCAAAGCCGAGCAATTGGGCCATTTCATTGCGCAGTGCCAGGATCTCTTCCATGATCGCCGCGTTATCGAATTTGCCCGCATCTGGGCCTTCATCAGACGCACGGGTAACAAAAGCGGTATAGACCTCCCGGCGCAGCTCGCGGTTATCGGCATAGCTAACCACCGGGAAGAAGCTGGGGAAATCCAGGGTAATACGGTAGCCCGCAACGCCTTTCGCCTCGGCGGTGGCTTTTAAGGTGTCGAGAGCACTTTCCGGCACCCCCGCTAACGTCTCTTGGCTATCGATGTCCTTGTGCCATGCCTGGGTAGCATCCAGCACGTTATTGGAGAACTGATTTGACAGCAGTGAGAGCCGCGACTGAATCTCGCCGTAGCGGGCTTTCTGGTCAGCAGGAAGATCAACACCGGCAAGGCGGAAATCGCGTAGGGCGTTCTCCACGGTGCGCCGCTGTGCGGCATCCAGGTGCTTCCAGGCCGGGCCATCTTTCAATGCTTGCCAGCCATGAAATAACCCTTCGTGCTGGCCTACCCAGGTGCCGAAGTCGGAGAGCTTCCCAAGGCATGCCTGATACGCTTCGCGCATTTCCGGCGAGTTCATGGTGCCATTGAGGTGCGAAACCGGTGACCACGCCTTGGTGAGCCGATCATTCACCGCTTCAAGGGGCGCTGCAAAAGTGTCCCAGGTAGGCGGGGTAGCGGCTGCCTGCTCGGCGAGGCGATCAATGGCCTCTCGGCTTTCGCTTAGCAGCGTCTCCACGGCAGGCTCCACGTGCTCGGCGCGAATCTCAGCAAAGGGGGGCAGCGCGTGCGTTTCAAGCAGCGGATTGGTGGACATGGGCACCTCGATTGGCATCGTTTTAAAAACCGTTAGTGAGCGCAAAACGCGCAATAATAATGACACAGTGTGGGCGGTGGTGCTGTGTTTCAATGTTAGCCTCAACAACTATGTTTAATGCCAGGGTTTGGCCTGCACGCAAGCGCCTGCTAGTCTTGCCGCCTTTTAATGCCACCAATGGCAGGAGCATGTGATGAGCGAAACGCTGGAGCGCTGGGGGTCGAAGCGGGCCTTTATCTTGGCGGTAACAGGTGCTGCGGTGGGGTTAGGCAACATCTGGCGCTTCCCTTACGTGGCCGGAGAGAACGGCGGTGCGGCGTTTTTACTGATTTATGTGGCGTTTGTGCTGCTGCTGGGTATTCCGGTCATGATGGCGGAGATTCTGATTGGCCGTGCCGGGCGACGCGGGCCAATGCAAGCGTTGAGTGCCTTGGCGGCCGAGGCGGGGGCTTCGCCTCGCTGGCGCTGGTTGGGGCTATTCGGGGCGTTCACCGTGTTCTGCATTTTATCTTTCTACTCGGTGGTGTCCGGCTGGTCGATTGAGTTTTTGGTGGCCTCTGTTAATGGCCATTTCAATGGCGCGAGTGCCGCAGAGATTGGCGCCGGTTTTGAAGCCTTCTTGGCTAACCCTGGGCTGCTGATCTTCAACCACTCGCTATTTCTGTTTATGACCATGACCGTTGTGGCGGCGGGTATTGCCAAGGGGTTAGAGCGGCTCAATAACCTGCTGATGCCGCTGCTGTATCTGTTGTTGCTGCTATTAGCGGGCTATGCCGCGACGACTGATGGCTTTGCCCCCGCCTTGGCGTGGCTGTTTTTACCCTCTTTCGAGGCGATAACCCCGGCGGTGGTGGTTCACGCCATGGGGCACGCGTTCTTTACTTTGGCGGTGGGCGCCTGTGCTTTGATGGCGTATGGCGCTTATATGCCGGAAGAGCAAAGCCTGCCTAAAGCCGCTGTGGCAGTCGCCGTACTCGATATTAGCGTGGCGTTACTGGCGGGGATCGCTATTTTCTCGGTGGTATTTGCTCAAGGCATGGATCCCACTGATGGCCCAGGGTTAATGTTTGTCACCCTGCCCATTGCGTTTTCTGAGCTGCCCTGGGGCTCTGTATGGCTGAGCGTGTTCTTCTTACTGCTGCTACTGGCCACCTGGACATCGGCCATTAACCTCGCGGAGCCGATGGTCGCAACGTTACAGGGTTTGGGGCTGCGTCGCAGTATCTCGACTGCCATTGTGGCGCTCAGCGTCTGGTTGATCGGGCTGTTATCGGCCTTCTCTTTTTCAACCCTGGCGGAATTTCGGCCGCTATTTGGACGCAATGTCTTCGAGCTTGTCAGCAGTATACCGCCGGATGTTTTCCTGCCTTTGGGCGGCCTATTGATAGCCGTTTTTGCGGCTTGGGTAATGCCTCGCGATAGAGTGGTGAGCGCGTTAGGCATTGGTGAAAGTGGCTATCTGGTGTGGCGCAATATCATTCGCTGGGTGTCGATTCCGCTGACCTTTATTGTTCTGCTGGCCGGGTTGCTATAGTGGGGTAACTGAATTCTCTAAGCTATCCAACAACCCTAGGAGCGAGTTATGAGTAGTGCATTAAGGCCCTATCAAGGTATGGAACCCCAATTGGGTGAGCGCGTTTATATTGATCCGGCCAGTGTGGTCATTGGTGATGTGGTGATGGGTGACGACTGCTCTGTCTGGCCGATGACGGTTATCCGTGGCGATATGCACCGTATTCGTATCGGTGCGCGTACCAGCGTGCAGGACGGCAGCGTGCTACATATTACCCACGCCAGTGATTTTAGTCCGGAGGGGTTTCCGCTCACCATTGGCGATGATGTGACCATCGGCCATAAAGCGATACTGCATGGCTGCACCTTGGGAAGTCGGATCCTGGTAGGGATGGGCGCGATTGTAATGGATGGCGCGGTCGTTGAGGACGAGGTCATTATTGCCGCAGGCGCCGTGGTAACGCCGGGTAAGCATTTGGAGAGTGGCTATGTGTATGCCGGTAACCCCGCCAAAGCGATGCGACCACTCAAAGACAAAGAGCGCGCTTTCTTTCCCTATACCGCAGGTAACTACGTTAAATTGAAAGACCGCTTTCTGGCCGAAGTCACCCGCTAGCGACTTTTTCTAAGCTTTCCCTAAGCGATTGCTAAGCCAACCTTTTTTCTTAAATTAGTCATGTCGCGAACACTAAAAGTCTGTTAATTTATACAGTTTTCTGTTTTGCAGACTTTAGGATGCCGCGTCATGGCTAATTTTCGCACGCATATTACGGTGGCAGCGGCGGGCGGCATGCTGATAGCTTACGTAGGTTGGAAAGGCCAGTGGTGGCCACCCTCCCAAGCGCTGGTGATGATTGCATTAGTCACCTTTGGCGGCATTTTGCCCGACATTGATGCTGATCGTTCCCACTCTATCCGTTTGATATTCAATCTGCTTTCGGTGCCCGCCTTGGTATTAGGCGCCTTGTTGTTACAGCCATGGCTCACGCCGGGCGCGTTGTTGATTGCCTGTGGCGGAATCTACTTCTGTGTGCGCTATTTGGCGGGGGTGCTGTTCTCGCGTTTTACCGTGCACCGCGGTATTTGGCATTCACTGCTAGCGGGCGGGCTATGCAGCCTGCTCACCGCCGCGTTAAGTTTTAATTTGCTCAGCCAACCAGCGTGGCTAGCGTGGTCTCACGGTGCGGCCACCTTAGTAGGGTTTTTGATCCACTTGAGTTTGGATGAGATATACAGCGTTGATCTTGAAGGCGCGCGGCTAAAACGCTCGTTTGGTACGGCGCTCAAGCTAGGCGACAGCCGGCGGCCAATGTCTAACCTGCTAATGTTGATTGCCACATTAACGCTGGTGCCCTGGGTGCCGCCCTGGTCTGTCTTGGGGGAGTTGTTGCATCAAGGCTCGCTGCTGTGGCGATAGTCGTCGGCATTGAGGCCGTGCTTTTTAAGTTTGTCGTAAAAGGTTTTGCGCGGAATGCCCAAGTGGTGACAAACATCGGTTACCCGTCCATGGTAGCGCGACAGAGATTGGCTGATCAGGCTCTTTTCAAACAGCTCTACCTGGCGCGGCAAAGTAGGCTCTTCGGTGTCGGCGTTGACCCCTTCCAGCAGCGCATCCAGACGATAGTCAAAGGCGGCGCCCAGTAGCACGTAACGCTCGGCAAGGTTCCGCAGCTCGCGCACGTTGCCGGGCCAATCATGGGCCAGCAGGGCGGCAATGGCGGGGCTGTCGAGGGTCGGTGCTTCTAGCCCGCTACGATTGGCAGCGACCACGGCAAAGTGCTGGAACAGCAAGGGGATATCCTCACGCCGCTCGCGCAGAGCAGGCAGCGGCAGGGTGACAACGTTTAGCCTATAGTAAAGGTCTTCGCGAAAACTCCCCTCTTCGGAGGCGGCTTTGAGATCCACCTTGGTGGCCGCAATCACCCGAATATTGAGCGGAACTGTTTCATTGGCGCCTAACCGCTCGACGCTGCGTTCCTGCAGCACCCTCAGCAGCTTGACCTGCAGCGCCATGGGCATCGATTCGATCTCATCCAGAAACACGGTGCCGCCGTTAGCGTGTTCAAACTTGCCGATTCGCCGCTCTACTGCACCCGTGAAAGCGCCTTTTTCATGGCCAAACAGCTCGGACTCAATGGTGTTTTCGGGCACCGCGCCGCAGTTGATCGCCATAAAGGGGCTGTTGCGCCGGCCGCTGCGTTCGTGAATTGCACGGGCCACGAGGTCTTTACCGGTACCTGTTTCACCGAATAGCAGAACGTCGGCTTCTACTTGGCTGATACGCTGAATCATCGCCGCGAGCCTGGATATGATGGGTGTGCGCCCAACGAGTCGCGGTCCCAACGCGGCTTGTTGCACTTCAAGTTCAGCTTTAAGACGGTGGTTTTCCAAGCTGAGTTGGCGCTTCTCTATGCCTCGGCGTACTACGTCCAGCAACTGATCACCGGCAAACGGCTTCTCAAGAAAATCCCATGCTCCTGCGCGCATGGCTTCTACGGCCGTGGAAATGTCGCCGTGACCGGTGATTAAAATAATCGGCAGAGTGGCGTCGCGGCTGTGTAACTCATGGAGCAGTGCCATACCATCCATTCCCGGCATGCGGATATCACTGACAATGACACCTGGGAAGTCCGGTGTTAATGCTGCCAGGGCTTGTTCCGCTGATTCGAAGCAGTAGGGCGTGTAGCCTGCAAGCTCGAGGGTTTGGCTGGCGGTGATCCGCAGATGCGGTTCGTCGTCGATCACCATGACCGGCAGCGTCGACGGCTCATGCATACGAGGAGTTCTCCTGGGGGTGAGTTAGCGGTGAGTGGGGCAGGGCGATAGTGAAGCAAGCGCCGCCTTCGGGTCGATTAGTTGCCTGTAACTTGCCGCCTAAATCGTCCATGATACGCGACGAAATCGAGAGTCCTAGGCCTAAACCACTCCCCGGCGCTTTGGTGGTAAAAAAGGGTTCAAAAATTTGCCCTAAGTGCTCCTCGGGAATGCCAGGGCCATTATCGGTAACGCTAATAATGACCTGCTGCTGGTGTATTTGGGCGCCCAGAGTAAGTTGTGGCGCAGGTACGCCTTTCATGGCCTGCAGCGCATTACCGATTAAATTGACCAACACTTGTTCCAGACGCACTAGATCGCCTTGCACCCATAGTGTTTCATTGGGCCACTCCTGAGTAATGGAGATGTTGCCTTCGCGCAGGCGGCTTTGAAACAGGCGAAGAGCATAGTCGATACAGGCTTGTACCGAAATCGCCTCCTGGTGCTCGCTGCTCTTACGTGAAAACTGGCGCAGCTGAGCGCTGATGTCCGCCATACGCTCGGTCAGTTCAACAATTTGTTCAAGGTTGGCATCCGCTTTTTCGTGGCGTGCTAATGCCATAAAACGGCGGGCGTTTTCCGCGTAAGCGCGAATAGCCGCCAGTGGTTGATTAAGTTCATGGTTGATGCCCGCGGCGAGCTGCCCCAACACAGCGAGTTTGGCGGCTTGAATAAGCTCGTCTTGGGTCTGGCGTAAATTGGCCTCTGCACGGCGGCGCTCTTCAATTTCATCCGATAGGCGTTGGTTGCTGGCCACCAGATCACGGGTGCGGCGCTCTACGCTTACCTCAAGTTCGTCACGCACGCGTGCCAAGGTATTGCGCTCGCGCTCGGCAAACGCTTCGCGTTCACGGCGCAGCCGTAGGCGCTGCCAGCCAATACCTGCGCCGAGAGTGACCACGCCGTAGAGGCCGCCTGCCATGAGGGCGGCAATCCACTGAGCGCTAATCACCGGTGTTAGCGGCTTTAAAATATGCATTTGCCAGCCAAATTCAGGGACATGTCGGGTCAAACTAAGATAGTCGCTACTGCTCAATGGGCCTTGGGAGAAACTGACCAACTGGCTTCCCTGTCGGTAAGGTGCATTGATTTCAATACCCGAGGGTGACAATGGCTCCATGGCATAGCGGCGCGTTTCTCTTAGGGCTTGACGCTGCTCATCGGTGAGTGGGTAGAGCGCGTTCATGCGTAGTTCGGGGTGGCTGGCCATGAAAATGATGTCGTCGCTATCAGTGACAAATAGCTCGGCATCCTGCTCAGCCCAGCTCTCTTCAACATCATCTAAAAGCACTTTAACTACTAGCACGCCGTCTGGCTGTGCATCGGGCGAGGTGTCGTCTAGCCATATGGGCGATGAAAAGTAGTAGCCCCGTTCAAGAGACTTGATGCCCAAACCAAAAAAGCGCCCCTGGCCTCCGGCAATGGCATCGGTGTAGTAGGAGCGGAAAGCATAGTTCTGGCCAATAAAGGTGTTAGGGCGGTGCCAATTGCTGGCGGCGATCGTGTCGCCATCGTGATTGAGTAAATAGACGTCTGAAACCCCCGCTGTAAAGCGGAAACGATCCAGTAGCATATTTAGCGGCATCGGGTCTTGGCTATCGGGAGAGGCCAAAAAACGCTGCACGCCTTCCCGAGTGGCAAGCATTTGCGGCAAGTAGTCGTAGCGCAGTAAATAGCCGTTTAAGTTGGCGGCAGACAGCCGCAGCTCGTTTTCGGCATCATCCTGTAAGTTGGAAAGCGCTTGTTCACGCGCCAACTGGGCGGCCTGCCACATGCAAAACAGCAAGCCGAGTGAAATAACCAGCAGCCACAGGCGCCGCCAGCGTGGCGGCAAGGGGGTGGGCGCTTGGTTATTCATACCAGCGCTGTTCATGCTGACGTCTTACTACTGCCTTGAGCGCGGCGAAGGGCACGCTGGGCGCGCGTCTCAGCCCTCGCCATCTCAAGTAGACCTTCTTCGACAAACACTAAGTGCTCATGAGCGCGAGTGCGGGCATCCTCCGCGCGGCCTTCCAAAATGGCATTGAGTAGGGCGCGGTGCTGTTGCATTAACTGACTGCGCGAACCCTCCTTGGCGAATAAATGGGCCAGGTTATTTACAATGCTCTTCTCTAGCAGGTGAAAAATGCCGCGAATGGTATGCAGCAGTAGAACATTGTGAGCAGCTTCGGCAATCGCTAAGTGGAACGCTGCATCTAGTTTGGCTTCTTGGATAGGGTCGGCACCGGCAAAACCGCCGTCGAGCTCTTCAAAGCGCTGAATAAGCACGGACTTATCGGCGGGTGTTGAGCGCAGCGCAGCGTAGTAGGCGGATATACCTTCCATAGCGTCGCGGAATTCAAGTAAGTCTAGGTTAAATTCGCCGTGACGAGAGAGCATCTCCAGCAAGGGGTCGGTATAACCATTGCTGAGGTCATCGTTAACAAAAGTGCCGCCGCCTTGGCGGCTGGTTAGTAGGCCACGAGCGGCTAGTTTCTGAATAGCTTCCCGTAAAGAGGGGCGCGAAACACCAAACCGTTCGGCTAATTCACGTTCGGGAGGTAAGCGCTCGCCTGGTTTTAGGCTGCCTTCTAGCATCATAGCTTCAAGGCGTTCAGTAATTACATCGGCCAAGCGCTGCTGGCGGAGCGGTGGGTAGCTCATATTGAATAGCTCATGTCGATTTGCGTCCGCAATTGGTAAGACCAATATTAAGATCTTTGAGGTTTGATCTCAAGCGTCTGCGAAGTAGGATTTAACGCTAATAAAACGCATTAATAGCGACTTTAAACTAAAGTATAGCGGGATGAGGTGCTAAGGAGTGATATCACCGTTTGACACGCTTAGGGCGGCTCACTACTGTTGGTGCTAGTTTTTTTGTCAATTGGTAAAACCAATTTTCCACTTTGGGGCGCCGGTGTATAGCGCATCCATTGTATAGGGCTATTACACAGGGCTATCCATGATCATTTCTGCTTCCACTGATTATCGCCAAGCGGCCAAGCGTCGTATCCCCCCTTTTCTATTTCACTACGCTGACGGTGGTTCCTACGCGGAGCATACGCTGCGACGCAATGTTGAGGATCTTGCTGGTGTCGCTTTGCGTCAGCGTGTGTTGAAGGATATGTCTTCACTATCATTGGAGACCACACTGTTCGGCGAAGCGCTTGCTATGCCGGTCGCCTTGGCGCCGGTGGGGTTGGCAGGAATGTATGCTAGGCGTGGTGAAGTGCAAGCTGCGCGGGCAGCTGCTAATAAGGGGGTGCCGTTTACACTGTCGACAGTATCGGTGTGTCCAATCGACGAAGTGGCCTCTGCGGTTGATCGGCCTATCTGGTTTCAGCTTTATGTGTTGAAAGATAGAGGATTTATGAAGCATGTCTTGGAGCGAGCCAAAGCCGCTGGCGTCAAGACACTGATCTTTACCGTCGATATGCCCGTGCCGGGGGCACGCTATCGAGATGCACATTCAGGCATGAGCGGTAAGCGCGGCCCAATGCGGCGTATGCTTCAAGCAGCAACACACCCTTTTTGGGCCTGGGACGTGGGTGTTAATGGCCGTCCCCATGACTTGGGTAACGTGTCTGATTATCGCGGCAAGCCAACGGAGCTAGAAGACTATATTGCCTGGCTGGGTGACAACTTTGATCCGGCCATCTCATGGAAGGACTTGGAGTGGATTCGTGAGCTCTGGGAGGGTCCAATGATCATCAAAGGGATTCTCGACCCCGAGGATGCTCGTGATGCGGTTCGCTTCGGCGCGGATGGTATCGTTGTTTCCAATCATGGTGGTCGTCAGCTAGACGGTGTCCCCTCTACCGCGCGTGCGCTGCCTGCTATCGCTGATGCGGTTAAGGGCGATTTGGCCATTCTAGCCGACTCCGGCGTACGCAGTGGACTTGATGTTGTGCGCATGATCGCCATGGGGGCGGATACCGTATTGATTGGGCGTGCTTTTATCTATGCACTTGCTACAGCCGGAGAGGCGGGCGTTTCCCATCTGCTTGAGCTGTTTGAAAAGGAGATGCGGGTTGCAATGACGCTCACCGGGGCGCGTAGCATCGCCGACCTAGGGGCTGATTCGCTGGTGCCAGACTCGCTCCGCGGTATCTGAGGGCCATTGTCAGTACCTCTATCAGTATTAGGGTTAAAAACCGCTTGCCAACCCGTCAGCGAATCCGTAAAGTACGCATCCGCTGCCGGGGACGCCAAGCGTTACCAGCGGTGAATGAAGTGTAAAAGCTTCGGTTTGTCAGGTAGTTAGTGCTTTTACGAAAGCCAGCGGTTTTGGATGTGG
>Ga0208919_1000777_pt1 | contig 20006 bp, 23 predicted proteins | sample 4_EtaG_FD_184076 | JGI IMG/M metagenome (GOLD analysis project Ga0208919, IMG submission 184076) | Marine viral communities from the Subarctic Pacific Ocean - 4_ETSP_OMZ_AT15127 metaG (SPAdes) (version 3) | ecosystem: Environmental > Aquatic > Marine > Oceanic | place: Pacific Ocean | collected...
GCCCTTACCTGTTGGGGGTTTGACTTCGGATCACGAAGAATACGGACTTGATTGCGGAATGCTGCGCCATAGGATGCAACTTCGTCTAGGTCAGTTGTAACTCTAGGGTCAGCAAAGTCTTTTAGCTTACGGATTCGATCATCTAGCTGTTGAATAGTCGAGAAGTGCCTATTAACATTTCGTCCCACGTTGAGCTTGCCCGGAGTGACTTGAAAAGCTCCCAGCGTGGCGTTACGCCATAAGTCTCTCCACCCAACAGTTTTAGCATCGCGTCCCTGTATCAGCTTGTAAACCTGATAGTCCGTCATCTTGGCCATTTCAGGGGAGTAGTTCGCCTTGCGGTATTCATCAACCATACGGGATGCCTTTAAACCCTTGCGAACTCCAAAACCAACCGCCAGCATAGACAGGGGAACAGTTTCTGCAGCGAAGATTGACATCTTTTCAAGACCAGATAATTCGCGGTAGGATAGGTCAATCATTTCGTACACAAGCTGTTCGGGAAGACCTACGTCCTCAAAGATTGCATTACCCTGTTCATCCCTTTCTACACCAACATATGCTTCGCCGTTACGCATGTTTGGATCGAAGCCTTCATCTCCCGGACTGTAGAGCTTACGAGTGGCCCTCTGATGTCCAGTAGCTCTCCATGCAGCCTGTGCAGCCTCTTCGCTATCAAATTGCGAAAAGAACTTGCTCTTGTACCACTGCTGGATGTCTGTGCTTGAAGCGTCAAAGAAGTCAGACTTGTTAAGCATGTTTTCGTACGGAGCCAGAAAGTCACCAACTCCTGCCATGTTTTTATTCCAGTTTTTTAGCCACCTCTCTAAGTATCCAGTCTCCATGCCATTCGGCATGTCATCGGGAATAGATTCCGCACTCGCCTTAAGAGCAGCAGCTGCCATCAATGCGAGAGTAGGCGTACGAGCAAAGTCTCCCGGAATGTTGGATGCTGTACGCGCCAACTCAGTGAGGAAGTCTCCTGTGACAAAAGAGTCAAGAAGAATGTCGGTTACTTCTGGGGGCAAATTGTACTCATTACGTACAAATATCTTTGCCATGTTTTGTCGATTACTAACGATTTCTTGGAAGGCTTCCTGCTGATGTTTCGGGAGCTTTTTGAGAGCAGGACTCAGGCGGAACCCTTCGAAGTCAGGCGTTGAAAAGGCTAGGACAGGCTTGCCTTCCTGCTGGACAGGTACAGATCGTTCCTTACTGAAGATGCCGTACAGTTCCCCTACTTCTGCCGCAGTCATGTTTGCAAAATTTTGTTGGGCAATTTGAGGATTATTGGAGACAGCATACTGACCAACCATCGCAGCCCCATTGACTCCAGACATGGTGTCCCTGAAGCTTTGTAGCATCTCTGCTTCAGTCGGACCCTTCTGCAAGCCCCGCTGGCGTTCAATATCTTGTTGAACGATAGCTGCAATGTCGAGGTCGGAGTCAGGTGCCGCTTCTACAAACTGCCGGGTTATCTTTGGAAAATCGTAAGAATATGTTTGTTGCGTAGCCATGTTTACATTGCTGCCCTATAGTTTCCGTCTGCTTGTTGTTCGTACACTTTTCCTTCGATAGTAACACGGGATGAAGGACTAGCGTTTCCTGTCTTATCAATGACTTGATCTAGGGTCATTATGTTGCTACCCCCCATTGGGGTATTTGATTGTATCATTGCTTGGGAATCGTAGGTTCCGCCGTCGCCTATAACTCCCGGACGTTCAGCAGTGCCTGTTATAACCATGCTACTGTTGCTGTCTGGTATAGGTGTTACATTTGCGTTAGGGGCAGCGGTAGCGGTGGGCTGTTGGTTGGTGACAGAAGGAGCGGCGGAGGTGCCACCCGTATTATCTTTAGACCTAGCAATTTGACCGACAATATCGGGGGTTAGCAGAACAACAGTATTATCCTCAGTTATGCCCACATATTTAGGACTCGTAACTGTCCCCATATTACGAATCTCTTTGAACGTGCGTTCTTTTTCATTGATGGTTACAGTTGAAGGTTCATCAACAAATAAAGGAGTGAGTTTGGCAAATTCCTCTAGTGTCGGAAGCGGGGTGCCTTGACCATCATCCTGCCTGCGCTGTCCTGTTTGAATCAAGTATTCATTACGTGCGATACCTGCAACCTTATCTGCAGAGAGTAGTTCCCTTTCCCTGCGAGTTAGCTTGTCACCCTTACCTGCAATAGTATTAAGAATACGCAAATTATCGAATTGATCGTTTAGAGTCTGAATAACTGTATCAATCTGATCTAGTTCGGCGGAGATACTAGTGCGCCCAAAGCCCTGTAGCTTTTGCAAGTTACGCATGATGTCGCCATCTGACAAACGACCAGCACTATCTTCCGCTCGTGCTAGGTCAGCAGCAATAATGTAGCGCAGGACATCTGCCTGATTTATCTTAGAGAGGTCATCACCAAATGCGCGTATAAAGCCAGTGGTGTCCTTTTGATTGTTGATTTCGTCAAGTCCCATAGCAGCAAAAAGCTGATCAACTGTACCACCGGCAGCAATGGTAGCACCCACATTTCGTACAACCCACTCAGCCAGACCGCCAGAAACCGTATCTTTGCTTTCAACAATTGACCTGTACTGGGCAAGTTTCTTTCGGGCACTTTCAAATGCGTTATAGCGTTCCCTAAACTGAGTAACTTCATACCCATACAAACTTTTAAACTGTTGTTCAAATGTCCTCGAACTGAAAAAGTCTTCGTTCATCAACCCTGCATTCATCATTTCTTGATGGACTTTGTTTACGCGCAGTGGACGGAATGGAGCAATAACTGTTGCCTGCATTACGTAGTTGTCTTTAAGGTCTGCGTCTTCCATTAGGAACTTGCCAAGAGCAAGGTTTTCTTCCCTAGACAAAACAGATTTACCGACTCCCATATCCGTAAGTGTAGCCATCTTGTTCAGAACAGTGTGTAGGTCTTCTTCGTCTGCTATTTCTGGCAGCTGAACAAAATCATAAAACCACTGTTGCGTGCTTTTTCCGTTAATTTCAGCGGCACGTTTTATCGCACCAAATACTTTTTCAGGGTTTTCTAGCGCGTTAGGATCAAACATAAACGCTGCATAGTCGCCGTTCAAACCCTTTTCTTGGAGTTTTGCAAGTGTCTCTTCTCCATAGAAACTTCCCGGCACAAGTAAAAGCTCTGAGGAAAGCAACGTTTCTCGACCAAAAATATCTTGAGCAGCTTGACTTCCCTTGAAAGCTTCGCTGTTTACCTCGAACTGTTGTCCACTACTTATATTCAAGTAATTGTCAAAGTAGTCGTAGTTGTTAAGTCCTGATAGTCCTACTTTAATTTCGCCGGGGGCACCCTGCGCTCCCTTAGACTTGTAAATCAAGTTACTTGTAGTAAGTCGATTCAATTCATCTACGATGACATCTCGTTCACCTGTATCTTGTACATGAGTTTCAAAGGCTTTCGGGTTGTTTTTTACAGTGTCTGCAAGAGCATCATACAGAATCACATCTGCTCTTCCAGTTCCTACATGATCATTATACTCTTCCGGGACCAAAAATTCAAAGGTGCCAATCTTCTTTCTGATCATACCTTCCTGTGTGTTGTCCACACTCTGCAATAGAGGTATAACGCCGGACAAGTCAGTGTTTATGCGCGGGCCTGCTCTTCCGAATATATCGATTCTTTCCCTATCATCAATTTGATCCTGCATATCCTTGACTGCAGTGGAAAGGATTTTAGCATTGGCTGCGCTAAAATTTTTACCCCCGGTAAGACCGGCGTTCATAATCAGCTTATTTAATTCGTCTACACTTTGCTGCTCACCCATACGAAGTTGAGCTTCTTGTTTTATGTTTCTGGTGAATCCCGCTACAGTACCCAGAGCTAAAGCTGCCAGCATATCCTATTCCTCCGCCACATCTTTCATATTTATAAAGTTTTCTTCTTTTTCCGGTGCGGGTGCGTTACCCTCACGAATGCCCCTGTTCAGGGTGTCAGCTACGTACGCAAACATAGCAGGATTATTCTCTTTCATCATCGTAAAGAACGTCTTATCATCCATCTCATCTTGGGTGAGAGCATCATCGTTTTCGAAGAATCGATACGGTATGTTGTTTTTCTCAGCCATATTAGCGATGTATACCGCAAGCGGACCCTTGATTAACAGCCCCACGTCAGGCATGAACTTTCCCTCTTGGAACGCCTGAAGTAGATACCCCTCAACAAGAACTTCTACTGAGGCACCGACAGCAAGAAGCTTCAGAAGCTCTTGGCGGTTCTGCCTCATTTCTAGGGAATCTATAGCAGACTTCAGAATCTGTTCAGGGTTGACTTGCTGTGGCGGCTGACCCCACGGCCAACGCTCGTTTTCTACGGTCAGGCCATAGCCAGCCGGAGCCATAGCAAAATCATCCTTTGCTTCGATACTTCCTGCAGGTGGGAGAGACGTTTTTTCCATGATAGTTTATACCTGTATATCAGTCTGTTGAACGAGTTGAGGTCGTCCACCCTTTGCCGTATAGCTGATGTTTCCGTACTTATAGAAAAAATCAGTGACTTGTTTATTCGTTGCGTTATTTACAAGTTCGGACATAGCTGCACTCACACGGGGTTCGGACTGCATTATTTGCTGTATAGGATTTAGACGAACCGGAGCATTGGTGGCACTCCTAGAGGGCAAGTTCATCTGTCCCAGCTTAGTTGGCCGGAGTTGCGGAGCTTGACGCAAGGGTGCTTTGTTACCCTTGCTAACAAAGCCTGCGGCTGCTTCTTTTACTGCAGCCTGACCTTCCGGCCCTATGTTCAGATATGATGCTCCTGCTACGGCGGCTAGTGGCATCAGTGATTTTAAAAGGTCCATTTTTATCTCCTACTCCGACGGGGTATCAGTACCGGGAGCTAGACTGTTGCCTATCCAAGTTGTTACCCAATCGCCTATCTGCATTGCAAGATTATCTCGCTGTTGTTTAGTATACATTTCTTTTGTATTGGCAAATTCCATAGCCATGATGCCCAGTTCGTGTATGCGCTGTACAAAAGATTCTGACTTCGAAAAATTCCACGCCGCGTTGTCGCGGTACTTCTGCCACAAATTATTCTGAGCATTCTGAGTGGTATTAAATGCGTTAGCTACATTTATACGGTTGGTTTCATTCTGAACGGCAGTTGCTGCAGTGTTTACCTGTCTTCGCCACTGCACGTTTGACTGATCGACAGCGTATTGCATTTGCGAATTAAACTTTTCACGACTGTCGCGAAAACTCATATTAAATTGAGTCTGGGCGTTTATTTCACCAGCGTTGAATTGTTCGGTAGCTGCTATACGATTGAGGTTTGCTGTCTCGACTTGCGACGATAGTTCGGCAAAGAACTCTTCAACTTGTAATTCGTTCTTGGCGTTGAATTGTTTTCTTGCGTTGTCCTCTGCTGCATCCTTAAACATAGCCTGCACTTTGGCGTTGTATGAAAGGACTGCACTCTGCTGTCTAGCATCTAGGTTCTTTGTCTCTGTAGAGAGGAGCATCTGTGCATTTGTTACTGCTCCCTGTAGTCTAGCAGATAGGTTGGCCTTATCCATGCCCGCAACTACAGCAGCGTTTTGCAGTGCTGTCTTCTGTTCGTTATTTAAATTCTGTAGTTGTATAGTGGCATACTTATTTGCATCTTGTGCAGCTATTGTTATGCCGGATTCCATAACAGCCTGTGTCATGGCTGCAGCAGCCATAGAAGACCCACCTAAACCTCGTGCCTGCATCACACCACTAATTTTACGCATAGCCGGTGAAGCCCACGGTGGCATGGGCTTACCTTCTTGAATACCACCCAAAAGTTGTTCTAGCTGGTATTGAATTGTAGCCCGTTCGTCTAGTTCTTGCGTGGCTGCTACGGCCTGTGATCCTTCAGAGACTGTGCCCTGAATCTTGTCGATATCAATCTGAGGTGCTGGACCCATCTGTTCCGCACCCAAGCCCGTTATATCGGGGGTGATCTTTGTGGTATCTTCAACTTGTCCTACACCAGAAGGGGGTGCCTCTGGTAAATCGGCTGTTAATCCTTTTGTATCTACCGTAGAAGTGCCGCCTCCAGTATTAGTATTGTCCAGTAATTTATTGGTGGTATCTTCTGTCTCTCCCTCTTTAACTGTAGGAAGTGTAGGGTCAAGCTGCGGAATATTCGAGGTATTTCCCTTAGCTTGCTCATCCATGATATCTTGTATACCCTGATCATTGGATACTTTGTTTGTGTCGGACATGTTAGTTAATTCCCATAAATACTGTGACCACCATCGCAACCACCATCATTGTGCTACCCATTATCATCGCCTCCAGACGCCACATACGCTTGTCCAAGCTGTCGAGCCGCTCTTGGACAGCAGCATAGCGGATGGCGCATTCTTTTTCGTGTGCCTCCAGTTCCATCTGTGTTTTCATAGCGGGTTCCATTGCTAGTTTCATAACGTCCTAGTTTTAGCTCCACGGAGTAAACTGTTGTAGACCGTACTGCACTGCAACCAACTTTGTTTCGCTGCCGTTGGCAAAGGTCACAGCTTCCTGTGCGATACCGATAATCATAGACGGGCTGGCTGTTGCCTTCTGCCCAATGCCAGCCGTTGCAGATGTGCATATGCCGTCACCAACTGCAATATTACCACCAGCGTTATTGCAGAGGATGTGTCCGTCGCCCAGAACTGCGATATTATGTTGACCATCATTTACATGGTCTACAGAAGAATACGCACCTAGAACGGCCTTGCTATTTGCAGATGAAGATTTCTGGACGTTATATATAATGCCTCGTTGCGTATTTTCCCCCGCGCTATTTTTTGAGTAGGCAATACCTATTGTCTCAACCAAAGTTCCGTAAGGGTAGCCAGCAGCCGTGTCGGATGATGGTAATGTTGCCGGGTGTATTGCGGTAAACGTGCCGTAAGTAACGGTGCCGCTGCTTCCTGTAATGGAGCCAACACTGCTGGCATCACCATCTTCAAGAGCAATGAAAGTTTGGTCGCCAGAGTCTGCACCAACTTGTATTTTCAGACCCTTACGATTGACATTATTGCCATCGTTAAAAATCCGCATCAAGTAAGGGCCGCTGTTATTACCGGTTACGTCAAGATCATGCTCTGGCGCAGCGTTTCCAATTCCGATATAGCCATCACTTCCCTGCACGAAGAAAGAAGAACCAGCAGTTGTGTGTACTTTAAAATCAATATCTTGATCTTCAGTATTAATGTCTGTTGTAGAGCCATACATATTTATACGGCTTCGCATTGTGCCTGCTTTCATTGTACGCAGGTCAAGCCCACCTTCTTCACTTCCATCAGCAACATTATGAATTCTGCTATCAATTGAAGCAATGTTTGTGTCTTCATCAGCATCATTGTTAGCATTAAATGATATTTCGCCAGTATAATCTGAATTAGCAGGACTAGATGAGTTTCGTCTTAAATGCAACTCTGGGCCTACGTTTGCATCCGCGTCTGTAGATACAAGAATAAGATTCTGAGAGTTATCAGAAGTTGTGATTGTAGAAGTGGCCCCTGCAGTAAACGCACCAGTGACTGTTACACTATCTACATAGGCATCCTTCCAGCGTACAGAAGTACTGCCCAAGTCAACGTCACTATCTGACTGTGGACCGAAGATGTTGTCACCCAGATAAACCTGCTCTACATTAGCAGCATAGAAGTGTATTTCGTCAGCAGTCTCAAAGTCAATCTTGGTCTGATCATCTTCACCAATCTTCAAGTCTGTAGCAAGAATAGAGGTGATGCCTGTCTGTGCAGCATCTACCGTAAATGTAAGATCGTAAGGATCACCATCTGATCCGGTAGAAGTATCTGTCCAGTTGGTTGTGATACCAGAACCTATGAACTTTATTTCTTTATCTTTGGTTATAGTTACTTCAGTGCCGTCATCATCCTCAAGAACAAATGTTCCTGAATTGGCATCTACATAGGCTTTGATGGATTGTTGGGTTGCAAGTGCTGCTGCACTGTCAGAAGACATATCATCTTCATCTAGGATGTCTGTAACTGTCGTGGTTGGCATCGCAATACTGTCAACGTATGCAACACCATCAACGTAGAGGTCTTTCCACTCCGCACCAGATGAACCCAAGTCGTGCGTATTATCTGCGGCAGGAAGAACGGCTCTTGTAACCGTTCCTGTAGTTGTGAGTGTGATCTGCGCGACTGCTGATCCTGCAACAAAGTTACTGATTACAACGTCACTATCTTCTTCGCCGTCAGATACATCCTTCATTTGCGTCGTAATCGAAGCAATCTCTCTGGTCGTATCCCCATCACTATCGTGTTTAAATACAATAGAACCGGCGTAGTCATTGTCGGCAGGAGAAGAACTATCCCTCTGCAGTATCATAACAGGTCCGGCAGATGCACCGGCATTCGTACTCAGGACTTCTACCGTATCAGTATCGATATCTACCTTGCCAGTTCCATTAGCGGCTATACTGATTGCACCGTTCGAACCATCAGCTATAGTTATAGAACCGGAATTCGTACCCGCGTTAGTATTTAAAATTAAATCGCCTGTACCATTGGTTGTGACAGTAACATTCGCATTGTTGTCACCTACTCGAACGGTGTCGGCGTCGAGTTGAACATCACCTGTGCCATCTGGAGTGAGTGCGATATTTCCATTTGAATCTGTAGATGTGATTGCATTGCCGTTGATGTTAATATTATCAACGTCTAGATCACCAGTTATGTTCGCAGCACCCGTAATTGTTAGGGTGGTCGTATCAATGGTTACAGCAGTTGACGCATCGATGTCCACAGTGGGAGATACAATTTCAATTTCGGTATCTGCGTCTATGTCCAGTTTACCATCCGAACTAGACTGAATGAATATACCAGTATCCCTGAACTGCAGCTTCTTATCCGTTGCAATCTCTACATTCGTTGTAGTTTGCAGGGCGGATGAAGTTTGCGTAGTTTGTTGAGACGGTCCTAATTTACTGACTGGCCCACCATCACCTGTGGTAGAGCCGTCGTGAGTGTGGCCTGTAGATAGGGCGAACGCATCTTGGATAGCGTCGAACTCCCCGTCGAGAGGAGCCGCGCTGATGACGTTACCATCCGCAATGTTACCTGCCGTATCGTTTCGTGTGTAACCTGCCATAGTATATTACCTTCTTCCGTACTGACCGTACTCAAGCACGGCTGCGTCAAGCGAGTAGGGGGGATTTGTATCGGTGCTTTCGAATTGTAAGGACACAGTGAATCCTGATCCCTGTACTTGATCTTCAAATATTGATTTTAGAGTTTCTCCGCTATACACCGCCGTGTTGTCCGTACCGCCAACGCTCGTAAAAATTATATCGTCATTGTCTGACACAGCCGCTGCTAAATTAGGACTGAATGCTAGCGTGGTGGTTGCAGTAGAAGGACTGAGAGAGGCACTACCAGAAATAGAGGGTGTACCTGTGAGTGTATACGTCGTTTCAAAGTTATCTGATGAACTGCTGCTGGTTAACACCTGAAAAGTATCTCCTGTCGCTAGTCCGCTATCTATAGACATCAAGTCTACAACCATGCTTGATACACCCGCCGAATATCCACCTCCGTTGTTTATTTTAGCACCATCAGCAAACTGAACATCCGGCTCTCCAAATATGAACACTCCTCCAGCGGAAGACGTGTTCTGTAAAATTATGCTGTCAGGCTCAATAACTCCCTCTTCACTCAAGTCGTATTTCATATTCAACGATAGTGACAGAGTGCCTTGCGGGTCTGTAAATACAGTAGCCTTGTATATGGTCTTCCGAAGACGCGGATCACTTATCGGAAAATACGGGGTGGAAAAACTGGCTGCTATGCTTCCGCCATCAAAACTATTTCCCGATTCCATCTGATACACATAGCCATCATTGTGTGCAAACAAGATGGTTTCGGTAGTGCCACTATATGTTGAGTCTGCAACATACGCCTTTATTCCCGACGTTTCTGCCCAGTTTATTTCCGCTCCTTGTGAGCCTTGTACTTGTGTACCTATGATTCCTTTCGAAGTTCCTGCGCTAGCTGACCCAGTAAATCCGAATATACGATACTGGGATTTTTCCCGTATAACGGTGGATGCAAAAGATGAGTTCTGTGAAGTTAACTGAACTACCTGTTTCTGGATCGGTTTCGATACGGAGGCCAAGTTAAAGTCTTGGTTACGTTCCGTAGCAGCCACAGTCCGCAATCCATCCGGTCCCAAGAATATCACATCTCCGGATATCTCCTGTGCAGTATCAGAGGCAACGCACCCCACATCATCAGCGATTGGTTGCATCTGAAAATCTTCGAGGCTGTTGCCAACTAGCCGGAGAATCCTGTCTTCTCCGAAAATAATCAGTTGCTCACGGAAAACAATGAGATCAGTTACACTTGTACCTACATTGATTATACCACCACCCGAAGCTGCTGTAAAGTCATCATCTTCAAATGGAGCAGAAAAAATGACTTTTTCGCCCTTTGCTACAAATATATGGTTCTTGAAGACCGTTACATGACTAGCTCCTTCTATATCAGAGGGAGTAGATAGCTTGCTTAGTCCGGTTGCAAGAACACTGGTGAGGATCAAAGGATAGCCTATACCATCTACGATAAAGAGTTTGTCTGTGCCGTCGAAGTTATACTTGGCAAATCGCGCTCTTGATGTATTTGCACCTAAAGCTATGGTGGGCTTTGTGAAGGTCAAAGTTACATCGTTAGACACACTGACAGCAGTGTTTACCACTATGTTATTCTGATCCGTCACTGTGCTTACCGTAACAGTTCCGGAAATTCCCGTCCCTGTAACTGTGTCACCCACCTCAATAGTTCCACTGTTACCGTCTAGGACTATGCCAGTAGCACTACTTACGGCCCCATTCACCACTGCAGTGGCTGTCTCTACAGACAAATCTGTCCACGCACCTGAACCGCTACTCGCGGCAAATAACTTGGGGTTCCCCGAACTCTGGTCACGAGCTACAATCGCACTGTCTTTATAGAAAACAACCCCTAAGACATTGCCCTGACCAGTTATGGCGTTTGTGTTAAACTTTGCAAATCCCTCTATTCTGCGATAGCCACCCTCTGTAGAAGGTTCGAAGTTATTCATAACACGGGCTGAACCGGGAGCCGCAGCACCGTGCTGTAACGGACTCAAATTAGAGATTAGCCCCCCGCGAAATTCGACGGGGTATGTTTGCCAACGATCCGGCATGTCTAGGTTGCCCTTACATAATAGTTTTCATTTACAAGTATCTTACGCATGTTCTTCATGCCATCGTCAAACTTGCCCTTCGATATCGAAGCCATTTCCATATTGTCCCTGAACATGTAACAGTAGTACATGGCACCATCTACAATGACATGCTTGTAGGGTTCTGGTATTGTGGGAACATCGTCGTGAAGAGACAAAGCGACAGGGTGCATGAAGTATTCGTATTCGATGGTGTATGCCTTGTCCGGCATAGGAACGATTCCGAAGTATCCATCCTGTGATCTGAATACAATTTCAGGTGTACCGCCCTTAGATGTGTCCGTCTCGTCTTCTTGATCTATGAAACGATCTATGTATTCGACGTAGGTTATCTTCTCTAGTTTTCTTGCGTTGTTTACATTTACCGAACTGTCTCTTTTCAGACGAAAGGTGTTGAAGTCTATATACTTGGCCTCATCCGCAAAAGAATAACGTGTTTCACCTGCAACGAGTGTAATTTCATCTGAATTATGATTGTAGGGCCAGTAGAGATAGTACTGGTTAATATCGTGTATGGCAGAATTTACAGAATCTTTTACAGTTCCGTAGAATCCTTTTGCCGCAGAAAAATTCGATGTTGTCAGTTCGGCTTCGTTAAGACGCCTGTTGACGTTGTTTACAATATCTAGGTAATCATATGCCATCAGCTACGCTCCCTCACTCGCAAATTTATCATTCGCTTTGTAACAATCGCAGCACTGGTCTTTGCAGAGGTACTGGTAGTTATCTCGCATATAAGAATGTAATCCTTATTAGCTATTCCTCCCTGAAGAACTATAGATGCTGTAGTGTTAGTAACAGAAGGAATACTGTTAACAATCAATCCATTCGTAGGATTAGCTACGCTATCCGTAGCATCTAGATTAGATGAGGATGATAGAGCTACGGATTCGTCGCCCTTGCTTTTTGCTCCTAGATCATTCGGAAGAATATACCTCCACTCTACGGAAGCAATGGTGAGCGTATCCAGATAACGGGACCAGTCTACCGTATAATCCAGAAGTTCATCAGGGTCTTTGTCGGGCCAACGAAGTGACATTTTACGCTACCTTTACTACTCTTTGAATGACTTGTGGCACAGAAACCATTCGTGGTTTTTCTCTTGAAACAGAAACGACTCTCTGCTTTTCTTGAGTTATATATACAACGTGCTTCTTGGATTCTTCTATTGATACGTGTCTGCGAAGTTCACGAGAAATGGAAACAATTCTCTTGGTGGGATGAGCATCTACATTTGTCACTCGAATAGCATCTCTGGGTATGGATACTACTCGTGTCGTCTCAGGGGAAACGAATGAAACACGAGGCACCTCTCGACCTACGTATATTATATTCTCTAGGGGTCTATGTACGTACACCTGTCTTTGAGGCTCTTGCATAACATAGACAACTTGATCTCTTGAATAGAGAGCCGGATCAAGTCGCACTGACGGATCAGTGTTAGAGAAGGTTTCTACAGAAAATGATGATACACCAAACATCACGGTTTAGTTGGCCAGCTAATGTTGTTCAAATCAGATTGCTTCGTTACATCGCGTAGTTGCTGCCTGTAAGTGCGCCAAGCTGCTGTGTTGCCGCCAGCATCTTCCAGTTTGTAGATTTCAATGTCGGCCTCTTCTAACAAAGGCCAACGGCTCTGACGTATATCATCTAGCTTCTCTGCGTCTGTAGGCACATCAGCAGTATCACCCTCTGCCGCGTCAACCAGAACGCCATCTAAGTATCGTTTGCTCATGCTGGTAATCCGTATAAACTAAAAGTGCCACCATTTATTTGACTACCAAAATCATGCTCATAAAGACGAATAAAGTTGACGGCTGTTGCGCTTTTATAGACGCCGCCTCCTACTCTTACTGTTTGATAATAGTCTTGCCCATCATCTGTGCCGCCACTGCGATCTTGAACAATGTGTGTCATGGATTCTATTTGAAATGTTTTGTGAAAAGCAGTTGAACGTAGGTTAGAAAAACGAATTACAACGTTGAATTGTGCAGTAGAAGAAGGGCTTGTTTCGTATGTGCCGTCTCCGGTTAGCTGCCATTGTGCGCCATTACTTGTGTTTATAAACCTAGAAGGAGTATCTGTAGAGGTAGCTGTGTGATCTAAAGCACGACCCTCCGTCACTACACGACTTACATAAATAGTGCTTGTGTCTTGAGCGTTGCTTGTGCCTAATCGCATCCTCAGTCTAGTCAATGCCGAAACTGTTGCTCCTGATATGACTAACAGATAATCGTTGTAAGTATCAGTAATCAGGCTCGACCCAAAATCAACGCTGGACACTCCACTGCTGACCGTCGTCGTGTTCAGAAGAACTGCGTTGCCGTTGGTCAGGGCTGCTGTGCCTGTCGCGTCAGGCAGAGTGATGGTGCGATTTTCTGCTGGAGTGGAGGGTGTAATGGTCACATGATAATCTGTGCCACCCCACGATCTAAACTGAATTGTACTATCGTCTTGAAGAAAATATAAACTTTTATTAGCGGCAGCAAATGCGTTTGTTAGGGTGCCGTTGACCATATTGCCAAGATAAAGCCAACCATCTTCTGTGCCGTCAGTTACATCTGCTGTAACACTGGTTATTTGATTATAGACTACTTGCTCATCAGCATCATTGTCTGCATAAAATCTTATTTTACCTTCTGTGGCAAAATCGGAGGCATCGCTATGGTCGTCTGATTTTAAATCAAGAGTAGGGCCATTGTCTGCCGTTGACGTAATTGTAACAACATCGCCGGAAACACTCATGCCATCGGCTGTCGTCTCCAGCTTCTTGACGTTGTCGTGATAAAGTTCGACTGCGCCACCCTCAAAAGCGTGGAGTAGTTTTTCTGAGTTTCCTCCATTGTTGACCTTGAGGGTATTTGTCCTCATTAAAACCACGCCCGTACCAGCGTCGTGTATTATGCTGTTAGAGCCGTTGTGGTAAATTTGTAGGTCATTTCCAGCACCGAATACTGCCTTCGCATTGTCAGCGAACTCTAGTGCGTCGTCGGATTTGTCCCAGACAACATTGTAGTTATCGCCTGTGAAGGTAACGTCGCCATCGTGTGTCGCACCGTCATCTGTAACTGTACCAGTTACATCAATGCCACCGCTGGTTGTTTCCAGTTTCTTGGCGTTGTCGTGATAAATCTGAACAGCGCCGTTCTCTGTGGCGTCTAAGAATGTTTCTGTATCACCAGCGTTTCTCAGCTTAATGACACTACCAGTTAGACGAAGGCCACCAGTTCCCGCATCGCTAACGTAACTATGACTGCCGTCATGGTAAATCTGTAAGTCATCACCTGCACCGAATACTGCCTTCGCATTGTCAGCAAACTCTAGTGCGTCAGCCGACTTGTCCCAGACGACATTGTAGTTGTCACCCGTAAAGGTAACGTCACCAGTAAATGCGCCGCCAGCCAGTGGCATAGCTGCTATATCTGACAAAACCTCAGAGGCAGAACGGCCTTCAATATCAGTGCCGTTTACTCGTAAAAAGTCATCGTCTGCAACGCCGGACGTAAATTTAGGAACATTGGTGTTTGATATACCTGTGTCCAACACCGCCGCAGTACCAAGCCCCAGACTTGTTCTGGCAGTAGCACCGGACTCTGCAACAAAGTTGCTGCCATCACCCACAATAAAGTTGCCGTCTGTTACAGCGAGGCCAGCTACATCTTGAAGTTGCGCGTCCAGTCTGGCGTTGGCGACTGTGCCAGATAATTGGGAAGCATTTATCGTTTTGTTTGTAAGCGTATCAGTGGAGCTAGCTGTAATGGCCCCTATGTCCGAAAGAACCTCAGATGTTGCTCTGCTCTCTAGGCCGTTTGCAGTGAACCTCGCATATTCATCGTCAGCAACAGATGCGCTGTCAATCTTTACAGCATTGGTGTTTGAGATGCCAAACGTCAGTGATGCCTGTGCGCCTATGTCAGACAACACCTCGCTGGTTGACCGACTCTCCAGACCGTTTGCTGTAAATCGTGCGTACTCGTCATCTGCGACATCACCGCTGTCAATTTTTACGGCATTGGTATTGGATATGCCAAATGTCAGACTAGCCTGACCACCAATGTCAGACAGGACTTCAGAAGCAGAACGTCCTTCGATGGCTGTGCCATCTATTCTGAGGAAATCGTTGTCTACAGCACCGCTGGTAAAAGTAGCTACGTTACCACTTGAAATACCAGCAGAGGGAATGTCAGATGTTAGTGCGACTGTACCTGCGCTTGACGGCAGGGTAACAGTCACGTCTGCCGTAGATGCTGGACCTATCAATGTAACTGCATTGGTGCCGTTGTCTGTATCTTCCTTAAAAAGTATAGAGCCAGCAGCCGAAGAAGAACCAGACAGTATAGGAGCAGATAGCTGGGGTGTACCATCATTTGTCGTTACGATGTTACCGTTTGCATCAGTAAAGACAGCCTTCTCTGCGGGCTGAGTAACAAATATTTCTCGTGTACCTGCTGCCCAGTTTACGGCTGTATCGGAATTACTCGACTGAAGTATAGTTGTGCGGGCTAGGGTTGTACCGCTGGCTGTGTAGGTACCGATACCTATTTCGAAATTAGTACCATCTGTACAACAGTAATATGTTGTGTTCCCGTTGCCGATAACAGAAAATGACTCAAACCCGGTAGCTGCACCTAAGAGCGTATAGGTACCAGTTCCCTGAGTGTTAGTCGTTTCTTTTACACGATCAGCTACCTTGAGGGCCATAGATTATTCCGTAGTTCTAGAATACATTTGGATCGTAGGTTTCATGCACAGATATAGTTACCAGTAGAGTATTTCCGGTGGTAGCTGTGGCGTACACAATGTCTCCTGCGTCTAGGTACAGGGGAGAATTAAAGTTGCTCAGAGCCTCAGAAGAATTAGAGGCTATAGCACGAGCCTCAAATATGTTGTACGTCGAGGAGCCATCGTTTCTCTGAATAAGAACATTCCTAGCAGAAGAATCTGTGTTAGATATAATAATGGCCTGAACCACAGAAGAGTGATTAGCAGGCACAGTGTATATCGTAGTCTGGGCGGTATTCGTCAGGTCAACCGACTTAGTGAGGGATTTGTTCGCCATCAATCTTCAGTTTCATTATCCGTCTCTGCCACGATAGAATTCAGGGCATTCATTTTGTCGTTTGCGTTAACCCACTTCTCCAACGCGCTATCCATCTCTTCCAGCAGACCCGGATGTTCACCCACGCCAACAGGATGTTTAGAGTAAAGAGAGAATACAAATTTTGCATCTGCCATCTCCGCAGTGTATTTATGTTTTAAAGCATCTATTGCCAACTGATATACCTTCATTACTCAACTCTCCCCAACTTATATATTGTAGCACAAGTTTATAAATTTTGCAAGTAAATTATAGTCTTCCCTGAAAGTGCAAAACTAAAAGTACAGCGGAGGCTAAGATACAAGCAAACACAATCAAGAGGAACGTAATGATTGCTACTTCAAAGTGGTGTTTGCGCTTTCGTATACGTTCCTGCTCTGCTTCTCTTCGGGCGACTCGTGCCTTTGCCTGAAAGCGTTGCCAGTCATTCCACAATCCGGGACGACCCGCGTATATCATTATTTCTTTTAGCTGTTTTTCTTTTTCGCGTAGCTCCTCCAGAGCCATAAATTCTTCTAGGTCAGAGCTTCCGCCCTTTTTAGTGGCTCTTCTCTGTAATTCCTCCTTCGCACCTACAAAGTTGGCGATTGCCTTGCCTGCACTGGCAATCTCCTTGCCGTTCTGAACAGCAGTCTTTATTACGGCAAAGGCAGCATTCGCTGCAGCAAGTTCGGCTAACATCAGTACACTCGCACACTTTCATCGACCAGTTTGGGTAGGCAGTATGCCGTTACCGTTTTTCCTTGTTTGTGTAATTTTTGTGCGTACCACACACAATCGTTTAAATCGCGGAAGTACATATCGCCGCTGACTTGTCGCTTGTCCTCCCCAATCCCCAAGAAAACGAACAGGAGAAAGACGTGTTTCAATTACTTGGCTTGATAGGTTTGATATCACTTCCGGGTTTCATAGCTGCGTCTTTACGACGCTTTCTGTTTCGCCTTCTTTCTTCTAAAATCGAGGGCAGCATTACAGAAGAGGCTGCAGTAGCCAAACCTAGAGTCAGTCCTCCTGCAATTAAAGATGCCTTTTGATCTGTTGTTAAAGTTGTTTCTGCACTGTCCTGCGCTTTTCTTCCTCTAGCTCCGCTCATCAGAACTCTCCCTTGACCATAGCGTCCGAAAATTAATGCCCCCAGATTTCTCAGCACTTTCGGCAGCTATGCGACCTTTAGCCATGCGTTTTTTCTCCACTGCCGTGTGCCCTACGAGGCTGTGACTTAGAGTATATCTTACCACCCATAGCTTGTTTTCTACGCATACCTTCGAACATGCCCGCACCCTCAAACTGATGAAGAGAGTCAATCAATGTATCTCTATCCAAAAGTTTACCGTCGCTGTCTTTAGCTGAAAAACCTACGCTACGTGCGACAGCAAGTAATTCCTTCATGGTCATTTTTTCAAAAATTTCTAAAGACATTAAAACTCCCCCTTGACCATAGCGTCCGAAAGCTTCGTGGCCCGCGAACCGACTTGCTTCGCCCATCTGGAATCGAGCATCTCTAGTCCAGCGGAGTCAAACTTTCGTTCTTCTATCGCATTCCACATGCGCTTAAATTTACACAAGCGTGGTACACCCATATTGAAAGCCATATCCATCAGGATCAACTGACGCACCGAATCTAAGTCGTTAACGACAGGCTTTACCCGACACAACTCTTCTTCGACGATCTTGATGTCATTCATGGCAAGATAACGTGCATCCGCTTCCGTAATACCGTGTTCATAAATCACGTCCATTGAAGGGATGTCCATGTGATCCAGTTCTTCTTTACTGATGCCGCGATCCTTGAGATTGCGTCCGATACCTATTGTGTCGATACCCAACGTGTCTTGGTACACAGTAAGGACCAAACCCTCGTGTGCAATCAACTTGTCTAGAAAATGAGATGTGTTATACTTCATCTAGTTGCCGACCTTCTTTTTGGCCCGTATGTGAGCTTGCGTAAATGACATTCCCGCCAACATATCTTTTTTCATAGCAGCCATATGCTTTTTGCTATGGTGCTTAGAATGTTTTTTCATAGTTTCTTTTTGACGTTTTGTCAGGTCTTTTTTCTTGGGTTTTTTAGGAACGCGTTTCATTTCTGTTCTCTCCTCCCATCCAGATTCCAAATGCACCTGTCATGGCACCCATCACAACGCTTACAAATGCGGACTGTGCTGCTGTCGGGGCATCCAAGTTCATAAACCACTCTGCACAACGCCAACTCATCAGAGTCATTATGAGCATCATAAACCGGGGTAACAACTTCCACTTGGATATGCGTTCAAATGTTACGTCAGCCACGCCTATTTCTTTCCGAAGAACTTTGTCGCCGAGCGGACTCCAAAGCTTGCAGCAACAATAACGCCCAAGCTGTACTGGTACCATTCAGGCATTTGCTCCAGTTGTTGAAATCCATGAGATACGACATCTTCCATTCCGGGTATGAATGCTAGGATTAACGGAACCGAAAACAAAATAACCAGCCACTCGTCTTTCCACGAGTTCTGACTGCCCTTGATCGCTTCCAAGTCCCAGTCTATTTCACCTGTTGCTTTCTTTTCCATGATGACCGCTTCGGCTTTTGCCTTTGCGACCTTTGCGCCTGTTTCGGCTTTTGTCTTTTCGACCTTGCCCTCAAGCCATGTGCTTGCAAGACTAGAGATCGGGCCAATCAATGCAGTTAGCATTTCCACCTCTTCCGTGCTTGGCGAAGACGACTATTCGGATTCTTCGCTGCCTTCGGGAACTTCTTCATCTGTCCGGCAGAACGCGCACAGTACGACTTGCGACGTTTAGCTGCCTTGCTTCCGGGTTTCACCTTGCCAGTAACCGCAGTCTTCAGTTTGCTTCCGGGGTTTTTCTTGCGGTAGGCTTTGACCCCAGCCTCAGTCATACCCGCACCCTTTTTTGTAGGGCGAAAGTTCTTCTTGTTACGGGCAGGCATGTTGTCAGGCTTTTTTGCCACTGGCCTTCCTCCTTTTGCCCGAAGCCGTAACTGACCAATTCACTCTTCGTGACCCAGTCTTCTTGGCAGCTTCTTTCTTAGTTATGCGCTTGGCCACTTTGGCTGGTCTACATGCGGGGTAGGGCCGTTTCTTCTTTTCTGATCCGGAGCGACCACATTTCTTGCCGGTCTTTACATCCCGCCAGTCTTCCTTGAACCATTTAGTTAAGCCACCCTTTGGTTTAGCCATAGTTATTTCTTTTTCTTAGCCTTGCCGCCCACTGCCATTTTCTTTGCTGCAACCTTGCCGCCCGTCTTTTTACCGACTCTTTTAATTCCGGCTTCAGGTATCACTCTAAATGTACCGTCAGGAAGTTTTATTTTTCCGCTGTTAACGATTTTACCATTCCTTACTGTAAGAATAGTACGTTCGCCTGTTTCTTTTTTTAGTGCCATTTTATGTCTCCATTTTAGGCGTACGTCCCGCCACGCTTCTTGTACGTCCTGACCAGCCACGCATTTGCATAGGCTGATGGGTACACGTCAAACTTTTTCTTCGCCTCTGCTTTTACACGGGCGTAGAGTGCTTTGTTTTTGGGGGTTGCGCCCTTCGACTTCTTTTTCTTGGGCTTGGGTGGTGCTTTACGTGCCATAGGTGTATTCCCCGCAAAGGTTATTGCTTATAACATAAATTGAGTAAAGAGTAAAGGGGGCAAGTTGCCCTGCCCCCAAAAGTATTATGTGCCCG
>Ga0208919_1000779_pt1 | contig 19982 bp, 20 predicted proteins | sample 4_EtaG_FD_184076 | JGI IMG/M metagenome (GOLD analysis project Ga0208919, IMG submission 184076) | Marine viral communities from the Subarctic Pacific Ocean - 4_ETSP_OMZ_AT15127 metaG (SPAdes) (version 3) | ecosystem: Environmental > Aquatic > Marine > Oceanic | place: Pacific Ocean | collected...
TGGCGGAGCGGACGGGACTCGAACCCGCGACCCCCGGCGTGACAGGCCGGTATTCTAACCAACTGAACTACCGCTCCGCATCAATTCCGGCCCTTGGGCCCGAACCTGAAACCGGATGGGGTGATCCGGTGATGCAACTGAAAGTGGTGGGTGGTACTGGGATCGAACCAGTGACCCTCGCCTTGTAAGGGCGATGCTCTCCCAGCTGAGCTAACCACCCACTTTCAAGCCTTCCTATCTAATCTAAAAAGGCATTCACTTGCTTGCCAGCCGTGCTGTCTCAACCAAGTGAGAGGCGCATTTTAAGCATTTGGCTGACGGTGTCAAATATTTTCCGGCAATTTTATAAAAAAACCTGCAAGCCATTCAAAAGCGTACAGTTTTTAAGCAAATTCAGTTTTTACCCGAGGTCTTGCTAGCGGTTTTGACTGCCCGTATGGCCGGGCGATTCTGGCCCGCCTGCTGAGCCTTCTCCTGCAGGGACAATTCACTGACACGACTGCGCCTGTCTTCCGGAACCGCCCGATTGGCCAGGGAGCAGTTCAGGTCATCAAGCCGTTTCTGCAGATCGCCCCAGCTATCGAGTAGTTGGGGGACCACATCATCGGCCAGTTTTTCAAATCTGAGTCGAAGAGAATCCTTGAGAGCCATTGTTTTAATTTCCCGAGTCCTTCACCTGCCGTCAGTGTAGTCAGCACTCAGAAAATCCACCAGCCACCACCGGATTCTGCTTCTTCCCGACGCTCACGTTCCTGCTCCAACTTGGCGTACTCACGCTCCAACCTGTCGATTTTCCGATCCGTTTCCAGGGGAACCGTGGGACCACCGCCGAACGGCCAGAACCACGAAGCAGATTCGTACTTGCCCTCCTCCTTAAGGCGCTCGATCTCAAGCTCCCTTTCCTCTTCCAGCAGCACCAATTGCCGCTCGTAATCGATGTCTTCGTTCACCTCCACAATGGAGGTAGCCGCATGGTTCGGCGCCAACAGATCACTGTTCAGAAAACGGGTGGAAACAATTTCCTCTGCCTGCATGGCATATTCCCGCGTCACCAGTTGGAGCTCGCCCTGAGTCAGCGGGTGGTCCGGATCCAGATCAGGATGCCGTTGGCCCGGCTCGGAAAGCTCATTATAACGCAGGTAATAGATCTGGCCTGGTTCAACTTCCAGCGTCGCATCGGCGATCAGGCTCAGACTGAAAGAGTTCATCCCCTCCAGCCCCAGCAACGGTCGGCGCATGGCGATATGGCGCTCCCCGGGACTTACCTCAAGCCAGGTAAAGCTGTCATTGCGGATGTTGAAATAGTGGGTGTCGTCAATGTAGACACTGGGGGCTTCGATCTCGTCGGCTGCCCATTGGGAATGGGTCCGGTAGAAATACAGCACGGCGTTGCGCCGGTCCCAGCTGTCGTTATCAATATGGACGAAATCATGGCCGGAAACCGGATGCAGGAACGAACCAACGCTCTTGCCGATGGACTGATAAATGGTACAACCCGACAACGCCAGCAACAGAAATACCGCCACCAGCGGTCGGAGAAAGGGAAAAACAGAAGGCACTCGGGTTTTCATTGTTGTTAACTCTTCATCCTGATTGCGAGTTGCCTGATCATAACAACTGCAAATCGCCAGAAATGAGAGCTACCGCAAGGGATGGCTACAAACCGTTACAAAACCCGAAATGCCGATTGCTGGACCACGCTACGGGCAGTTACTGCCCGCTGATCTGGCTCCGTAACTGATTCACCTCTTCAGACAGCCGAACCAGACGGGAGGTCAGTTGTGACCGCGAGGCATCGATAGACTCAACCGTGCGCTTGAGACTGGCCACCTCATTACGGAGCGCCTGAACCCGGCCATCATCGGCCAGCTCATCGGTCTCCCGCTCCAGGGCCGAGATCCGACCCTCCATGCCGCTGATTCCCAGCTTCTGCTCCTGCTCAAAACGCCGGATACGGCTCTCGATCACCTGATCCACATCCGCCAGCTGCTGGCTCAATTTCGTCAACTGATCCGTCGCCTGCCGGTTGGCATCCTGCAGCGCTGCAATCGACGTCTCCGTTTGTTGTTTCAGGGCTGCAATATCGGCGGAAAGCGAGGACCGGACCTTTTCAACCGACGTCTCAAGCGAACCAATGGCCTGCTTGCCCTCAGCAAGGCCGGATTCCAACGCGGCAATCCGTTCCTGCTGCTCATCCAGGCGCTTCTTGTTGCGTTCATTGGCAATGGCCCAGAGTTTCCGGATCTCACTGTCTGCCGTATCCAGACGCTTGGTATGCGCCGCGATCTGCTCCTCCAGAGTAGCGCCACGCTCCTGCAGGTTCTCCCCCGTTTCCGAAAGCTCGCCCTCAAACCGAGCCAGCGCCAGCTTGCTCTGCCGCGCCCAGTAATCCGCTTCTTCAAGCTGCCCTTCCAACGCCTGAACCCGCTGCTCCTGGGAGTACCAGCCAGCACCCGCGGCAACGGCCAGCACAATCAACAACACCCACAGCATTGCCGAGCTACCGCGACCATTGCTGCCGCCACTTCCGTTACCGCCCTTGCCACCTTTGGGCGGCTTCGCTGGTGTCGACGATTCGCCTTTCCCTCCGGACGCTGACCTGGACTTTCTTTCCGCCGCCTTCTTCGGCTCGGCACTACCAATCGGTCGTTCAGCCCTCAACTCATCATCATCTGGACGGATGGGTTCCATTACAGCTCCTGACTATGGACGGTTAAAACAATAGGGATCGATAATACCTGTACTTAGGCGCAGGTAAAAATGACGCCTTGCCAATACATGCTCTTGCACAGAGTCGGGGGGCAGGATGGAGGCTCTTTCCGGAAATGTCTGAAGCCAGGGATGGCTTCAGTCAAGCCCACATGGATGTGCTCGTAGCGTTTTCCGGAAAGAGCCTCCATCCTGCCCTACTCCGAAGCCATAAGTTTGCATGGTAAGTAGGCAAAACATACAATGGCCGGCTTTCCAATTATCACAGGACTGTTGCATATGCAGCCGCTTGTAGGACTCATCATGGGCTCCAAATCCGACTGGCCCACCATGGAACACGCCGCCACCATGCTCGAAAAACTTGGCGTGCCCTATGAAACCAAAGTCGTCTCGGCCCATCGCACACCGGATCTGCTTTTTGACTACGCCAAAACGGCCGCAGACCGCGGCTTGAAAGTCATTATTGCGGGCGCCGGCGGCGCAGCGCACCTGCCGGGCATGGTTGCCTCACAAACCGCCCTGCCGGTCCTTGGTGTTCCTGTTCAGTCCAAAACCCTGAATGGACTGGATTCGTTGCTCTCCATCGTCCAGATGCCAGGCGGCATCGCTGTCGGCACCCTCGCTATTGGTAAAGCCGGCGCAACCAACGCTGGCCTGCTGGCAGCGCAGATTATCGGCACCTCAGACGACAGCGTACGCAAAGCGGTTGAGCAGTTCCGGGCCACACAGACCGAAACGATTCTGGACAATCCTGATCCTCGGGACCAGTAACAGGCAGGAGAACTCGAATGAGAATTGGTGTACTGGGCGCCGGCCAACTGGGAAGAATGCTGGCACTGGCCGGATACCCACTGGCCAAGACCTTTGTTTTCTATGACATGTCCGGCAGCCCCAGTGCCGGCCTTGGTGAAGTCATCATCGACCGCGAGGGCCAGTACCTGGATGATTTCCTCTCCCGGGTCGACCGTGTTACCTATGAGTTCGAACACCTGCCAGTAAACGTGGCCGAGAAAATTGCTGCTCACAAACCGGTTCACCCCTGCCCCCGGGCATTGCAGGTTTGTCAGAACCGGGAAGCGGAAAAGACTCTGTTCGGCGGGCTGGGCATCCCCACGCCAGAATGGAAAATTGCCGATAGCGCCGCCTCGTTGAAAGCCGCGGCCGAGGAACTTGGCTGCCCGGTGGTAGCGAAGTCCAACACCGAAGGATACGACGGCAAAGGCCAGGCCGTACTCAAATCGCCTGAGGACGCCGAGGCCGCCTGGACCTCCATCGGCCACCCCCGCCTTATCGTGGAAAAGTTCGTCGACTTCCACCGGGAAGTGTCGATTATCGCCGTTCGCGCTGAAGACGGTGAGCTGGCCTTCTACCCGATGGCGGAGAACACCCACCACGAGGGGATTCTGCGCTACTCCATTGCGCCTGCTCCGAAGCTCGAGAAGCACGTTCAGGAAGATGCGGAGCGGTACATCAAGGCACTACTGAACGAATTGGACTATGTCGGCGTATTAACGCTTGAGTTGTTCGAGACAACCGATGGCCTGGTCGCCAACGAGATGGCGCCGAGGGTTCACAACTCGGGGCACTGGACCATCGAAGGCGCGATGACCAGCCAGTTCGAGAACCACATTCGCGCGGTTAGCGGACACCCTCTTGGCAACGTTGCTCCACGTGGGTTGAGCTGCATGATCAATATCATCGGAGAGCACGGCGACATCGAGCGAATCCTCGAACTGCCCTACGCCCATGTTCATCTCTATAATAAGGGTGAACGACCGGGTCGGAAGCTGGGCCACGTAAACATTCTGGCCGACAGCTACGAAGAGCTCGTCTGGCGGGTGAAGAACTGCGCCCAGTTCCTGCCGGGCAGCCCAGAGTTTAAAAGTTCTTTAACACCAAAGGGTTGATCTGACTCAAATCGACCCTATATTGGGGTAACGAACATCAACATAAACAGAGAGACAGGGAGAACGACCTCATGGCATTTGAACTTCCCGCACTGCCCTACGAAAAGAACGCACTGGAACCGCACATCTCTCAGGAAACGCTCGAGTACCATTACGGCAAGCATCACAACACCTACGTCACCAAGCTCAATGGCCTGATCGAAGGTACGGACAACGCCAACAAATCGCTTGAAGACATCATCAAGAGTGCCAGCGGCCCGCTGTTCAACAACGCCGCACAGGTCTGGAACCACACCTTCTACTGGCACTGCCTGAGCCCGAACGGCGGTGGTGAACCCACCGGTGCTGCCAAGGAAGCGATCGAGAAGGCGTTCGGTTCTTTCGAAGATTTCAAGAAAGAATTCAATGATAAAGCAGCCAACAACTTCGGTTCTGGCTGGACCTGGCTGGTGAAAAAAGCGGACGGCACCGTTGCCATCGCAAATACCAGCAATGCTGAAACCCCGTTGACCGGTGCCGATAAGCCGGTACTGACCGTCGACGTCTGGGAGCACGCGTATTACATCGACTATCGCAACTCCCGCCCGAACTACCTGGAAGCTTTCTGGAACCTGGTGAACTGGGATTTCGTAAACGAAAACCTGGCCTGATCCCGGCCTCGCTTCCAGACACAGTCTAAAACGACTGTGATCAAGCGCCCGCCTCTGGCGGGCGTTTTTGTGTCTGCGATACCCAAGCAATTACAATTTGATACAAGCACACTCTGAAATCTTTGGAAAAATCGCCGATACTCCATGAAGATATCGCGAACCTGAACCATACTTGGAAACAACCATCAGGGTGAGCCCCCACGCACATCACCCAAAGTGCGACACCTTTGCCCTGAACCTTGCAGATCAGCGGCTCTGCAAAAACCGGAACAAGACAGGCTTGAATGCAAAACTCCTTCGAGGTTGAACATCGCCTGGGCTATCGAATCTTACGGTGGATTCTTGCGGTGGCCCTTGCCAGTGGCGTCGTTGTCAGTGCCATACAGGTCATCCTGGACGCCCAACGCGTGTCCAGAGGGCTGGATAGCGATGCCAAGCAAACCATCGCGATGGTGAAAGACGCAGCCACCCAGGCGGTGTTCAGCATCGACGCCGAACTCGCGCAACAAGTCGTGGACGGCCTCTTCGCCAAGGAAGCGGTCCACATGGCCCGCATCGTCCACCCTGACGGCGACCCACTGGGAGATCGCAGCCGTCCACTCCAGGAAACCGCTTTCCGCCCGGTCACCGATCCGATTTTCGACGCCGACCGGCTCTATCGGGAACCGCTTTTCCGCGAGGGTAATCCGGAAGACGTCTACGGCTTTCTTGACGTTCACTACGACACTGCAGCAGCGGCCCGCACCTGGTTGGACAGGGCGGCTGTCACTTTCGCTTCCGGCATGGCCACAGCTCTCATTCTCGGCATGGTGTTGTTCTATGTATTCCACCTGCTCCTGACGCGCCCCCTCCTCCGAATTGTCAATTCCGTGAGGCAGGTGGATCCTGCGCACCCGGATGACCGCCTGGTCACCACGCCATCCGGCCACCAGAGCGACGAACTTGGCCTCTGGGTCAACGCAACCAATAACCTCCTGGTGGCCATTGGTGACAGCCAGAAACGTCATCGCGAGGCGGAGGACCGGGTGAGCCGTCTCTCACGTTACGACCAGCTCACTGGCCTGCCCAGCCGGGATACCTTCATGGAGTTGCTGGTGCGGGATATTGAGGATGCCGCCAGGCGCAACGCCCAACTGTCGCTGATTGTCTGCGGCATCGACGATTTCAAATCGGTGAACGAGCAGTGCGGTTTCCGGTCCGGGGACCTTATTCTACAGACCGTTGCCGACCGCCTGACCAACAAACTGGACAATGCCCGCTTCACCATTGCACGCCTCGGCAGCGACCAGTTCGTGGTTGTCCAGAAAGGACTTCGGGACGGGTTTCAAGCAGCAGACACAGCTGAGCGAATCCTGGCCTGTGTCAATGAGCCCATGCTGGTCGAAGACCAGAACATCTCAATCAGCGCCACCCTGGGGGTTGCTCTTTACCCCTCCGACACCAGCAAGGCAGACCGACTGCTTCAGAGTGCCGAACAGACCATGACCCTGGCCAAGCAGAACGGTCACAACCACTTCCAGTTCTATGTCGCCAGCATTGACCAGGAAATCCGGGACCGGAAGCAACTGGAAAAGGATTTGTCCCAGGCTCTTGGTAATCACCAATTTCATCTGGTTTACCAGCCCCAGATTAATCTGGAGAGCAAACGGGTAATCGGGGCAGAGGCATTGTTACGTTGGGAGCACCCGACTCGTGGCACGGTTCCCCCCGACTTCTTTATCCCGGTGGCCGAAGCAAACGGCTCTATCGTGGAAATTGGCCAGTGGGTTCTGGACCAGGCTTGTTGGCAGGCAGCTCGCTGGGCCTCGGACGGCTCGCCGCTTCGTATTGCTGTTAATCTCTCGGCCGTTCAGCTGCGCCAGGAAAGCATTGTCGATGATATTCTCGATACCCTGCGACGACACAAGATACCGGCCGGGCGGCTGGAGCTGGAGGTAACAGAAACCAGCTTCATGACCAACCTGTCAGACGCCGTAGCCAAACTCCACAGACTCAACAAAGCGGGAATAAGCATCGCGGTGGACGACTTTGGAACCGGCTACTCGTCACTGACCTACCTCAAACAGATGCCGGTACAGCATCTGAAGATCGACAAACAGTTTATCCGCGATCTGCTGGTCAATGAGGAAGATACCCGAATCGCCAATACCATCATCGACCTTGGCAAGAGTCTGAACCTGTCAGTGGTTGCTGAAGGGGTGGAAACGGCAGAGCAGGAATATTACCTGAGCCAGCGTGGCTGCAAGCTCGCCCAGGGCTATTTCTTCAGCAAACCGTTGCCGCCGCGTGAATTTGAGACCTTCGTTAAAGGTTTTCACGAGCAGATCGTGGAAAATAACCTCTGAACCACTACCTCTAGGAGTTGCCATGGGAACCACTGTTATCGGCCTGATCGTTATCGCCGTCATTGTTTTCTATCTGGTCTTTATCTACAACCGCCTGGTTTCCCTGCGCAACCAGTTCAAAAACGGGTTTGCCCAGATTGATGTTCAACTGCAGCGTCGGCACGACCTTATTCCGAATCTTGTGGAAGCGGCAAAAGCCTATCTGACCCACGAAAAAAGCACCCTCACCCAGGTGATGGAAGCCCGCAACAATGCGGTCAGCGCCCAAAAAGACGCCGCCAAGGATCCCGGCGATGGAACCAAGATCCAACGCCTGGGCAGCGCCGAAAACCTGCTCACCAAGGCGCTCGCAAATTTCTACGCCGTGGCCGAGAACTATCCGGAGCTGAAGGCCAACGAAACCATTCAGCAACTGATGGAAGAACTCTCCAGCACCGAGAACCGGGTCGCCTTTGCCCGCCAGGCCTATAACGATGGCGTCATGAGCTACAACATTTTCCGGGAGCAGTTCCCGAATAATGTTATCGCCGGCATGTTTGCGTTCAAGGAAACGTCGCAACTGGAACTGGAATCACCGGAAGCCCGTCAGGCACCGAAAGTGGCCTTCTGAGGCCCTGAGTCATGGCTCATCCCGGTTTTTTTCAGCGCCAGGCCCACGCCCGGCGCAACACCATTCTGCTGGTTTTTCTTTTCCTGACGGCGGTCGCGTTTATCACGCTTGCTGTCTGCCTTGTGGGTTATTTCGTAACCCGTAGTGAATCCTCCGGTCTTGCGTTCCACCACTGGCTGCTCTCCAATCATGGCCTGCTGACCGCCGTTACGGTTGTTTCCCTGATTGTTCTGGGCTCCCTGCTCCGCTGGGTTGATCTGGCCGGAGGTGGCGACCGGGTCGCCAAAATGGTTGGCGCCAGACCCATTGACCCCGATACCCGCGACAGTGACGAGCGCAAACTGCGCAACATCGTTGAGGAAATGGCTATTGCCAGTGGTGTCTCGGTGCCGGAACTCTATGTGATGGATCAGGAAACCGGCATCAACGCTTTTGTGGCCGGCTACACTCCCGGTGAGGCCGTCATGGTCGTCACCCACGGCGCCATCACCCAGTTATCCCGGGACGAACTGCAAGGCGTGGTCGCCCATGAATTCAGCCATATTTTCAACGGCGACATGCGGCTGAACGTTCGGCTCATTGCCCTGCTTGCCGGCATCCTGATGATCGGACAGATTGGCGGCTTTCTACTGCGCGCATCCTTCTACCGCGGCCACCGGGTGGGTCGATCACGGGACGGTCGGGCCCAGGCGGCCATGGGCATCATTGGTCTGGCCCTCTTTGTGATTGGCTATGTGGGCGTTTTCTTTGGCCGGCTGATACAGGCAGCGGTCTCCAGGCAACGCGAAATGCTGGCAGACGCATCCTCCGTGCAATTTACCCGCAATCCCGAAGGCATTGCCGGAGCGCTGTTCAAGATCGGAATGAAGGGCGGTTACCTGGACACAACCAGCCACGCCAGCGACATGAATCACATGTGTTTTGGCGAAAGTGCGCGGATGAAGTTCACCTCTTTGCTGGCATCCCACCCGCCCATAGATGAGCGAATCAATGCCATTCAGCCCGGCATGCTGGCCAGATTGCGAAGCCGGCTCAGGGATACCGAACCAGGCGCCGATCTCTACCGGGGAGGCTCTGGAGCACCAGAAGCGGGCGCGTCCGGGTTCAGTGGCGCGGCAACTGACATACTCGGGCCGGTTACCGGCAGGAGTGGCAGAACCTCACCGCTTGCATCCAGCCCGGAAAAAACCATAAAACCGGCCCGGAAATTTTCAGATCAGGTCGGCACTATCAACCGGCAAAGCGAAGATTTCGCCCTGCGTTTTCTGGAACGCCTGCCAGCCACCTTCCGAAACCTGCTGTACACCCGGGCCGGGGCCACGCAGCTCTGCTATGCCATGCTGATCAGCGAACTGCCGCGTCCACAGCAAACGGAACGGCTGAACCTGCTGCCGGCACACCCGGTATTGGGCAGCCAGCCGGATCTACTCGAGAAACTGCTGCCGGCACTGAAAACCATCGGCGATGGCGTCCGTTTCCCTGCCCTGGAACTGGCCATGCCTGCCCTTCGTAAGCTGGACCCGGAAGAGCGGGAGTTGCTCATTACCAATGTCCAGAAACTGGTGGCGGCGGATAACCGGGTTACCCTGTTTGAACTCGCTCTGACAAGCTTCCTCTCACGCCACCTGGGCGACGAAGCAGCCAGAGTGGTACCGGTGCGCTATAAGAGCTACAAACCGGTCATGCCGGCCCTCCAGAGGCTCCTGAGCTTGATGGCAAGGGCTGGGTCTGAGTCCCAATCTGACGCCGAGAAGCTCTATCGGGAGGCCATGGCCGGCTTCATGAATGCGAATGATGGAGTGGAACCGGTTCTCGAAAAAGTCACCATGCGCCAGCTACGGGAAGCGTTGACCGCGTTGAACGGTCTTTCACCGCTGCTGAAACCGGCAATCATCGATGCCTGTGGGCACTGCATTACCCGCGACGGGAAAGTGGAAACCCGGGAGTATGAATTGATGCGGCTGGTGGCGGACCAGATGGATTGCCCGATGCCGCCACTGGCTGTCTGAGCGCTTACTGGACCCGGGTGCTACCGTCTTCAAACAGTGCGTCCACTGTCGGACGCTGCTCTTCGGTGGGGATACCCAGCTTCTCCCGGATGTTCAGATTGACGTCCCAAAGCTGATTGAACTTGTCGGAAGTAGCCGCAACGGCCTCTTCCTTACCCAGCATGATTTTGGGGCGCAGGAACACCAGCAGGTTGCGCTTCACCCGGCGCTCCGATTCGGAGGAGAACAGGCGACCAACGAACGGGATGTCACCCAGCAGGGGCACCTTGCTCTTGTTGACCTGGTAATCATCCCGGGTCAAACCGCCCAGCACGATGGTCTCGCCATCATCCGCCAGTACGGTGGTCTTGATTTCCCGCTTGTTGGTGACGATATCCGAGGCGTTCTCGATGCTGTCTGCCACGCTCTCTGTGGTTTGCTCCACCACCAGACGCACCAGGCCGTCGGCACTGATGGTCGGGGTAACCTTGAGGGTCAGACCGATATCGCGACGCTCGATGGTGGTGAATGGATTGGTGGTGCCATCGCCGGTAACGGTGGACTGGCCAGTACGGAAAGGCACGTTCTGGCCCACGATAATCTCGGACTCCTGGTTATCCAGGGTAATGATGCTTGGCGTGGACAACAAGTTTGCAGCGGCAGACGTGGACAGTGCCTGAAGGAGAACCCCCCAGCTCACACCATTTTCGTTCCGTTGGCCGGCGCCGATGGTGATACCACCGGTAGCCGGCGTGATGGCGGATCCGGTCAGAATCGCGCTGAGCACCTCACCCAGGCTGCGACCCACGTTACCGAAATTGGTGCCGGCAACCGGCGTGGATTCGCCGGACTCGTCACCGACCGCGACCTGGACACCCAGATCCTGGCCCAGTTCGTCGCTGATCTCGACAATTGCCGCCTCAATCATCACCTGGGCACGGCGCACGTCCAGCGCCGCAACAATCTGTTCGGCTTCCTGCATCAGGGATGGCTCACCCCTTACCACCAGCGCGTTCAGCCCCTCATCCGCAAAAACAGCAAAGCTGCTTTGCGGTTTGGCGGCGCCGCCGCTTCCCGAACCAGTACCTTCTTTCACCAGCTCGCCCATCACACCCTTAAGGATCTCAGTCAGGTTTTTGGCGTCGGCGTGTTTCAGCCTCAGGACCTTGGTGGTGCCGCCGGTGGCAGAGGGCTGGTCCAGCTGTCGAATCAGGCCGCGCATCTTTTCGCGGAAGGTCTCATCGCCCCGCAGGATAAGGCGGTTGCTGCGCTCATCTGCGGTCACGCTGTATTTTCTGGCGGCATTGTCGCCACCGGCCCGGCCGAGTTCATCCGGGGCCAGTTCCTGCAGCAGGGTCACCATATCACCCACCCAGGCTTCCTGAAGCTGGATGACTTCCACTTCGTATTTGGACGGGCTATCCAGCTCCCGGACAATCTGCTCGATGCGCTGGATATTGGAAGAATGATCACTGATGATCAGGGCGTTGGCGGCGGCCACCCCGGCCAGATGGCCGTATTTCGCCACCAGGGGGCGCAGAATCGGCACCAGCTCCAGGGCGTTGGCGTTGTCAATCTGGATAACCCGCGTGATCAGCTGCTCGGAGGGGGTTTCGGGAAAGCGCTCCAGAATCTCTGCCGACTGTTTGGCATCAACCTGCTGCACCACCTTGATCACTTCTGCGCCCGGGATGGCGGTAAAACCGTGAACATTCAAGACCGCCAGGAACAGATCGTAAATTTCGTCCTTGTTCATGGGCGCGCTGGAGAGCACCGTTACCTTGCCCTTCACCCTGGGATCCACCACAAAACTGTACCCGGTAATGTCCGCGACCTGGGTCACGAACGCACGGATATCGGCGTCTTTCAGGTTCACCCGCCATGTCTCGGCTTCCTGCCCATAAGCCATGGACATAAAGGGAAGGAGAAAAAGCAGGACAATGGCCCGCAAAACATTGATCTTGTGGTTATACATCTGGCGATTTCGTCCTGTTTCGATGAACCCGGTCAGCGCCACTGCTCGGGTATGGCATAACTGATGGTGAGGATGGATCCGTCACGCTCGATTTCTATCTCCAGCTGGGCCTGGCCGCGCCAGTTCTCAAGCAGGGCCTTATCCTGGCTGATATCGCCCAGCCGCTGACCGTTGATAGCCGTTATCACGTCCCCGGCCTGCAGGTTGACGGCGTTAAGCATGGCGTTAGAGCCGTCATACACGTAACCGGACATGCCGCTATTGTCCACCGGGCTCAACCCGAAAGGCGCCAGTGCGGCAATGCCCTGGCTGTCAATCTGTTCACGGGCGCTGGCCAGGAACTCATCCGGTGATGATTCTGCAGGCTCCTCGGTCACTTCTGCAACCAGTTCAGACGACTGCTCCTCGAAAGTCAGGGATTCGTATCGCCCACCCCGACGAATCAGAACACGCCCGGGTTCCACTTCGGCCAGCTCGGCATTGCCGGGTAGCATCTCCCCTACCCGGTAATATGCGGTTTCTCCATTGCTCCCAGCAACTATAGCACCGGAGTCCTCCGGGCGCTGTGCGACAAGTACCCCTTCCAGCCGGAGCCGAAGCCGGGTTTCCGGAGCCGAGCGGCGAACCGCATCGGCCACCTCGACCGGTCGCTCAGACCGCCCGAAGAAATCGTAAACGGCTATGGACGTCGTCAAACGGCTACCGCCTGACAGACTGCCTGCACCGGCTGCGACCGGCGCGTCTGGCACCGGCCGGTCGTCCCAGGCGTATAACCAGGTCATCCGGGCGAGAGTGTTGGCCAAATACACCACCAGCACCAACAGCAACAGGTTGGCGAGGATCCGGGAAATCCGGCTCTGGGCCGGAATACTCAACAGCGCCATATTATCTTGCCCCCGGTACGAGAGGCTGGCGTACCCGGAATACGACATCACCCGGGCTGGCAGAATCCGGCCAGGGCTGGCCGGCGAGATCCACCATACGCTTGTAGACACGCAGTTCCATCATTCCGTTCCAGAACACGGTGGCATCTGCTGCTGGCCCCTGGGCGCCCTGCTCGGAGACGGTCAGCGCCACACCACCCTGGGAGGTATCCATCGTCGCCTGCATGGGCGGAAACTCGGCCTGCCCACGCTGGCCACCCATTGGCCAGGTCACCAGGCCGCCATCCCAGCGCCCCAGGCCTTCCGCCCGCGTAATCCGGTTATCGGCCCAGGCCATATTCAGACGGTCAATCATGACTTCGCCTTCAATCATGGCGCCGCCGCTCTGGCGGATCAGCTCCTCAAACTCGGCCACCGTGATCCGTCCGCTGGCATCAAGCTGGGCACTGGCCGGCCAGCCCACCGTAACATCGCCGTTGAGCGAGGATTGCGACGATTCCAGGGAAATTCGGGCTGGCCATTCCAGGCTGGTGACCGACGGCATATAAAGGCGCCAGTCAACACGCACCGGGAAACCGGCCACCACAACCCCGGCTTCGCCATCCCAGAGTTTGCCGGCAACCTGCTGAACCTTTACCTGGGGAGGCAGAGATACATGGGCAGAGGCTTGCTGCCAGACCCATCCCGCAGGGACCAGAAAGACCAGTGACAGCAGATAGACCAGAGCGCCCAGCAGCAGGAGCAAGAATACCTTGCCGGGGCGGAGAAAGGATTTGGGTTCAGCGTCACTCATTCGGCGTTGCACAGATAATGGACCGGAAGCCGAGTCTAGCAAAGCCATGGGGCAAGTTCATGACAAAAAAACAAAAACCCCGCGTTGGCGTGAACCAACGCGGGGTTTTTCAGGGGCCGAGATCAGGCCGGCATTACATCATGCCGCCCATGCCTCCCATGCCGCCCATTCCACCCATGTCCGGCATACCGCCGCCGGCAGACTCGTCCTGCGGCTCATCCGCAACCATCGCCTCAGTGGTGATGATCAGGGAAGCCACAGAAGCGGCCGCCTGCAGAGCGGAACGGGTGACCTTGGCAGGATCCAGGATACCCATTTCCAGCATATCGCCGTAGGCTTCGGTCGCGGCGTTGTAGCCGAAGGAACCTTCGCCTTCGCGAACCTTGGCAACCACAACAGAAGACTCACCGCCTGCGTTGTAAACAATCTGGCGCAGAGGAGCTTCCATGGCACGGCGCAGAATGTTAACACCGGCTTTCTGCTCTTCGTTGATGGCGTCTACCTTGTCCAGGGCCGCAATGGCACGGATCAGGGTTACACCACCGCCCGGCACGATGCCCTCTTCAACCGCGGCGCGGGTAGAGTGCAGCGCGTCTTCAACGCGGGCCTTCTTCTCTTTCATTTCCACTTCGGAACCGGCACCAACCTTGATAACGGCAACACCGCCAGCCAGCTTGGCAACACGCTCCTGCAGCTTTTCCTTGTCGTAGTCGGAAGAGCTGTCTTCGATCTGCTTGCGAATCTGCTCAACGCGAGCTTCGATGTCCGCCTGCGCACCAGCACCGCCGATGATGGTGGTGTTTTCCTTGGTGACGTTCACACGCTTGGCTGTGCCAAGGTCATCCAGGGTGGTGTTCTCAAGAGTCAGGCCGACTTCTTCGGAGATTACGGTGCCACCGGAAAGGATCGCGATGTCCTGCAGCATTTCCTTGCGACGGTCGCCAAAGCCAGGCGCCTTGACAGCGTTTACCTTGACGATGCCACGCATGTTGTTCACTACCAGAGTGGCAAGCGCTTCACCCTCGATGTCTTCAGCGATGATCTGCAGCGGCTTACCAGCCTTGGCTACAGCTTCCAGCACCGGCAGCAGCTCGCGGATGTTGGAGATCTTCTTGTCGACCAGCAGGATGTACGGGTCTTCCAGCTCGGCAGACATGTTGTCCTGGTTGTTGATGAAGTACGGAGACAGGAAGCCACGGTCGAACTGCATACCCTCAACCACGTCCAGCTCGTCTTCCAGGCCTCGGCCTTCCTCAACGGTAATTACGCCTTCCTTGCCAACTTTTTCCATTGCATCGGCGATGATCTTACCGATGGTATCGTCACCGTTGGCAGAGATAGTGCCTACCTGAGCGATCATCTTGCTGTCGTCACAGGGCTTGGCCATATCACGGATTGCCTTCACGGCTTCCGTTGTGGCCTTGTCGATGCCGCGCTTCAGATCCATCGGGTTCATGCCGGCAGTAACTGCCTTAACGCCCTCGTTAACGATGGACTGAGCCAGAACGGTTGCGGTAGTGGTACCGTCACCGGCGGTGTCGTTGGCCTGGGAAGCCACTTCTTTCACCATCTGGGCGCCCATGTTCTCGAACTTGTCAGACAGTTCGATTTCCTTGGCTACGGAAACACCATCTTTGGTGATGGTCGGCGCGCCGAAGGACTTTTCCAGAACCACGTTACGGCCTTTCGGGCCGAGGGTCACTTTAACCGCGTCTGCCAGTACATTGACGCCCGCGACCATGCGCTTACGTGCGCTATCACCGAATCTAACGTCTTTTGCTGCCATGTCTTCTATTCCTGTTCGTTAAACCGAAGTTGTTGAATCAATCGGATTAATGAGAGTTCGTGCGATTCGCCTCAGCGATCACTCAAGCACGCCGTAGATGTCGCTCTCGCTCATGATGAGGAGCTCTTCGCCATCGATCTTGACGGTGTTCCCGGCGTACTGGCCGAAGACCACGGTGTCACCCACCTTGACCGCCAGTGAGCGGGTTTCGCCGTTTTCCAGGATGCGACCGTTACCAACGGCAATTACCTCGCCCTGGGAAGGCTTCTCTTTGGCGTTACCCGGCAGCACGATGCCACCCGCAGTTTTCTCTTCTTCTTCCTTACGGCGCACGACAACACGATCGTGTAGCGGACGAATTTTCATTGCTCGGTTTCTCCAATAGTCAGATTAATGTGGCAATGACATTGTTGATGTAGGTCGGACAGGCAACGCCTGGTCCGACAAATTGCCCGGCTGGATAACCAACTGTTTTCAGTGGAAATCAGCCTGCAGCGAACTTGTGGTTTCTATTTGGGGTAGCTGGTAGGTGTTTTCAACACCCCGGAGAGAAAATTTTTTCACTTTTTTTCGATCCGGTCCCGATCGGATTCCGTCTCATCTTGGTACTCGCCTTCGATGATGTCGCCATTGCTGTCCCGATCAAAAGGCCGTTGCCGGCCGAACGGGTTCTCCTGGCCGCCAAACGGATCCTGCCCGAAGGGATTGGACCCACCACCCGCGCGAAAATAGAAACTGCTGCCACGGCTTTGACCAGCAACGACCATGCGCTTGAGCGCCTGTGCTGCAAGCCAGTGGCGCGTTCCGGGGATCAGGCACAAAAACCCGACCGTGTCGGTAATGAAGCCAGGTGTTAGTAATAGCGCACCACCAATCGCAAGGATCAGCCCCTCGGCAACCTCCTTGGCCGGCAATTCGCCACTGTTCAGTCGCTGATTGGCCTTCAAAAGCGTTGCCAACCCCTGCTGGCGAAGGAGCCAGGCGCCGATCACGGCGGTCAACAACACCAACCCGACGGTATTGAGCACACCAATCATGCCACCCACCTGGATCAACACCGCCATCTCGGCAATCGGCATGATTATGAATAGAAAAAGAAACACGGACATCGGGACCTCAGGGTCTGAGCAGGAATTTCAGAAGGTCTGGTATACTCGCAGTCCTTCCGTATCTAACAAGAAGCCACATTCATGGCTCTACGCACCAGCCATACCGGTGAAAAGACGCACAGCAACTGTAAAGCCACTTGATAACAGTAGTTAGGGCAAAACATGAAACTTCAAGATTCCGTGATTGCAATCACTGGCGGCGGCCAGGGCCTTGGCCGCGCCATGGGCGAATACCTTGCGGCCAAAGGTGCAAAAATTGCGCTGATCGACCTGATGCCGGAGAAGCTGGACGAAGCCGTCACCGCCTGCGTGGCCGCGGGCGCTGAGGCCAGAAGCTACGTCTGCAACGTCGCCAAAGAAGAAGACGTTGAAAAAACCTTTGAAGCCATCGTAAAAGATTTCGGCCACCTCAATGGCCTGATCAACAACGCCGGCATCCTGCGAGACGGCCTGATGGTCAAAGTGAAGGATGGCGAAGTTGAGCGCCGCATGGAGCTGTCCCAGTGGCAGGCGGTGATCGACGTCAACCTCACCGGTGTGTTTCTCTGCGGCCGCGAAGCCGCCACCCAGATGATCAAGAACGGCGACCAGGGCGCGATCATCAACATCGCCTCCATCTCCCGCGCCGGCAACATGGGCCAGAGCAACTACTCCGCCGCCAAAGCCGGCGTCTCCGCCCTGGTGCCCGTCTGGGCCAAGGAACTCGCCCGCTACGGCATCCGCTGCGCAGGTATCGCCCCGGGCTTTATCGAGACCGAAATGACCGCCTCCATGAAACCGGAAGCCCTGGAAAAAATGACGACCGGCATTCCGCTCAAGCGCATGGGCAAGCCCGAAGAGATTGCTTCGGCTGCGGCGTTCATTTTTGAGAACGACTATGTGTCAGGGCGGATGATTGAAGTGGATGGGGCTCTGCGGCTCTAACGGGTCGAGCTACCATTGAGTGGGGCGTCCAGAGCGCCCCACTACCATCGAAACCGAGACATCGAAACCCGCCCGTCGGTAACTTCGACACCTTCAGCCTCAAGCCGGCTAACCTGCTCCTCAAATTTCTCGGACCCCACGGGAAAGGCAACCTGTCCGTTACTGCGAATCACCCGATACCATGGCACGGCATGTCCTTCCGGCAACTTGCCCAAGGCCTTCCCGATATATCTCGCCTGCCGGCCCAACCCTGCCATCTCTGCAACCTGGCCGTAACTGACCACCTTTCCCTCCGGCACAGCCAGTACGACTTGCCAGATTTTCTGGTCTTTGGTCGGTTCGGACATCAAGGGCTCTCTGCTTCGGCATCAGGCTTCGATTCATTGCGCGGTGCCAACGCATCCAGTCGATGGCCATTTCGGATCATGAAAATGGCCAGCAGAATGGCAGGCACGCCCATTATGCCGGCCACCAGGAAGAATTCGGCGTAACCAAAGCCCGCCACGACAATGCCGGAGAACCCACCGAGAAACTTGCCAGGCAGAGTCATCAGGGAACTGAACAGTGCGTACTGCGTAGCCGTAAACGAGGCACTTGTCATGCTGGAGAGCCAGGCAATCAGGGCAACATTGGCAATGCCGCCACTGAGGTTATCGGCGCTCACCACGGCGGCCAGGGTAATGATGTTGGGCGGGTACTGGGCCAGAACGACAAACAGAAGATTGGTGGCGGCGGTCATGATTGCGCCAAGCAGAAGAATCCGGCGAACTCCGTAGCGAACCACCATTACACCGCCGACCAGCGAGCCGGCAATGGTCATGAAGAAGCCAAAGATCTTGGTGACGTCCGCCACCTCGGTTTTGCTGAAGCCCATGAAATCCAGGTAGAAGGGATTGGCCATAACGCCCATGGCGATGTCAGAGATCCGGTAAACGGCCACCATGAGCAGGATAACCAGAGCCAGCTCTTTGTAACGGCGAAAGAAATCGAGGAATGGGCCGGCCACGGCGGCGTAGAACCAGCCAACAAGTCTCGCCAGGCGGGGATTCAGATGCGTGAGCTTGGCAGCCTCCTGTTCGATCTCGTGGGCAATGTCCTGGGCGGCGGCAAAGTGGTTCACGCTGGGCTCGCGAACAATGAGCACCGTGAGCGCGCCAACTCCTACCAGGGCCGCCATGACTTCATAGGACACCTGCCACGACCAGAATTCCGCCAGGTAAAGAGCACCGGCGCCGGCCACCAGAAGCGCCAGACGGTAGCCAAAGATATACGTAGCAGCCAGGGCGGCCTGGAGCCGCTCCTCGGCAATCTCGATGCGGTAGGCATCAATGGCCACGTCCTGGGTGGCAGAGGAGAACGCCACCAGCAGGCCACAAAGAGCCATCATTTCCGGCGCTGCCGTGGCATCCACGTGAGCCATCAGGTACAGCCCAGTGGCAATACCTGCCTGAGCAAAGATAATCCAGCTTCGCCGCTTACCCAGCAGCCGGTCGAGCAGCGGCAGTTTCAGGCGGTCCACCACCGGCGCCCAGAACACCTTGATGGAGTAGGTAATGCCAAGCCAGCTGAAGAACCCGATGGTGGCGGTTTCCACCCCGACATCCGCGAGACGGGCATTCAGCGTGGAAAACACCAGCAGGAACGGCAGCCCCGCCGAAAAGCCCAGGAATAGCAGGGCAATCACCTGCCAACGGGTATAGGTATGGAGCGTGTCCCGGATCAGGGTCAGGCGGGTGCCGGTTAAGATGGTGAAGCCTCCGGATCAGTCGCGGAAATTATTGAACTGCAGCGGGATATCCAGCTCAGCTTCGCGCAGCATGGCGATCGCTTCCTGAAGATCATCCCGCTTCTTGCCGGTCACTCGCACTTTGTCGCCCTGGATACTGGCCTGGACCTTCATCTTCTGGTCCTTGATCATCTTCACGATTTTCTTGGCCATATCGGTTTCAATGCCCTGCTTCAGCAGCAGGTGCTGTTTAACCAGCTTGCCGGACTTGCTGTCGCCATCCTCGGCCAGCGCTCGCGCATCGATATTGCGCTTGGCAAAGGCCATACGCAGCATATCCAGCAACTGCTCCAGCTGAAACTCCTGCTCGGCACTGATGGTAATGCCCTTGTCATCCAGCTCAATGTTGGCTTCAACATTCTTGAAGTCCCAGCGGTTGCCCAGTTCGCGCTTGGCCTGGTCGACCGCATTAGTGACTTCGTGCATATCGATTTCTGAAACAATGTCAAAAGAAGGCATGGTCGTTATTCTCCAACAGGGTAAGAAGGTATACTTCTTCAATTTGCTGGGGATGAT